>TARA_B100001057_G_scaffold58650_1_pt1 | contig 15594 bp, 17 predicted proteins | sample TARA_B100001057 | Tara Oceans TARA_B100001057 (sample SAMEA2621839) | marine metagenome | biome: marine biome (ENVO:00000447); feature: surface water layer (ENVO:00002042); material: "saline water (ENVO:00002010), including plankton (ENVO:xxxxxxxx)" | depth 5 m
ATAGATGCTAATCATCAGTGCATGTCTACAAGAGGTGTTCACAAAACAACCTCTTCTACTGTAACAAGTGCTATGAAAGGGATTTTTAAAGAAAACGCGGTTACAAGGAATGAGTTTCTTTCTTTTGTAAATCTACCAAAAAAATAATTGGAAAGACAAAAGCTTGTCCTTGCATCATCATCTGAGATTAGAAGACAAATAGTAGCTAGATACGATGTTGAATGCATCTATACAGCACCCCTTTTAGATGAAGAATTAGAAAAAACTAAAGTCAACTTAAAACCCATAAATTTGAGCAACCACCTAGCTAGAGAAAAAGCTAGGAGTTTAATCAATGATTATCAGGATCATTTTATTTTAGGTTGTGACCAGATTTGCTTATTCAAAGATAAAATTTATGAAAAACCTGGATCAAAAGAAAAAGCTATTGCTAACTTAATGGAACTAAATGGCCAAACTCATCAACTTATAGGATCTTATGTAGTTTTTTTTAATGAAGAAGAGGTAATTAATCATGCATCTATCTGTGAGATGACAATGAAAACATTAACATTAGCTGAAATAGAGGGATATGTTAATCAAGATAATCCAATTCATTCTTGTGGTGCATATAAATTTGAAGAGAATGGATATAAACTTTTCTCTAATATTACTGGAAGCTTAGAAGCTATAAATGGCCTACCCTTCTCCGTAATCTATAAGATGATAAAAAATGTATAGAGTTGTTAAAACATATGGTCATGAAAGAGGATTTTCATGTGCTTTTAGACAATGGTCTACAGATTCTCATTGCCAGAATTTACATGGTTATAGTTTAGGCTTTGAAATAACGCTCGAATCAAAAACTCTAGATATTAATAATTGGGTCTATGATTTTGGTAAATTTAACTTCCTTGATCAATGGTTAAAGCAACATTTTGATCATACTTTATTAATTGCAAAAGATGATCCAGAAAAAGAATTACTACTTCAGCTCCAAGATAAAGTGGCTCAAGTAATAATCTTGGACAAAATTAGTTGTGAATCTTTTGCAGAACTTACATTTAAATTCATAGAATCTGAATTATCAGATTATGATATTGATGTAGTTTCTGTAAAAGTGTCAGAACATAGTTCAAACGCAGCGATTTATTTGGGTGATTAAATGCTAGTTCTTCATAATAGCCTGTCTAACCAAAAAGAAGTGTTTATTCCTATAGATAAAAATCATGTGAAATTTTATTCATGTGGCCCTACTGTATATAATCGCATTCATATTGGTAATGCTAGAGCCTTTATATCAGCTGATCTCTTATCTAAGACGTTAAAAGGCATTTACCCAAAAGTTACTTACGTTTCTAATATTACAGATATAGATGACAAAATAATTGCTGCTGCAAAAGATGAGAAGACATCTATTAAAGATATCTCAAATAAATACTTCAAGATTTATTCAGATGATATTGAACTACTAGGTATTACCAAGCCTGATATCCAACCATTTGCCACAGATTATATTTCTGAAATGATTAAATATATTGAGAAACTAATTAAATCAGAAAATGCTTATGAAGTAGATGGAAATATTTTATTTAAAGTTAGTACATTTTCCAATTATGGTTGTTTATCAGGACGTAAAATTGATGAACAAGAACAGGGCAAAAGAGTATCTATAGAGTCGTATAAGCAGAATGAAAATGATTTTACTTTATGGAAACCTTCCAATAATGACGAACCTGGATGGGATTCACCATGGGGTAATGGAAGACCAGGTTGGCATCTTGAATGTTCTGTTATGTCGGAAGAGAATTTAGGGGTCCCCTTTGATATACATGGAGGTGGCAATGATCTTAAATTTCCACACCATGAAAATGAATTAGCCCAAACTTGTGCTTATCATTGCAGCAATGATCCAAAGACCTTTGCTAACTATTGGTTTCATAATGGTTTCTTGAATCTTGAAAATGAAAAAATGTCTAAATCAATAGGAAATGTGATATACATAGACGAATTATTAAAGACCTATGAGGGAAATCAGGTCAGACTTGCATTGCTTTCAACACATTACAGACAACCAATACCTTGGAGCAATACATTGCTTGAACAAGCTAAATCCATATCAAAAAAATTAACAACATTCTTTGATGCTTTTTCTGTAACTGCAAAATTTATTCAAAATAGCAAAATTGGTGCAGCAATATTAGACGATCTAAATACACCAAAAGCCATTTCTTTGATGCAGGGCTTTACAAAAGATGTACCCGAGAATATTGAAGATGAAATATCAACTTTTAAATATATATTTGAGGGCTCAAAACATAAAAATATTGTTTCTGATGAAATTAAAAATAAAATTGAAGCATTAATTGATCAAAGAGATAAAGCAAGAATGAATTCAGATTATAAATTAGCTGATCAAATAAGAGATAAACTAGTTAAAATGAACGTAACATTGAAAGATGTTGGTGGTAAAACAGAATGGGAAATATAAACGTTACACTTCCAGATGGATCAAGCAAAGAATTGCCTGCCAATAGTAATGGCTTAGATTTGGCTAAATCTATTGGAGCAGGATTAGCAAAGGATGCTATAGCAGTTGTAATCGACGACGAACAAAAAGATCTTTCTGATTCATTAACAGATGGCTCTAAAGTGTCAATTATTACAATAAAGTCGCCTGAAGGTCTTGAAATCATGAGACATACATTGGCTGCACAAGTTTTAGCGTCTGCCGTAAAAGAATTATTCCCAAATGCGAAATTAGCTATAGGACCTACTATAGAAGACGGTTTTTACTATGATTTCTTTGGGGTAAGTATTTCAATTGATGATTTACCAAAGATTGAGAAGAAAATGCATGAAATTCTTGCTAATAAATCTACTATTATTAAAACCTATCATTCAAAGAAAGAATCCTTAGCGTTATTTGATGAACTTGATGAATCATTTAAAGCAGAAATAATTAATGATTCAGATCAAATAGATAATTTTCAAATTTATACACAGGAAGCTTCAGGTTTTATTGATTTATGTCGCGGGCCACATTTACCGTCCTTAGATAAAGTTGGTGCATTTAAGTTAACCAAAGTATCTGGTGCATATTGGCGTGGTGACTCTGATAAACCGATGCTAACAAGAATTTATGGAACAGCTTGGAATTCTGAAAAGGATCTAAAGAAATATTTAGATAAATTAGAAAAAGCTGAAGAAATTGATCATAGAAAGCTTGGAAAAGACATGGATTTATTTCATTTTCAAGAAGAAGCTCCAGGTATGGTCTTTTGGCACCCTAAAGGCTGGACTATTTATACTCAATTACAACAATATGTAAGAGAAAAGCAAAAAAAAGCTGGCTACTTTGAAGTTAATACGCCGGAAGTTGTTGACAGAAAGTTATGGGAAAAATCAGGTCACTGGGATAAATATAGGGAAAATATGTTTATCACAGAAATTGATGAAGAACATGCTAATGAAAAGCGTACTAATGCTTTAAAACCAATGAACTGCCCTAACCATGTACAAATATACAATCAGGGTATTAAATCGTACAGAGACCTACCGTTTAGGCTATCTGAATTTGGCAAATGCCACAGGTACGAGGCGTCCGGCACTATGCATGGTTTAATGAGAGTAAGAGGATTTACTCAAGACGATGCACATATCTTTTGTACAGAAGATCAAATTGAATGTGAAACTAAAAATTTCATAGATCTTTTATCAAGCATGTATAACGACTTAGGTTTTAAAGATTTCAAGATTAAGTTGTCTACAAGACCAGAAAAAAGGATTGGTAGTGATTCCAGTTGGGATAAGGCTGAAAAAGCACTTGAAGATGCTATTGAAAAACTGAAACTTCCATATGTAATCGATGAAGGTGACGGTGCGTTCTATGGGCCAAAACTAGATTTCGTTCTAACAGATGCAATCGGTAGAAAATGGCAATGTGGAACTTTACAAGTAGATTTTAACCTTCCAGGCAGATTTGATTCCACATTCATTGGAAAGGATGGTTCAAAACATACACCTGTACTCTTACATAGAGCGGCTCTAGGGTCTTTTGAAAGATTTATAGGGATATTATTAGAAAATTATGAGGGAAAGTTACCTTTATGGTTATCACCACACCAAGTAGTTATAGCAGCCATTACAGACGAAGCGAATGAATATGCGGAAAAGCTTTGCCTAATGTTACAAAACAATAAAATTAGAGCAGAAGTAGATATAAGAAACGAACAGATAAGCTATAAAGTAAGAGAACATAGCTTGAAAAAAATTCCTTACATCGTTGCTGTAGGGAAAAACGAAATAGCAAATAATTCTGTTTCTGTAAGAAAATTAGGTGAAAACAAAAATATTGTGATGTCAGTTGATGAATTTACAGATGAAATACACTCTTTATCTAAGAATCCTCTTGAACAATAATGCGGAATTTTCTTAAATTTCTTTTGATTATACCTATCAAAATCTATCAAATTCTGATTTCACCATTACTGGGTCCTCATTGTCGGTTTACTCCAACTTGTTCTCAATATGCAGTAGAAGCTATAGAAAAACATGGTCCAATTAAAGGTATTTGGTTAGCTATAAAAAGAATTGCTAGATGTCATCCATGGGGTGGTTGTGGGCATGATCCAGTGCCTTAAATATCAAATTCTATTGCTTTCGCCCGTCTAGTCAGTAACTGACCATTTTTCATTACAATTTGGCCTCTAATTATTGTCATCACTGGTAGACCTTTGATCTTTTTATTGTGATACGGTGTCCATCCTGACTTAGAAGCCTGCTCTTCATTAGTAATAGTGTGCACAAGATTTGGATCAACAATTGTAAAGTCAGCATCATATCCTACTGTTATAGAGCATTTATTTTTAACTTTATGAACATGCTTTGGTCCATATGCCATCAACTCAACAATTCTTTCATACGTTAATTTTCCATTTGCAGCATGGTTTAACATAATTGGCACTATTGTCTGAACACCAGGTGTTCCACTAGGTGTATTTGGATAAATGCCTGATTTTTCATCAAGTGTATGCGGTGCATGATCAGAAGCTACAATATGAACTGTGTTATCAGCAACAGCTGACCACAAAGCATCTTGATGAATTTTCTCTCTTATAGGTGGATTTTGTTGCGCTAATGTACCCAATTCTGTATAACACTCAGGCGCATGCATTGTTAAATGATTTGGCAATACTTCTACTGTGGCCGTATCTTTATTCTCACGTAAAAAATCCATTTCATCTTTAGTAGTAATGTGTAGAACGTGTATATGTCTATTATGTTTTTTGCCGAGATTCACGACTCTTCTTGTTGCATTAAGTGAGCTTTCCACACTTCTCCATTTACAGTGCATACCAACGTCATTACTATCTTTAAGAATAGTTTCTTTATTATCATTCATCATAAATTCATCTTCTGCATGAACTGCTATTACTCTTTTTCCATTAGAAACAACAGCTTCAACTTCTTCATCTGTTGCAGACAATAGATCTCCAGTACTAGAACCCATAAAGATTTTTATTCCACAAACACCAGGCAACAGTTCCCAATCTGGTAAATTTTTTGAATTTTGTAGAGTACCACCAAAATAGAAAGCAAAATCAGTATATGAAGTATCTTCTGCACGTTTTATTTTATGCTCTAACGCTTCTGGTGTTGTTGTAAGGGGATTTGTATTAGGCATTTCAAAGATACCTGTAATGCCACCTAAAGCAGCTGATTTAGTGCCTGTTTCTATGGTTTCTTTATGCTCACCACCTGGTTCTCGGAAATGACATTGTGTATCTATCAGACCTGGAAAAATAAACAATTCACTACAATCTACATTATTTTCTTTTGAAGGAATATCTCCAATGTGAACTATTTTTTCGTCTTTAATACCTACATCCTTACTGCTTCTTCCTGATGGAAGAAAGACTGTTCCGTTTTTTAGTACTAAATCAAAATCAGACATATAGGAATTATAACTTTAGTTTATTATTTTCTTTTATCTTCAAAGAATTTTTTTAGGATAGAGGCAGTTTCTTTTTCAAAACAATGAGAAATTATTTCTGGTGTTTTTAGTTGTGATGTCTGATAAACTTTTGCACCGTTTATTACACCACCGCTTTTCTCATCTTCTGCTCCAAAATAAAGTCTTCTTATATGACATTTAGCAATTGCTGTTGCACACATAGCACATGGTTCAATGGAAACATAGATATCACAATCATTCAGTCTGTTTGTTTTTTTAATTTTGAGAGCTTTTTCAATAACAATTAACTCAGCATGACCTATTGGTGAGTCATTATTAGAAGCTTTTGAGATAATTTTCTTGGTTTGATAATCAAAAATTATTGCAGATATCGGTATTTTATCTTTATTAAAGTTTTCTTTTGACAATGCTAATAATTCTTTAAATAAGTTTTTACTTGTTGTGCTAAGCATTTATTAAAAAAGGGTTTGTTTCTCTTTCATAACCAATAGTAGTGTCAGGACCATGTCCACAATGCACATCATAATCGTCATCTAATAACATCAAATGGTCGTTAATAGACTTTATTAACTGGTTATAGTTCCCACCAGGTAAATCTGTTCTTCCAATTGAACCATTAAATAAAACATCGCCTGCTATTATTTTTTTTGCCTCATGGTTAATACCAATAATGTGTCCAGGGGCATGACCAGGGCAATGTTTAATCTCCAAATTTTGGTTACCAAAACTGATGGTATTACCATGTTCTAACCATGTATCAGGTAAAAAATTTTGCGCTTTAAGGCCATACATACGACCTTGTATTTCCAAAGACTGTAGGAATGACTCATCATCTCTATGCGGACCAATAATTTTTAGACTCAATTTATCGCTTAATTCTTTAGCTGCGCCTGCGTGATCAATGTGGCCATGAGTAATTAAAATATATTGAGGTGTGAGATTAAGTTCTACTTGAACTGCAATTAATTTTTCAATCTCATCGCCTGGATCAACAAAGATACATTCATTAGTTGTTTCACAATAAGCTATAGGTGCATTTTGGACGAACGGCGAGATAGGAGTATTTATTACATGCATTAGCTTCTAAATATTACATTTTCATCATCAAACATGATGTAAGTAATATAAATAGCTATACAACAATAAACAATCGTTGAAACAAGGGCTACGCCATATAAAAACCAATCTACTGTGCCAGCAATCAAATTGTTAGTGATAAGTGCAAGATTATAACAAGGAATAAGTGCTCCTATTATGTCTAATTCGAGGCCTGGGTTGATAAGTGGTATATAACAGGGAACTATAAAAACTATTAAAACATTTCCTAGCAATAGTCCTGCTTCTTTAGGGGTTTTTGCATAAACAGATATAGCCAAGAGAAAAGCACCCATGAAAACACTTAAAGGTATTATCAATATAAATACTCCCAGTAATGCTACAGGATTAATGATCGCACTTAACAAGCTAAACAAATATTCATTGATACTATCGGCATAAAAAATAAAAATAACTAAAAGTGGGATTGCAAAACCAAGCATGGAAAAGATGGCAGTCAAAACAGCTGAAGTCGTAACTGATAACATTTTTCCAATGATTATATCTACGGAGGATATGTTTGTTGAAATTAGAGTTTCCATTGTGCCTCTTTCTTTTTCGCCAGCGCCTAAATCTATTGCAGGATACATTGAACCACTCATAACATACATCACAAAGAATAATGCCAATATAGCTCCGAATATTGAACCAGCAGATTCCTCTTCTGTAGTTAAATCTTCTTGATCAATGCTTATAGGATTGATGTAATCCTCATCGAGGTTTAAATCAATCAAACGAGTTGCACGTTCTTCTTCTTCGAAATCTTTTATTGTGTTGGTAACTATATTCTCTGCTTGTGAAAATGTATCAATATTTTTTGAATAGATGGTCACCTTTGCATTTGAGTTTGTATCGAGTTTTTTAGCAAAATTTGCTGGTAATACTATTCCAACTTCACTTAAATCATTAGAAACCGAATCAATAACGCCCTCTTCAGTGTCTTCATTTATGATGGTTATTCTGTCTGAAGCATTTAATCTTTTTAGTAATGACTCACTTTTAATGTTCTGTTCAGAATAAAAACTTACATCATAAATTTTTTTAGTTTCTTCATTAGCTATTGATCCAACATAATAAAATATTCCTCCGATAAATAAGGGTGTAATAAATGTTGGTATAACAACAGTTTGAATAATGGTTTTAGTATCTCTAAACAAATGTTTAATTTCTTTCAAAAATAGAACTTGCCATTTAGTCATTTACTAACTCCATAAATATCTCAGTGAAAGTTTGCTCTGCATTAAGAGATTGAAATGCTTGATTATTACCATCAAAAATTTTTTCACCTTCTTTCATAACAATAATATGATCAGCTATATCTCTTACTTCATTTAACTGGTGAGTGGAAAAAATTAGTGTTTTTCCAGAATCTTTAATAGTTCTAATTAAGTCAACAATTACAGACTGACCTGTTACGTCTACCCCAGTTGTTGGCTCATCCAAAACAACTAAATCTGGATCATGTATGAGTGTTCTAACAATAGATGTTTTTTGTTTCATACCTGTACTTAAGTCTGCGACTCTTTTTGTTAAATAGTCATTCATATCTAGTTGATCAAATAGTGCAGCAGCTCTTGGTTTATAGATATCTTCCGGTATTTGATTTAATTCTGCGAAGAATTTAATTGTTTCTAACACATTAAGCCTGTCATAAAGTGATGTATTGTTTGTCATATAACCAATTTTAGATTTAACACCTTGTTTGTCCTTCCTAACATCAATATCATCGACGAACGCCGTTCCTTTCGAAGGTGTAAGCATTCCAGCAATCATTCTTAATGTTGTTGTCTTACCACAACCATTAGGTCCTAAAATACTAGCGACTTTACCCTTCTCAATTTTGAAATTTAGATCCTTTACGGCCCAAAAAGGTTTTTTCTTTTTACCAAATAGACCTTTCTCTTCTGTAGGTGCTTTAAATTGTTTAGATAAATTTTTTGTCTCAATCATATTTTTCTCATTACAGCAGCCATTAACATCATAATTATAAGTACTGATATGGCACCAACAATATCCCCTACTGCAAACCTTATTGTAATAAGTGGATCATATGTTTCATATTGAAAAGTATACCAAGCACCATTACCTATGCCATTCAACATAGCAGTTACAATCACAAAAAGTGTTACATGTTTCCAATTAGTATTTTTTAAGACTTCCATGGATCTTAGATCAAGCCCTAACCCTTTAAATAATAGCCAAGCAAGAATAACAGCAGATGAACTTATTAATGTTCCTATATCAGATCTTTCCCATAAACTTGTGTCCCAAACAAAGTTCCAACAAATCCATTCTGCAAAAATCATAGCTGGTATTGCTAGCCCTCCAAAAAATAATACTGGAATTACTCTCCCAGCATGAGGTATGTATGCGCTACTTCCTAGTTTATGAACATCTGTATCACCTTCCAGAGGTAATATTATTAACATCCAACATACGAACAAAAGACAATAAAAAGTGAAGGTAAGAATACTTACTTCGAACCATTTAGGCATTATATTTTTGGAACAAGTAAAAACGAGCGTTTATCATCAGTAGAATGATGAATCTCAACAACATTTTTATGAACTAATTTTCTAATAGTCTTATAAACAGTTGATCTAGATTTATCGGTAACTTCAACAGCTCTTAACATGCTACAAGAGTTATTCATTTCAATTTCATTAATTATTTTTAAGAAGATAAATTTCTCTGTTGGATTTAAATCCAACAAGCCTAGTTCATTATGCATTTGAAAAAGCATTTTATGAATATTTGCTAACTCTTTTGTAACTTTAGACATTAATTTTTACCAATAGTGTATATTAATCGAACGTTTAATTTTAATCAAAGTTAAATAAATATTGTAACTTCATATATATCTGACTTCCCTCTCTCTCCCATGTTCCCTCAATATCTTCTTGATTGATTGTGCCTCCAAAATAAAAAATTGTGGCTGAATCTGGTTGCCACTGAAAGAGCGCCTGTGTATACGAATCTTCGTTAAAGTTATTATATTCATGCACTAGTTTGAAGAAAGAATCTTTATTGAATTGATAAGTTCCTCTTAAAGAAGTTATATAGCCTGAAAAATAGTCTTCTCCTGTCTGTTTATTTGTAAGTTGATTTTTTCGATAGTTATATTGCAGCCTAACTTGATCATTAATCTGAAAACTAGAATTAAAAGAGTAGTTCGTTCTGTCACCAACTTCAGGGGTATTTATTCTTCTTGCTAATGAGTCGCCCCAATCATAACCAAGCCTAACCCAGAACTTTTCAGATGGGCTATAACTTACATCTATGTTGTAATCCTTTACATTTTTAAAGCTGTATCCTTCAAATGTAATTTTATGTGAATTATCCCAACTCATATTTATATTAAGCTGGTTAGCTAGTTCAGCTCTAGCAGATATCACTGTTTCTTGATCTAAAACTACATCATCATAGTCAGTCATAATTTCTTTCCTTAAAGAAATATTTCCTGATCTAATTAACCCCTTCGAACGATATTTAAATTTTTGCTCAAATGAATGTTTTGTCCAATCATTTTCAGTTGTGAAACCTAAATCACTTCTATAATTTGGTGATTTTGTAGCGAAATAATATCTCGTGTAAAAATTTTCAGTATTTCTTGATATGCCAAATACACCTCCATAACCATCAAATGATTCTCCATCAAGATTATAGGTGTGTTCTTTAGATACATTTGACGTATTAATTACATCACTAATAGGTTCCTCCATAGTAGTGGAAACTAATTCAAATTTAGTTGAATAAATATCATTAAAAAGAAATTTACCTCTAAAGCTATATAAAGAATTCTTGCCGCCGTCTTCATAATCTCTATTAGTAGCTAAAAAGCCAATATTCTGACCATTTTCTAGATTATAGTTATAGCTGAATATGTTGGCATGACTTTTGCCCAACAAACCACTATATGATCTTTGATATCCAGGTACGATTATAGGAGTAGCATTGTCTTCGGCATCTAAGAAATAATAACTATGTTTTTCACCTCTGTTGTAAAGTTTCAGAGCATATTCTGGATCATTTATAGATCTTGTATAAACAGCCGCTAAATCTGATGAAAGAAAATCTTTACCTTCATTGAAGAAGATTCTTCTTTCTTCAAATCTTAATGCTGTAGTTTGATTAACATCAATTTTGCTCTGATCTGCTTCAACCTGAGAGAAATCTGGATTTAATGTAAATTCAAAATTATTTCCATCAAATTCATATTCACCACCCAAAGTAAATTCTGAATCAATAGGTTCTTCATTCATATTTCCATCGTTATTTCTCTCTGTGATGGAATTAGCTGTAAATGAAGGTATAAGTCTTTTTTTATTTTTTTTCTTTACATCTTTTAATGTGTAGAACTCATCTGATTGACAAATAATACAACCAGCACCATCTATTTTTTTATAATTCATATATCTGGCTTCAGTGCCTTTGTTATACAATTTTCTTGATAACATTAAGGTCCATTTTTGTTCTTTTAATGCGGGAAAGTTCAAGGAAGAAAATGGAATTTTAAATTCAACCTCATAACCATAATCTGTTAAATGTGCTTTGGCATCGAACTCAATATTATATGAACGATCGAAGTTATCACTGCTATCAACTTTGTTATCACCTATACTTCCAAGTGGATTGCTAGCAAATCTAATGTAATACCTACCATCTCCATAAGTGTCTATTCCAACAGCAACATGATCATCTAACCAATTAATACCGTCTCTTGAACGAATATTAGCTCTAATATAATCTTTATTTCCAAAGGCCCTAAATGCTACATATAAATTACTTTCATCATGTTTAATGAAAACATCAGTTTTATGTTCAGCAGCGGTGTTGTAAGAAGGTTCTATTTCAAATGGTAAATCATAATACTCTGCACCAGCCCATTCTTCATCTTTAACAAAACCATCAAAGACAACATCAGCTGAAACATTTAATAAGAAGATTAAAATTAGTAATATTCTTTTCAATTGTGATCCTATGAGCGATAAGTAAGTTTATAAAAAAAATACATAATAACGTCTGTTACTCTTATTGACGAGTTTTGATTGAATTAATTGCAATATTTAGCAATGTTTTTTCTTCTTGGCTTTGGCTACGGGATAGAAGCTCTTCAGCTTCTTCAAGATTTTTTTTGCTATCAGGCCATGGTCCAGTTTCATTAAATCGTTCTTTAACAAGATTATTTAGTTCTACTAAAATCTTTTGATTAACTCTATCGGGAAATAGTTGTGCACATATTCTGTATGCAAATTTTTGGTATCTTGTGTCTTCAATTTTTTCGACAAGTTTTATTTTTTCTTCATAAGTTATAGCATCATGAAATTGACTGAACCTGTCTTTATCAATAGCGCTTGGAAAACCATTTGAATAAATTTGTTGTTCAATATGATTATTTTCAAAACTTGGGAATTCAGTGTTATTCAAAATATCAATAATTTTATTTTGAAAATTTATATTTTCTTTAATAAGTGTTGCTCTAGTTTTAAAAGTATCTATATCAGTTGGTACGATATCATCACTAATTAATGTCGATAATGAGATAATTGGTAATGTTTTATTGACTGCTAATTTTCTAAAAGGGGAGTCTTTTGATGATTGCAGTAATTGTTCTAATTCTTGATAACTTAAATCAAAATATAATTCAGGATCAAAATTTAAATTAAATACAGCTATTCTATTTGTATTCGAGTATTCATCCAAAATCGGATAAAAAGCATATGTAGAGGTTTTTTTAGATCTAGCTAAATAATTGCAATGGTAGAAGATATCTTCCTTTTTGAGGCTATTAATTAGTGATTCTTTACTTGTAGTGTTTATTATTTCTTCATAATAATTTGGTAGTAATTCTTTTATTTTTTTCATTAATTGAACTAAAAAATGACAATCTGCAAGCGCATCATGTGCGTCATCGGTATCAATATCGAGTGAGTCCGCTAAATGTTCAAGTTTAAGTGAGGTCTGATTATCAACAACAGGTATAGGAAATACTGTGTGATAAAAATGTAACACAACAGCCATCTTTATAAATAAATCTAAGCGAGAGTTGCCATTTGTGTTTGTTAAATAAGGATCGTACAAATTCCAATAAAATTGCCTACGCATTACCTCTTCATCGAATCTTATCCCGTTGTAAGTAATGAACAAACCATTACCACAATTTAACCAGGTATTCCAAGTTTTATGGATGTTTGAAATTAACTCATAGTGACATATGTCTGATTCAAAAATTTCACTTTTTTTATTAACTGTGAGAGCTTTTGGTGTGACAAGTGTCCATGGTAATGGAGCACATAGTTCATTAAGTGTATCAAGAACTTTAAAATCACCATTGGTTTGTATTGAGCCAAATTGAATTACTTGAATAAAATCGATCTCTTTTACACCTGATGTTTCAGTGTCGTAAAAAATAAAATTATTCATTCTGCATTGAAGAGCTCAAGTAAATCTGAATATCCACCAAGAAGTTGGTCATCCTTCATAATTACAGGCATTGTTCTCATCGTTGGAGCAAGCTTTCGCATTTCACCAAAAAATTGCTCAGACTCATCGATTTTTTTAACCACAACTTGAAGGTTATTGTTTCGAATAAGGTCTATAGCTCTTACGCAATAAGAACAGTTATTCTTAGAAAAAACTGTGTAGACATGATCACTGTTCATCATTTACCGGCTTGTCTGCTGGCTCTTCAGCATCTGTACCCTTCTGCTCTTCTCTGTCTCTCTTTTTATTAGTTTTTATACCAGAAGATGACGTGTAGCAAATATAAATATCTTCAGGAAAAGAATATTCGACTGTAGCAAAATCACATTCTTCCTTTAATTCGTTTAATTTTTCTTTTCGTTCCTCAACATAATCGCTTTCAGCTGTAGAAGAACAACCAAGTATTATTAAAATACTAAATAAACAGGTTAGAATATTTTCTAGTTTCATATGAATAAAATTTTAACAATTGATCAAGGCACTACAAGCTCAAGAAGTATTATTTTTGATCAAAATGGTGATATTCAAGATCTAGCACAACAAGAATACCCCTTAATTTACCCAAATGATGGCTGGGTAGAGATTGAACCACATGTTTTAATGAATTCTGTAAAACAGACCTTAAACAACATTAACTTAGATGAAGTTGCTGGTATTGGCATAACTAATCAACGTGAAACAACATTAGTTTGGGACAGAGAAACCGGTGAGCCTATATACAATGCAATTGTTTGGCAGGATCGCAGAACTGCAGAATATTGTTCATCTATAAATGACGAAGCAATAAAGGATACCATTAACAAGAAAACAGGCCTTTTGCTAGATCCTTACTTTTCAGCAACAAAAATTCGATGGATTCTAGATAAAATTCCAAATGCACAAACACGAGCTGAAGCAGGTGAATTGTGTTTTGGTACTGTTGATACATACCTAATGTATAAACTCTCTAAAGGGGAAATCTTTAAGACCGATATAACAAATGCTTCTCGGACAATGTTATTTGATATTCATAAATTGGAGTGGGATAATGAATTATTAAGTCTCTTCAGCATACCTAAAGCAATCTTACCGGAAGTTATTCATTCAGATGGAGATTTTGGAACTCTTAATCAACTCAATGATTTACCAGTCAAAGCTGTTTTAGGTGATCAACAAGCTGCTTTATTTGGTCAAGGCTGTCTTTCAAAAGGAGATCTGAAAAGCACATATGGAACCGGATGTTTTCTCATGGCTAATATCGGTCAAGACCCTATCAGTTCAAAAGAAGGATTGTTAACAACAATTGGTTTTAGCTTAAACGGAAAAATATCATATGCCATTGAAGGATCAATATATGCCGCTGGTACAACTGTACAATGGCTCAGAGACAACCTTGAATTTTTTTCAGACAGTTCAGTTTCTGAAAATTTTCTTAATAAAGAAGCAAACGCCAATGGTGTTCATTTTATACCTGCATTTACTGGCTTGGGTGCACCTTATTGGAATTCTGAAATTAGAGCTAGCTTTCATGGCATAACAAGAAATTCTTCAAAAGCTGATTTAATTTCTGCTGCATTTAATTCTATAAGCTATCAAACAAAAGATGTTATTGATTGTCTTTCTAAAGCAGGCATTAATGTAAGCTCGTTAAACATAGATGGTGGTATGGTTTCTAATATTACATTTGCGAAACAAATTGCAAACTTATTAAATCTAAAAATATCAATTCCAGAAAATAAAGAATCAACAGCCCGTGGGGTAGCTATACTAGCAGGTATTAAAAGTGGAATTATGGATACAAACCATGTTTTAAAGCAAATGAAAACATCTTATGATCCAGAGTTAGACAAACATAAGGCAATGCAAGAAGACTATATATTATGGAAATCTATAATAGAGAGTTCTCTATCACCATAACCATCGCTTTGTAGATTCTGAATATGACTTCCAATCATCTTTGAACTTCTCTTCTAGTTTAGTCTCTTCATGTGGAATCCATGTATTTTCAATTATTGAAATAAAAAGTACTGGAATTAATAATGCTGATAGTGATTGCATTAAAAATGCTGATGCAATTAATA
>TARA_B100001057_G_scaffold501287_1_pt1 | contig 15589 bp, 12 predicted proteins | sample TARA_B100001057 | Tara Oceans TARA_B100001057 (sample SAMEA2621839) | marine metagenome | biome: marine biome (ENVO:00000447); feature: surface water layer (ENVO:00002042); material: "saline water (ENVO:00002010), including plankton (ENVO:xxxxxxxx)" | depth 5 m
ATTGACTGTTAGTAGATCCACCTGATGTTAATGAAACAGTTGATGTAGGTTTTACAGTAATAGTTCCTACAGTAGATGAATTTGTTGAACAAATACTTGCTCCTGTAGTTGAGATTGTATATGAATAAACACCTGGAGTTTCACTCAAACTGACAGTTCCAAATACCTCAATTTTATTTAAATTAGGAGTGATATTTGAAGTGCTCATATTTGCGGACTGAGTTCCACCCAGGGTTACTGCTGAAAAAGATAATCCTGGTGTATCTGCAGTTAGATTAATTCCTGTCGTTCCGCTTGTGGATGCGCTAACTAAAGATATTCCATCATTTTGAATTAATGTAAGTAATCCGTTTCTTATATCTTGTGCAGAGCTTGAACCTGTTGCATTAAAAACATAAGCTCTACTATTAATAAATAATTTATATGAGCCTTGAGCTGCAGAAGTAATTTTTATTGTATTTACTTGAGCTTGGGTTGTTTGTAGAACTTGAAGTCCATCTGGAAGTCCAATTTCTGATACAACTGTAGGGCTTATTGTGGTTGCAGAAACACTTCCTCCACTAAGATTATAAGTAATTGTTGCAATTGATGATCCTACACAAATATTCTGTGCTGTAGGTCCAGAATCATATGTAATAGATTCTGGAGATTCAACAATTATGAAAACCGGATCTGTATACTTTTCACACTCATGACCCTTGTAAGTTGAAATTGCTGCTCTTCGATAATAACTGCTCTCAAATAGATTTGGTGGCTGATAATTTTGGGTGGAAACCCCGACATTACTGTAATTATCTCCATCAGTAGATTTTTCCCATCTGTATGTTAATGAAGCCGTTAATCCTAAACTAGGACTCGTACCAGTAATATTTGATGGCGCATTACCATAACATATCGTTTGATTGGATGATAACGTTCCAGCATCTGATATATTATTTAAATCAACTGAAATATAAATCTCAGAAGAACATCCAGTCCCACTGGAACCCGTAAAGCCTGTAACTTTTATCACATTACCATTTTGAAAAGAACTAAATGTTGTAGTACTTGCGGTTGTCGTTGATCCTCCAAGAACTTGAAAGGTGTAGGATGTTGCACCTGATGCCTGAATAACTTGTGTCGAACCCTCACATATTACAATACCCTGACTACCCTTTAATCTTTCGACTCCAATTAGAGCTCCACTGTTTGCATCAGAGGATGATGTGATTACAGAAAAAGCTGACCCGGCAGAGGGATTTGTTATAGTTAAAAATGCAGAAGATCCATCTCCTCCTCCATCAACGATAGTATAACCACTACCTGCTAAATTTGTAACCAAGGCATCGATTGCAAGATTTGCAGCAGTAATAGTATTTGAAGACGTATAAGTAGTTCCAGTTGTTGTAATTGAAAATGTATCGCCCGCATCAATACTTCCTGAAATAGTAATTTTATATGATTCATTGTCATTAAATAAAGTAAATCCTGTTCCAGATACAGTTATGGATGAACCAGAATCTTCAGGTGTCAAGTTAACATCGACTGATATTGGATAAGTCTGTCTTTCACATCCATTAGAATCGGTCAACTTTGCATAAATTACATAATCTGTTTTACTATTTCTAGTAAAGTTTTGATTTGAAGTTGATCCAGTTGCACTACCATTATTAACATAAAAATTATATGAAACCCCTCCACTTGTATTAAAGTCTATCGATTCATCACTACAAATCTCCACAAATTGTGAACCAGCAATAACATTTGGAGAATCAAAATTAAGTGTTCCAGATGAGGATGCAGAGTAATTAAAAGATGTACCGGAGTTAACCCCGGTAATTCTAATTATCCTTTTGGTAGCAGCACCAGATGGTGCTCCAGCATTATTAGCATCATAAGCTGCGTCTGCATTTATTAAAGAGGCCAATGCAGTAGCAATATTTTCAGCAGATCTTGAGGTTGATGCTGTGACTGTATGAGTATAAGTAGTACCACTTAAAGTAATAGAATAACTCTCCTCTGAAGAGCCAGTTGTTGATGTACCTATGAGTATTTCAACTATTTGTTGTCTTGGAGTTTGACTTAAACCTGGAGTATTTAGTGGAGATGCTGTTCCTCTTGTTACAGTAATTTCCGCAACTTTAGAATCTATTATAGTTCCAGGAGAATCATCAAAATAAACCTCTGCTGTAACAGTATTCGGTCCAGGATTGATCATTGATATAGTTTGCGTAACAGTAAATGAAGTTTGAGACTGAACATCAGAAGCAGGCATATCTTTATAATATGTTGCTGAGTTAGTTCCTATTACTGTGATTTTTAGTGTCGCAGAAGATGTTGTTAGTGTAACTGCTGAGGTATTTGTAAAAACAGTACCAAAATCATAATTTATTGTAGGGCAAGCATCAGGAATCGTTGGAGAGGGAACTGCAACTCCTTGGAAAGAATCTATTCTAATGTCTTGTGCAAAAAGACATATCGGAGATAATAATATTATACCAATACATAATATGTGTTTAATAAAACTTTTCAAAATTCTCACCTGATACAACTACTCTTTTACAACCAACAATTAATAACAATTATTATTTAAAAGAGTAATTTATTCATATATAGTAAAGTTATGTAAATTATGTTAACAATAATCTAATTTGTTAAATCAATTATTTTATAAAATTTTGCACTAATTTAATAAGGTGAAAAAAATTAAACTATTATTAATTATAACTTTTTTAATTGGATGTTCAAGGACACAAGACTCTATAAATGATTTTGAAATTCTGAAAAAACTATATGAGAATACATTGAGAAACGAATATTTAATTGATTCAATTATTACATACAAAGGGCCTTCAAATTTTAAGAATATTTCTATTGATTTTGATGTTTATCAAGTTATTTATAAACAAAAAAATGGAAACAAGGGAAGTAAATTCTATACATTAACTAAAAATGAAATTTTTAGACTTGGTAAAGGCCTTAATTGTGTAATAATTAGTAATGAAAAAAGATGGAAAAAAACAGGTGAAAGAATTACTTCATTAAAATCATGGATTATTAATAATCAAGAAGAAAATTTTATAGATAAACCAATAAATAATTTAAAATCATTGTCACATAATTCTGATAAGGATGATCTACCTGAAAATTTAAAAAAAGTAATTTGTAACTAAATAAATTTCATTTTTTTCATCCAATCGTCATTATAAATTTTTCCAATATAACGACTTCCCGAGTCATGAAGTAATACAACGACAACATCATCCGGCTTTAACTTATTTTTTAATTGTATAATCCCCTTGATTGCAGCACCGCAGGAGTTACCTGCAAATATACCCTCTTCCCTTGCAAGTTTTCTGGTATATAATGCAGCATCCTTATCTGTAACTTTTTCAAACAAATCAATTAGATTAAAATTCACATTTTTAGGTAAAATGTCTTCTCCTATTCCCTCTGTTGTATATGGATATATTTCTTTTTCATCAAAAATTCCTGTCTCATGATATTTTTTAAATACTGAACCATAAGTATCGATACCCCAAATTTTAATATTCTTATTTTTTTCTTTTAAATATCTAGAAACGCCTGAGATTGTTCCTCCTGTTCCAACTCCTACAACAAAATGTGTAATCTTACCCATAGTTTGCTTCCATATTTCGGGACCAGTTTGCTCATAATGTGCAACTGAATTAGAGGGGTTGTCATATTGATTTACATACCATGAATTTGGTATTTCTTCTCCTAATTTTTTTGAAACACTATAATATGATTTAGGATCTGAAGCAGGGACATTAGTAGGACAAACAATAACTTTGGCTCCCATGGCCTTCAACACATCAAACTTTTCCTTAGATTGTTTATCGGTTGAAACACAAATTAATTTGTACCCTTTCACTATCGCAGCCAGAGCCAACCCCATTCCAGTATTTCCGGATGTTCCTTCAACAATTGTTCCACCTGGTTTCAAAAGACCACTTTTTTCCGCATCCTCGACCATCTTCAATGCCATTCTATCCTTAACTGATGCACCAGGATTAAAAAACTCTAATTTTGCGTAAACCTTAGCCCTAATTTCACTGGTTATTTTATTTAATTTAACCATTGGTGTGTTACCTATAGTCTCTAATATATTATTTGATATTTTCATAAGTTAATATCTGATATTTTCACTTGGTGAAAATCTGTTTATTATTTTTGTTGGGAACCACAACAAAAATAAACAAATAAAAGCCATAAATAAATTAACAAAAATCCAATCAAAAAAATCCAATTTTACAGGGGCGTAATTAATGTAGTAGGTAATTGGGTCCAGCTTGATCCACTTAAAGTAATTTTGAGAAAAATAAAATCCAAGACCAAGTATATTTCCATAAATAAGTCCTTTGGTGATTATCTGGAATCCGTTCCACAAAAATACTTTTTGAATTAAGAAATCAGTTGCACCAATTGTTTTTAAAATACCTATCATTTGTGTTTTCTCAAAAATTAGAATCATTAAAGCTGTCGCAACGTTAACTACACCAACTAAAGTCATTATAACTAAAATTATATATATATTAAAATCGAAAAGTGAAATCCATTGAAATATATTCTCATATTTTGACCTGATAGTTATCACATCAAGGTTAGATGGTAATAAATCGTATAACTTCTTTGCTAAAAAATTATCTTTTTTCTTATCATTAATATAGACCTCAACTCCTCCAACTTGATCCTTTGACCATGAATTTATGGACTGAACCTGAGATATATCTCCAAAAATATAAATATCATCGAAATCAAAAAATCCTGAATCGTAAATTCCAACTATTATAAATTTTCTCTGACTTGGTATTGCTTGATAATTATTTTTTTTAAAGTATATAACCACCTTTTCGTCAATGCTCACATCGAGTTTTCTGGATAATGTTTTAGAAATTAATATTTCTTTTTTTTTTTTTGTTGAAGTGTTGATAAATCTACCCTCAACAATAAAATCATTAAAATTTGAATTGATGTATGTTTTAGGATCAACACCTTTAAAAATAATTCCCTCAAAATTAGCTTTATTCCTTATCAATCCCCCTTTGTATGCGATTCTTTGAAAACTTGATACATCGTTTAGATTTTTTAATACAGATTCTTCTTTATTTTCAAATTCAAATGGATTAGATGAAAATTGAGAATTATTATTATCAAAAGTTGAAATAATCAAATTACCATTGAAAGCGTATACTTTTTTTCCAATTTCCTCTTGGAGCCCCTTACCAGCGACTACAGATATAATTATTGCAGTAACACTCAATGTTAGAGCTAATATTGCTACTTTTATTATTCGTGAGGAAATATTACTGTTTAAAGAATTATTATTTTTTAATGTGTTACCTAAAAAGTAAATTAAATTCAAATCTTCGGTTTATGAAATTAAATATTAAAAATACGCTTTTATTATTTGTATTTATTTTTTTCCATTATGATTGTTTAGCCCAGCAAGATATTGAGTCCGGATCAGAACAATTAAATAAATACATACCACTACTGAAAAATAAAAATATTGGCTTAGTTGCTCATAATGCAAGTAGATTGTATTCCAATTACAATAAACATTTAATTGATATTTTAATTGAAAATAATATCAATGTGAGATTAATTTTTGCTCCAGAACACGGTTTCTATTCCAACTCACCCAACGGAGATTTGATCGAAGATACCAGAGATGCCATAACAAGAATTAAAATTATTTCTTTGTATGGAAAAAATAAAAAACCTTTGCCTGAACATCTCGAGGGTTTGGATTTAATTTTATTTGATATACAAGATGTTGGAGTTCGTTTTTATACTTATATATCAACTCTACATAATGTAATGGAAGCTTGTGCAGAACAAAATGTTCCAATTATTCTCTTAGACAGACCGAACCCCAACGGTCATTATGTCGATGGACCAGTATTGGACAACAAATACAAATCTTTTGTTGGAATGCACCCAATTCCAATTGTTCATGGGATGACAATGGGCGAATACGCTAAAATGATAAATGGTGAAGGCTGGTTGAATAATAAAATAGAATGTAATCTAGTGGTTATACCTAACAAAAATTATAATCATAAATCAAAATATATTTTACCTGTGAGACCTTCACCCAACCTGCCAAATAACCAGGCAATATATCTCTATCCTAGTTTATGTTTATTAGAGCCAACTTCTGTAAGTATTGGAAGGGGCACAGAAAAACAATTTCAAATATATGGCCATCCAGACTTTCCAAAATCAGATTTTAAATTCATCCCTAAACCAAATTTTGGTTCCAAAAACCCAAAGTGGGAGAATATGGTTTGTTATGGGATATCGTTAGAAAAAATTAAAGTTTCTAATAAAATTTATTTGTCATATTTGATTGACTCTTACAAGAAAATTCCAAACAAAGAAACTTTTTTCAAGGACAGCTTTGAGAGAATTGCTGGAAATGAGAGACTAAGAAAACAACTAATAAATAAAGTTTCTGAAATTGAAATAAAAAAGAGCTGGGAATCTAAATTAAAAAAGTTTAAGAAAATTAGAAAAAAGTATTTAATCTATGAAGATTTTTATTGATCATAATAAAAATACACTAAGGAATTTTAAGATACTTGTGTGTTTGTAAAGAAACCTTCCACCTTGGATTTTTCATAACATAATCAACTATTAAGGGTATTATTACATCTCTCTTACTCCACTCGGGCTGAAGAAAAAGCTTACAATTCTTATTAACATTTTCAGACTGCTCCTCTGCAAATTTAAAATCATGTTTATTGTAAATAATAACTTTTAGCTCATCAGCTATTTCATAAGACTTTCTTTTAGGTCTTTTCTTTTTTTTTGGAGATAAGCAGAACCAATCCCAAGTCCCAGTGACGTCATAGGCACCAGAAGTTTCTAGATGAATTTTTATTTTTTTTTCTTTGAGTATGTTTGTTAATGGATTCATATTCCACATTAATGGCTCTCCTCCAGTTATGACAATTGTATCTGAAAATTTTCTTGCACTATCTGCGATTTCATTAATATCAGTAGGAGGATGTAACTTAAAATCCCAACTTTCTTTTACATCACACCAATGACATCCAACATCACACCCGCCAATTCTTACAAAATATGCAGCACTACCTTTATGATAACCCTCACCCTGAATAGTATAAAATGCCTCCATTAATGGAAGTACCAAACCTGAACTAATCATGTTTTCTAGATCATTAATTACCATGTTTACAAAGATAATCTATTCGAATTGACCAAATCAAAAAAAAATATAACTTTAGAGTATGAAAAAAATCTCTCCATTTCACCTCGCAATTCCCGTAAATGACCTTTTTATTGCTATTAATTTTTACGAAAATATTCTTGGCTGCACTCCAGGGCGTAAAAGTGAGCACTGGGCCGATTACGATTTCTTTGGACATCAATTGGTTGTCCATTTAGATCCAAATCATCAGGCAAAAAACCATCATAATGATGTTGATGGTAAATCTGTTCCAGTCCCACATTTTGGGGTTGTCCTCCCTTGGGAAGAATTTGATACCTTTTCAGATAAACTTAAACTTAGTGATCAAATTGAATTTATAATAGAACCGTATTTAAGATTTGAAGGAAGGCCAGGAGAACAAAAAACTTTATTTTTCTATGATCCTGCTGGTAATGCATTAGAATTTAAAAGTTTTAAAAATATGGATCAACTTTTTAAAAAATAATTATGGCTTGGTTAAAATTTCTTGATAATTCGTTTGATAATATTTTTTCTGATAAAAGGAGATCTATAATAGAAAGGTATACTTTATTTACATCAATTTTAGGTTTTATAATTCATCTAATTTTAATTTATTTGAATAACTATAATATGCTAAATATTAGCTTTTCAGGAAGCCTCTTAGATGATCCAATTTCTGCGATTTACACTCCATTTTCAATTATACTATTTTACGAGACATATCTGCTGATATACTATCTTCCTGGATCTTTTACTACAGCAATCTCAAAACAGTTCGAAATAATCTCTTTGATTGTAATAAGAAAAATATTTAGTGATATTCCCAAGATAAATCTCAATGCAAACTGGCTTGAAAACAGTCCAAATTTGCAGCTAATATATGACCTTTTAGGAATACTAATTTTATTTTTTTTAATCTATCTGTTCAACCTAAGAAAAGAAAAAAATCCGGTTAAACCCATAACTGACTCAATCAAAAGATTTATTTCGACAAAAAAGGGTGTTAGCATCATTTTGTTGCCATTGTTAATCATAATGTCAATTTATAGTGTAAGTAATTGGATTTACGAAATATATTTAGTGAATGAAAATGTAAAATCAATAAACGTCTCCAATATAAATTCAGTTTTTTATAATGAGTTTTTTACAATTCTTATTTTAGCTGATGTTTTCATTTTATTACTCTCATTCCAATATACCGAGAAGTATAGCCAACTTATAAGAAATACTGGCTTTGTGATTTGTACAATACTAATAAGACTTTCTTTTGCTGCCAAGGGCATAACAAATATTTTATTAATTGTATCTAGTGTACTTTTTGGTCTAATTATTCTTAGAATTTATCAAGCTTTTGAAAAAAATATTTAATCTTTTCTTTTACATGCTAATAAAGTATTTTGAAGTAACATAGCAATCGTCATAGGTCCAACTCCGCCTGGTACTGGTGTTATGTAACTAGCTTTTTTTGAAACATTAACATAATCTACATCTCCCTTTATAATATAACCTTTGGAATTATTTTTATCTGATACTCGAGTTATACCTACATCAATAACCACAACTTTTTCTTTTACCATATCTACCTTTAAAAACTCAGGAATTCCAAGTGCAGATATTATAATATCTGATTTGAGTGTTAACTCTTTGAGATTTTTTGTCCTGCTGTGAGCAAGTGTTACTGTAGCATTTCCGAATGACACTTTTTGACTCATAAGAATACTTATAGGTCTGCCTACAATATTGCTTCTACCAATAACTAAGCAATTCTTTCCTGATGTTTCTATTTTATATCTTTTAATAATTTCAATTATACCGAATGGAGTAGCTGGAATAAATGATGGCAATTCAAGAACCATTCTACCAAAATTAGTTGGATGAAACCCATCTACATCTTTTCTGGGATCAACAGCAAGTAAAACTCTCTCTTCATTAATATGGTTCGGTAGAGGTAGTTGAACTATATACCCATCTATACTTGGGTTTTGATTTAATTTATCAAGCTCTGAAATAAGTTTTTTTTCAGTTATATCAGATTTTAAATGAATTAAAGTTGATAAAAAACCAATTTGTTTGCAAGATCTAACTTTACTTCCAACATACGTTAAACTTGCACCATCATTACCTACAAGAACAGCAGCTAAATGTGGAATCTTCTTTTTTTTAGAAGACCTTTTACTAACTTCTTTTTTAATTTCTTCTTTTATTATGTTTGAAAGTTTCCTTCCATCTAAAATTTTCATTTTTTTATCTGTTATTTTTGAAACATTTGCATTAATTGACTAGCCTTTCCGCCCTGCATCATTTTCATCATTTTACTCATTTGATTAAACTGTTTAATTAACTGATTCACTTCAGATATATCCCTTCCAGATCCCTTAGCAATTCTTTTTCTCCTACCCTGGTCAATAATCTCTGGTTTAGCTCTTTCTTTGGGAGTCATTGAACTAATTATAACCTCAACAAATTTGAATGCACTATCATCTATCTCCTGATCCCCAATCATTTTCTTGGCCCCTGGTATCATTCCAACAAGATCATTCATACTCCCCATTTTTTGAACTTGCTTAATTTGTTTCAAAAAATCATCAAATCCAAATTTATTTTTTGCAATTTTTTTATTTATTTTTCTTGCTTGTTCTAAATCAAATTGATCTTGAGCTCTTTCAACCAATGATATAACATCTCCCATTCCCAAGATCCTATCTGCCATTCTATCAGGATGAAATACATCTATGGCATCTATCTTCTCACCTGTACTAATAAACTTTATTGGCTTATCGACAACATATTTGACTGAAAGAGCAGCACCCCCTCTCGTGTCACCATCCAATTTGGTCAGTACTACACCTTCAAAATTTAGGATATCATTAAAAGATTTAGCAGTATTTACAGCATCCTGGCCAGTCATTGAGTCAACAACAAATAATGTTTCATTTGGTTTGACAGCCTTATGAATTTTTGATATCTCTTCCATCATTAACTCATCGACTGCAAGTCTTCCAGCTGTGTCAATTATTACTGTATCATTTTTATTTTTTTTGGCGAAATCTACTGCTTGTTTTGCAATTATTACTGGATTCTTTTCATCTAAATTTTTATAAACTGGAATATCAATTTGTTTTGCAAGGACCTCAAGTTGTTCAATAGCTGCAGGTCTATATACGTCACATGCAACAAGTAAGGGTTTTTTTGATTTTTTTGACCTTAAAAAATTTCCAAGTTTTACAGAAAATGTTGTCTTTCCTGAGCCCTGGAGACCTGACATCAAGATTACTGAAGGTGTATTTGTAAGGTCTAATCCAGAAGTTTTTGAACCCATTAATAATGTAAGCTCATCTTTTACAATCTTAACCATTAATTGCCCAGGCTGTAAGCTTTTCAATACATTTTGGCCGAGTGCATTATTTTTTACTTTATCAGTAAATTCTTTTGCAATCTTATAATTTACATCAGCAGTTAGTAATGCCCTTCTTACTTCTTTAAGGGTTTTAGCAACATTAATTTCTGTAATTTTTCCGTGCCCTTTTAAAAGTTGGAAAGCTTTTTCAAGTTTATCACTTAAATTATTAAACATATATAAAAATAATTTTAAAGTTAATATATTATTGATTTTTCAAGCGAATAAACTTTAAAATAATTAAATTGATTTTACATTCTTTCTGGGACATCGACTCCAAGCAAAAGACAAGAATTACATATAATTTCTCCCACCTTTTTGGATAGTACTAACCTAAAACTTTTTCGATTGTTATCTTTTTCACCCAAAATATTAATATTTTGATAAAATGAGTTAAAAAGCTTCACCAAATCGTAAACATAATTTGCAATTAATGATGGACTGTACATTTTACCAGCGTCTATGATGACCTCTGGGTAAATTATGATTTGTTTTAAAATCTCTTTTTCTTTTTTTTGAATATTTTTTGTACTGCTTGAATTCCATTCAATATTTTCGTTATTTCTCAATATAGATTGAATTCTTGCGTAAGCATACTGAATGAAAGGTCCTGTATTTCCATTAAAGTCAAAAGATGATTCTGGATTAAATAAAATTCTTTTTTTTGGGTCTACTTTTAAAATAAAATACTTTAATGCTCCTAGACCAACAGTTTTGTATAATTTTTTATCGTCACCAACTTCTTTTATCTTTCCATGATCATTTGATATTTGCTCAGCAGATCTAATCATACTATCAACTAACTCATCAGCATCTACAACTGTTCCTTCTCTGCTTTTCATTTTACCAGAGGGTAGATCAACCATGCCGTAACTTAGATGAAAGAGGTTTTTTGACCAGCTATAACCTAACTTTTTTAGAATTAAAAATAAAACCTTGAAATGATAATCTTGCTCATTACCTACTGTATAAACCATCCCACTAATTTCAGGATTATCCTGAATTCTTTGAAAAGCTGTACCTAGATCTTGAGTAATATAAACAGACGTTCCATCAGACCTTATTAATAATTTTTCATCCAATCCATCTGAACTAAGATCAACCCAAATAGAACCATCTTTTTTATAATAAAAAACATTTTTATTAATTCCTTCTTGAATAATTTTTTTTCCTAATAAATATGTGTCGCTTTCATAGTAAATATTATCAAAATCAACACCAAGCTTTTCATATGTTATTTCAAATCCATCATATACCCATTGATTCATTTCTGACCAGAGTTTTTTTACATCAGCATCATTTTGCTCCCACCTCATCAATAAATCCTTTGCTTTTAAATAAATTGGTGCATTATTTTTGGCTTCAGTTTCAGAAAATCCTTTTTTCATTAATTCAGATACTTCATTTTTATAATGATCATTATAAAGAACATAGAATTTTCCAACAAATTGATCACCTTTAATTTTTAAATCATTGGGTCTTTTTCCTTTTCCAAATAATTTCCATGCCACCATTGACTTACATATATGTATTCCACGATCATTGATTATTTGTGTTTTAATTATATTATTTCCATTTGCCTCAAGAATTTTAGACATTGAAAAACCAAGTAAATTATTCCTAATATGACCTAAATGCAAAGGCTTATTTGTGTTGGGGGATGAGTACTCAATCATTATGGTTTTTGAGTTTTTATTAGGTTTTTTATGTCCAAAATTTTTAATATCTCTGATATCATCTAGAAATGAAATATAAAAAGAGTCTGAAATTGTTAGATTTAGAAATCCTTTTACAATACTAAATTTTTCAACAATTTTTGATTTTTCTTTCAAATCAAACCCAATTGATTTTCCCAAACTTTCTGTATCTGTCTTTATTTGATTTAATAATGGGAAAAGTAAAAGAGTAAGATCACCATCGAATTCTTTTCTGGTCGATTGAAATACCAGATTATTAATTAAAATACCATATCTCTTCTTAATTAATTTTTTTACAATATTTTTTAATTGATTTTCCATCCTTTTTTATATCGAGTAAAGATAAATAAACTGACTTTATTGCTAGCAATAACTAACATTAAGTATTAATTTTATAAGTATGTTAATTAATATTTCTTATAATAATAAAGTAATTGATAGAAAAATAAATTCTCTAGTTGGTACTCCATATTCTCTAGCTGATAGACTTAAGAAAAAAGGTGTTGGATCACCTAGATTAAGAATAAATAAATCATCTGAAAAAATAAATAATTTACTTATTCTGGATAAAAATGTTAATTATTGTAATATTGAATTAAGACCAAAAGGAATAATAGTAAGATTCAGAAGTATTTTGGAAACATATGGACTAATCATACCGTTTTTCAAATTAAATATTCACAAAGAGACTTCAAATCAGTATTCTATTTTTTCAGAAAACAACTATCTTAAAATAAATGTTCTAAAGAATGATGAGTACTCTTTTTTCAAAAAATTATTAGATGAAAAAGTGTCGTCTACTCCAAAGAATCCTTTTTAATTTATATTTTTCTTCGTTTACTCCCCTTATATATTTGCCTAGGTCGTCCAATTGGTTCATGATTAAACTTCATCTCTTTCCACTGAGCTATCCAACCTGGAAGTCTCCCAAGAGCGAACATAACCGTGAACATTTGAGTTGGAATACCTAGAGCTCGGTAGATAATCCCTGAATAAAAATCTACATTGGGATATAATTTTCTGTCAATAAAATATTTGTCATTCAAGGCTTCTTTCTCAAGACCCTTAGCAATTTCCAAAACTGGATCATTGATACCTAAATCCGACAATACATCGTCTGCAGCTTTTTTTATTATTTTAGCACGAGGATCAAAATTTTTGTAAACTCTATGGCCAAAACCCATTAATCTGAAAGGATGATTTTTGTCTTTTGCCTTAGACATAAATTTTTTGGTATCCCCGCCATCTCTTTTTATTAGTTCTAACATTTCAATTACAGCCTGATTAGCACCGCCATGGAGCCTTCCCCATAACGCAGAAATACCCGCAGATATTGAAGCAAAAAGTCCAGCCTCTGACGAACCAACAATTCTGACGGTTGATGTTGAACAGTTTTGTTCATGATCTGCATGTAATATTAAAAGTTTATTCAAGGCCGAAGTGATTGCGTCATGATTAGTGTAATTTTTATTAGGCTTCATAAACATCATCTTAGATAAGTTTTCAACGTATGAAATTGAAATATCAGGATAGTTTAATGGAAGTCCCTGGTGTTTCCTGTGAACCCAAGCGGTGAGTATAGAGAATTTTGCCATTAACTGAACTATGGCACTATACATTTTTTCCTCTGATCTTACATCAACAGATCCTGGATTAAATGATATTAACGCAGAAGTAAGAGATGCAAGAATTCCCATTGGGTGCGCTCCAGTTGGAAAACTTTTAAGAATAGTCTTTATATCTTCATGAACTAATAACTCTTCTTTTATGTCATTTTCAAATTCCTCGCATTTTGATTTTGATGGTAACTCTCCAAATATTAACAAATAGGATACCTCAATGAAACTTGAATTATTCGCTAAATCAGCTATATCGTAACCCCTGTATCTTAGAACTCCATTTTCGCCATCAAGGTAAGTGATATCACTTATACATGAACCTGTATTTTTGTACCCTGGATCTAGGGTAATAAGGCCTGTATTTTGCCTTAGTGTTTTTATATCAATTGCTAACTCATCCTCAGACCCCTTAATGATTGGAAATTCGTATTCATTTCCGTTATAAAGCAATTTAATTGTATCGTCCATAATTCTTTGTTATCACAAATTTAGTCAAAATTTAAATGCCCTCATCCTAGGATAATTGGCAAGATTTCCTAATTCCTCTTCAATCCGCAATAATTGATTATACTTTGACATTCTATCACTTCTTGAAGCCGAACCAGTTTTAATTTGACCTGTGTTAAGAGCTACTGATAAATCAGCAATAATGGAATCTTCTGTTTCACCTGACCTGTGAGACATAACCGAGGTAAAACCTGCCTTGTTAGCCATTTCAACTGCAGCAATTGTTTCAGTTAGAGTTCCTATCTGATTAACCTTAATTAAAATAGAGTTTGCATAATTACCTTTAATTCCTTTTGAAAGTCTCTTTACATTTGTTACAAACAGGTCATCTCCAACTAATTGAAGTTTTTTTCCTCCAATTTTATTAAGATATTTCCAACCATCCCAATCATTTTCATCCATTCCATCTTCGATAGATATTATTGGGTATTTTGTAGCAAGTTCAATTAGGTATTCGGCTTGTTGTTTTGAACTTCTTATTTTACCATTATTACCTTCGAAGATGGTATAATCGTATTTATTATTTTTAAAAAACTCTGATGAAGCACAATCCAAAGCAATATTTATATCATTTCCAGGTTTATATCCAGCATTATTTATAGCCAATAATATGGTGTCTAATGCATCCTCAGTACCTTTAAGTTTTGGCGCAAAACCACCCTCATCACCTACTGACGTGGACAACTTCTTACTTACCAAAACTTTCTTTAGATTATGAAAAATCTCTGTACCCATTTTAATTGCATGAGAAAAGGTTTTAGCCCCACTGGGAATGATCATGAACTCTTGAAATGCAATAGGCGCATCTGAATGAGAGCCTCCATTAATAATATTCATCATTGGAACTGGCAAAGTGTTCGAATTTAAATCTCCTATATACCGATAAAGTGGCAAACCAATCTCTTTAGCAGCAGCCTTGGCAAGAGATAAAGAAACACCTAGAATGGAATTTGCACCAAGATTTGATTTATTATCTGTTCCGTCTAATTTAATCATTAACTCATCAATACCTTTTTGATCAAAAACAGATAATCCTATTAGTTTCTTTGAAATGACATCATTAACAATTTTTACTGCATTTTTAACGCCTTTTCCCATATAATCCAACCCTCCGTCTCTCATTTCTACTGCCTCATGTTCCCCTGTTGATGCTCCGGAGGGAACTGAT
>TARA_B100001057_G_scaffold148147_1_pt1 | contig 15583 bp, 12 predicted proteins | sample TARA_B100001057 | Tara Oceans TARA_B100001057 (sample SAMEA2621839) | marine metagenome | biome: marine biome (ENVO:00000447); feature: surface water layer (ENVO:00002042); material: "saline water (ENVO:00002010), including plankton (ENVO:xxxxxxxx)" | depth 5 m
CAGAGGAAAAAAAAATTTTTTTTCAGATCAAGAAATAATTTTAAAATCTATCAAATTAAAAAATAGATCATTATCAAAAAATTTAAAATTAAATATCATAAAAGAATTGTCTAAATATGAAATATCAAACAAATTAAAAATTAATAATATTTCAATTAATTCAAAAAAAATAAAAAAAAATGATATCTTTTTTGCAATAAAGGGAAAAAAACTTGATGGTAATAAATTTGTGGCAGAAGCTTTAAAAAAAAAATCAAGTTTAGCAATAGTTAACCAGATAAATAAAAAGTTACCGTTAGCAAAGCAAATTAAAGTTAAAAATTCATTAGAATTTTTAACTAATTGTTCAGCTATTTTTAGAAGAAATATAAATGCCAAAATAATTTCAATCACTGGAAGCTGTGGTAAAACTAGTTTAAAAGAGATGATCGGCTCAACATTGAAAAAGATATCAAGAACAACTTATTCTCCTAAATCATTTAATAATAAATATGGTGTTCCATTAAGTTTATTAAATTTAAAATACAAAGATAATTTTGGCGTCCTTGAAGTGGGTATGGATAAAAAAGGTGAAATTGATAATTTAACTAAAATAATTAAGCCGGACTTAGGAATAATCACAAACATAAGTTATGCCCACTCTAAAAATTTTAAAAATATTAATCAAATAGCAAAAGCTAAGGCAGAAATTATGAATAATATTAAAAAAGGTGGAACGATTATTTTAAACAGAGACGATAGTTTTTACAATTATCACAAAGATATTGCTTTAAAAAAAAAAATAAATGTAATTTCTTTTAGCATTAAAAATAAACTTTCAACAATTAAATTAGTGAGAATTAAGAAAGTAAAAAATCAATATGAGTTATTGATTAATTTAAATGGTAATTTGGTTTATTTTAATTCAAAGAATAATAATAATAGTCATTTGTATAATATTTTAGCAACACTTGCCGTAATAAATTTATATAAAAATGTAAAAAATTTAAAAAAAGATATTTTCTTAAATTTTAAAATTCCAAATGGAAGAGGTGATATTACAAAAATAAATATTAATAATAAAATTTTTTTTTTAGTTGATGAGTCATATAATTCAAATCCACTTTCATTAAAAATTGCAGTAGAAAATTTTGATAAGATAGAATCGGGTAATTCAAAAAAATATTTGATACTAGGTGACATGCTTGAACTTGGCAGACATTCTAATAAACAGCATAAATTAATGAGTAAAATTATCAATAAAACAAAAATTTATAAAGTGTATGTAGTTGGAAAATATATTAAAGAGACATTTAAGGGCTTAAGATTTAATAAAAAAGCTGAAATATTAAATAAAAAATTTAATATGGATAATTTTATTAATAATAATTTAAAAAATGATGATTACTTAATGATTAAGGGTTCAAATTCAACAGGTCTTCATAAAATAACGAGTAATCTAAAACAAAGAAGTTCACATGCTATATGAATTTTTACTAAAATATGTTGAGACTTTTACTTTTTTAAATGTCTTTAAGTATATCACTTTTAGAACTGGATTAGCATTTTTTACATCATTGTTGATTACACTTTTGATTGGTGGACCTTTTATCAAGTTATTTTCAACCAGAAAAATTTTCGACCCAATCAGAGAAGATGGACCTACTGATCATATAATAAAAAAGATAGGTACGCCAACAATGGGTGGAGTTATTATTTTGATAGGATTGATCATATCTGTTCTGTTATGGTCAGATCTATCTAATATCTATATTTTATTTTGTTTATATATTGTGTCCTCATTTGGTGCTTTAGGCGCATATGATGATTATAAAAAAATTAGAAATAGTAATTCTCTTGGAATTTCATCAAAATTTAAAATAATCGTACAAATACTTTTAGCTATGCTTGGTTTAATAGTATTACAGTATTTTGTTGAGTATGAAGAGTTTAGAAATCTTTATTTTCCTTTTTTCAAAAATTTTATAATCAACTTGGGATGGTTTTTTATCCCTTTCTCAATTTTTGTTATTGTGGGTTCTTCTAATGCAGTAAATCTAACAGATGGCTTAGATGGTTTGGCAACAGTTCCAGTAATTTTAGTTGCAGGTTGTTTTGCTTTTATTAGCTATGTTGCTGGAAATATTGTTTTTTCTGATTACTTGCAAATTATATATATAGAGGGATCGGGAGAAATATCTATCTTTTGTGGTGCAATTATTGGAGCTTGTTTAGGGTTTTTGTGGTTTAATGCGCCACCGGCTAAAATCTTCATGGGTGACACAGGATCATTGTCATTAGGCGGCTCTTTGGGGGCAGTGGGAATTATTACCAAACACGAAATAGTTTTAGCAATTACAGGAGGATTGTTTGTTCTTGAGGCTTTGTCTGTAATGGTTCAGGTAGTATCTTTTAAATTGACTGGTAAGAGAATATTCAAAATGGCACCAATACACCATCATTTTGAAAAAAAAGGTTGGCCGGAGTCTACGGTGGTTATTAGGTTTTGGATAATTTCAATTATTTTGGCGATGATCGGTTTAGCTACACTAAAATTAAGATAATGAAGAGTGAAACAAATATTTTTTCAAATAAGAAAATATTAATTTATGGAATTGGCAAAAGTGGCTTGGCTTCTTTTAAATTTTTAAAAAATAAAAATGATGTTTTTTTATATGATGACTTTAATATTAACGTAAAAAATTTAAGTATAAGAAAAAACTTAGTTAGTTACCAAAATGTTTTAAAATCAAATTTTGACCAAATTATTATTAGCCCAGGCATTGACATTAAAAAATGTAAGTTGTCAAAATTTTTAAAAAAAAATAAAGATAAAATTTACTCTGACTTAGATGTTTTTTACGAATTTTATAAAAATGATTGTATTACAATCACTGGTACAAATGGAAAATCAACTACATGTCAACTTTTATATGAAGTTTTAATAGATCAAAAATATAACGTTAGATTAGTAGGAAATATTGGCAATCCTATTTTATCAATCAAGAATATTAAAAAACATACAATTTTTGTTATTGAAGCTTCATCTTATCAATTAGAGTATAGCAAAATTTTTAGATCAAAATTTGCAATGATCTTAAATTTATCACCCGATCACATTGAAAGACATAAAACTTTGAATAACTATATAAATGCTAAATTTAAATTATTAAAAAATCAATTAAAAGGACACTTTGCTTTAGTTAAGAAAGATGATTTATTAATTAATAAAAAGTTAAGACAGATTAAGCTAAATAGTAAAATAAAAAAAGTAGATACAAAAAAAAATAATCAATTAATAAAAAATATTGATAATCAATTTTTTTTTAGTGAGTCTAATAGAGAAAATTTATCTTTTATCTTGGAGTTATCAAAAAAATTTAAATTAAAAAAAAATATATTAATTAGAACAATTAAGAAATTTAAAGGACTTAAATATCGTCAAGAAATTATTTTTAAAACACGTTATTTAACAATTATTAACGACTCAAAATCTACAAGTTTTTCGTCATCTATTGGTATTCTAAGAGCAAATCAAAATATTTATTGGTTACTGGGAGGTGTTTATAAGAAGGGGGATAAATTTAATTTATCTAAAAATCATTTTAAGAAAATCAAAGCTTTTATTTTTGGCAAAAATATAAAATTTTTTCAACAAAAATTAAAAGGAAAAATTCAGTATGAAAAATTCAATAGTTTGAAACAAGCTCTTAAAAAAGTTATCTCGATAACTGAAAAACAAAAACTTGTGCCAAAAACTATACTGTTCAGTCCTTGTGCAGCTTCTTTCGATAGTTTTAAAAATTTTGAGGATAGAGGTTTTTATTTTAATAAATTGATTGGTAAGTATTTTAATGGAAAACAAAAAATTAACATATAGCTTATATTATGAATGGTGGAAAAATATTGATAAATTCATTTTTTCTATAATAATTCTACTATTTTTAACTGGATTATTTTTTTCTTTAGTATCAACTTCATTAATAGCGTCGGACAAATTAAATACTAATGATTATGCTTTTTTTTTCAAACATTTGTCTTTTGTATTTTTAGGAATAGTTATAATTTTCTTTTTTTCATCAATAGATGAAAAAAAACTTTTTAAACTGTCATTATCGATTTTCATATTATCAATAATTTTCTTATTTTTAGTCCCTTTTATTGGAATAGAAGTTAATAGTGCCAAGAGATGGATAGATTTTAAGTTTTTACCAAGATTTCAACCAATAGAGTTAGCGAAACCTTTTCTAATAATTTTAATAAGTTTAATCTTAAGTAGTGAAAAATATAGAAATATTTATTTGAAGTATTTTTTTTCTTTTCTATTAACTTTACTAATAGCAATTTTGTTAGCTATCCAGCCAGACATAGGACAAACATTATTAGTTTTTTTTAGTTGGTCAGTTTTAATATTTATATCAGGTATTAATATTATCTTTTTGGTAACTTCATGTTCAATTGTATTCATTGTGCTTTATTATTCTGTACGGTTTGTCCCAAGGTTTGAGTATATTAAAAATAGAATACTATCCTTTTTCAATTCTGAGACAGGTACTCACAATGCACAGTCGGAAAAAGCGATAGATTCAATTACAAGCGGCGGCTTCTTTGGCAAAGGTATAGGTGAAGGAACCTTGAAAAATAGAGTTCCGGAAGCCCACACAGATTATATCATATCCGTAATTTCAGAGGAGTTTGGCGTTATTGCCATAATTCTAATCTTATTGTTGTTTTTAATATTTATATATTCTGTTTTTAAAAAAGTTTATTTTGAAAATGATGAGAGAACTAAATTGATCTTGGTAGGTTGTATAAGTCTAATTTTGGTACAAGCAATGATACATATAGGTGTGAATATTAGATTATTTCCAACTACAGGAATGACTCTACCATTTATCAGTTATGGAGGCTCCTCAATTATAAGTATTTCAATTTTGTCAGGTATTATCTTGAATTTAACAAAAAGAAAAATTGATTAAATGAAAAAAAATATCTTAATTACAACCGGAGGCTCAGGTGGACATGTAATACCTGCAACAATTCTTTATCAACATTTATCTAGAGATGAAAATGTATTAATTACATCTGATGAAAGAGGTTTAAGATATTTGGACCAAAATATTTATGAAATCGAAATTATTAACACTCCAAAATTAAATAATATTTTTTTTTTACCATTTAATTTTTTAGTTATAATATTTTTAACTGTTAAATCTTTTTTTTTATTGAAAAAGAAAAAAATTAAGAAAATAATTTCAACTGGTGGATATATGTCATTACCACCAATTTTAGCAGCTAAAATACTTAACTTAAGTATTTTTCTAATTGAACCTAATCAAGTTTTAGGTCGTTCTAATAGATTTTTTTTGAATTCTTGTAAAAAAATATTTTGTTATTCAGATAAAATTAAAAATTTTCCTAAAAAATTCCAAGATAAAATTGTAATGATTAATCCCTTGGTAAAAGAAGAGGTATATAGATCAAATTCAGGTGTACAGAAAAAAAACAAGTTTAATTTATTAATTGTTGGGGGCAGTCAAGGAGCTAACATTTTTGATAATAACTTAAAAAATTCAATTATCAATATTTCAAAAATAGAGCGTATCAAAGTTATCCATCAAACAAATGAAAAAAAAATTTCTAATTTAGAGGATTTCTATTCCAAAAATAATGTTGAAAATTGGATTTTTAGTTTTGATAAAAATTTTGTTGAAACAATTGAGAAAGCAGATCTGTGTATTACAAGAGCGGGCGCTTCAACTCTAGCTGAACTTTCAGTTTTAAATATACCTTTTATTGCTGTTCCATTACCTAGCTCAAAAGATAATCATCAATACGAAAATGCAAACTTTTACAAAAATAAGGATTGTTGTTGGATAATTGAGCAAAATAAATTTGAAGAGACTATCGAAGACGTTTTAAAAGATATATTTAATGATAAAAGTAATTATTTAAAGAAAAAAGAAAATTTAAAAAAATTAAATTATCAAAACACCTGGATTAATGTAAACCAAAAAATACTAAATACTATAAATGAAAATTGAGCTAGCAAAAACTGAAGTCATTCACTTTATTGGAATTGGTGGTATTGGGATGAGTGGTCTATCTTTAATCATGAGAGGTAAGGGTTTTAAAGTTCAAGGAAGTGACTTGTCTTTAAATAAAAATATTGAGAGATTAAAAAAAGAAAAGATAAAAGTCTTTATTGGGCAAAAAAAACAAAATCTTAAAAATGCAACAATTGTTGTGATTTCCTCTGCGATAAAAAAAAGTAACTCAGAGTTCATTGAGGCAAAAAGAAAAAATCTTCCGATAATTTCTAGAGGTAAAATGTTAGCACACATAGTTTCTTTAATGAAAAATATTGTAGTTGTAGGCTCGCACGGCAAAACTACTACAACTTCTCTAATTGCATCAATTTTTCAAAAAACTAAATTAGATCCGACAATAATTAATGGTGGAGTAATAAATTCAATTAAAAATACTGCAAAACTTGGAAAGAGTGATTGGTCAATATTAGAGGCAGACGAGTCTGATGGTAGTTTTGTTCACATTCCACCGACTTATTCAATTATAACAAATATAGATAGAGAACATATGGATTTTTACAGATCCATAGACGATTTAAAAAATTATTTTATTCAATTCATAGAAAAGGTCCCCTCTTTTGGAAAATCATTTATTTGTATTGATGATAAAATAAATAATGAACTAGTAAAAAAATTGAAAAATCAAAATTTTTATACCTATGGGATTAATAAAAAGTCTAATTTTTTAATTAAAAATATTAAACAAGATAAAAGATTCACAGAATTTGATTTATTCGTAAATGTACCTAGTAAAAAAAAATTATCTTTAAAGAAGCTGAAAATTCCCTTATTGGGAATACATAACGTAAGAAACTCTGTTGCTGCAGCAGCGGTGGCACTTACAGTTGGAATTTCTATTTCAGATATTAAAAAAGGTTTAGCAAATTTTAAAGGTGTTCAAAGACGATTTAACAAAATTTTTACATATAAAGGAATAGATTTTTTTGATGATTATGCTCATCACCCGACAGAAATTAAAGTTGTTTTAGATGGTGTTAAGAAAGTTTACAAAGGATATGAAAAAGTTTGTATATTTCAGCCTCATCGAATTTCAAGATTAAAAGACTTGAGAAATGAATTTTCCCTTGCTTTTAAAAATGCTGATACAGTTATCTTATGTCCAATCTATACTGCTGGAGAAAAATATAAATTAGGGTTTAGTTATATTAATTTTGCAAAAGAAATTATAAAGAACTCAAAAGTCAATTTATTCATGATTAACGATAACGATCAGCTGGCTAAATTTCTTAAAAAAAACATGCATGGAAAAAAAATTGTTATGGGAATGGGCGCAGGGAGCATATCAAATTGGATGAGAAAATTACCTCAATTAATGTAATGAAAATAAACGAATTAAAAAATTTATTAAACGAATTTGGCACCAATGTAAGTTTTGAATATGACTTGAAAAAAAAAAATTGGTTTAATATTGGTGGAAAATCAAAAGTTTTTTATAAGGCTGATAATCTTAAAGAATTAGTAAATTTTCTTAAAAAATTAGGAAATAAAGAAAGAATATTTATTTTGGGTGCTGGATCAAATACTTTGATTGCTGATGATGTATTTGATGGAGTAGTGATTAAATTAAGTAAAAATTTTAATAATATCTCTTTAATGGGTGAAGATATAATAATAGCGGGTAGTGCTGTTTTGGATAAATCTTTATCAGAATTTGCTATAGAAAATAATCTAAGTGGATTTGAATTTCTATCATGTATTCCAGGTAGCATCGGTGGAGGGATAAGAATGAACGCAGGTTGCTTTGGTAGAGAATTTAAAGATATTTTATTATCCATTCAGGCTATTGATACGCAAGGTAATATTCAAACTATTCATTCTAAGGATATAAAATTTGAATATAGAAACAATAATTTACCTGATGATCTTATATTTTTAAGCGCTTCTTTTAAAGGCACAAAGAGTGAGGCACTAAAAATTAAGGATGAAACTGAAAAACTAAAAGTTAAAAAGGCTGAAAATCAACCCACAAAAATCAAAACTAGTGGTAGTACTTTTAAAAACCCAGTCAACCAGACACAAAAAAAAGTGTGGGAGTTAATTAAAGAGTCAGTTCATTTAGACAAAACCTTTGGAGATGCGTGTATCTCAGAAAAACATTGTAATTTTTTTGTCAATAAAGGAAACGCTACTTTTGACGATATGATTAATTTGATTAATTACGTTTCGGAAAATGTATTTGAAAAAACTGGAATAAAAATTGAAAAAGAAATAAAAATATTGAAATAAATTGAAAAAAAAAATTTTAATACTTTCGGGTGGAATTTCAAAGGAAAGGGCTGTCAGCCTAGATACAGGTTTTCAAGTAGCAAAGGAATTAAAGAAAAAATACCATGTTAAATTAAGTGAACCTGACTCAAAACTTAGCAAGACAATCCAGAGCTTTAAACCGCATATAATTTTTAATGCACTTCATGGACAGTTTGGTGAAGATGGCTATATTCAAACAATTTTTGAAAGTTTTAGAATACCCTACACTCACTCTGGTGTAATAGCCTCATCCATAGCAATGAATAAAGAGCTTTCAAAAAAAATATTTTTAAGAAATAACATTTTAACTCCAAAATATTTTAAATATTCCTTTGATAAGAAAGATGAGGATCTAATCAAATATATTGAAAAAAAATTAAAATTTCCAGTAGTTATTAAACCAATAAACGAAGGATCAAGTGTTAACGTTTTTATATGTCAAAAAAGTAATATTCTAAAAAAAATTAGTTTATTAAAAAATTACAAAAATATTTTGATCGAAAAATTTATTGGGGGAAGGGAAATTCAAGTTGCAATAATGGGATCAAAAAAACTTGGCGCTATAGAGCTGAAACCAAAAAGAAAATTTTATGATTATAAAGCAAAATATAGTAAAAAAGCAAAAACAGAACATATAATACCAGTTGATCTAAGCAAAAAAAATTACAATAAGATTCTACAAATTGCATTTGATGCTCATAAACTAATTGGATGTCGTGGAGTTACAAGGTCAGATTTTAAATTCTATAAAAATAAATTTTATCTTCTCGAAATCAATACTCAACCTGGAATGACTAAATTATCATTAGTTCCAGAAATAGCACGACACCATGGGATTAATTTTTTAGATTTAATAGAATGGATTATAAAAGATGCAACTTTTAATAAATAGAAAAATCTATTTTTACTTATTAATTTTAATTTTATTAGTGTCTATTAATAACAAAAATTTTTTAGAGTTTAAGTTTTTAAAACTAAATGACGTAACTGTATCTGGGCTTTCTGAGAAAGAAAATGATAATTTACAGTCAAAACTTAATCGTTTTGAGAATCAAAATATTTTTTTTATTAACGCAAATAAAATTTTAGAAATATTAGAGTTAGAAAATTTAATTGAATCTTTTAATGTTTTTAAAATTTACCCATCAAAAATAAACATACAAATCAAGAGAGCAGAACTTTTAGCAAATATTAGTTTTGATTCAAAAAATTTTTTAATAGGATCTAATAAAAGATTAATCGAGTCAGATGTTATTAATCCAGATTTACCCTTGATTTTTGGGGAGCCACCTGTTGAAAATTTTTTTAAAATAAAAAAAAAAATAGAATTATCTTCTTTTGATTTTTCCAACATAAAGAAATTATATTTTTTTCCATCAGAAAGATGGGATGTAGAGTTAAAGAATGGAATATTAATTAAATTACCCAATCTAAATACATTGTTAGCATTAAATGATGTTTTTGAAATGATGAAATTTGAAAAGTTTGAAAAAATAAAAATTTTTGATTTAAGAGTAAATGGTCAAATGATTACAAATGAGCTCTAATTTAGAATTTGAAACTTTTTTCTATATAAGTTCTGATAAATTATCATTATCTGTTTTTAAAAAAGGCTTGGTCCAAGATTTTTATAGAGACGAAATTGAATTAAACAAAGATTTAAAAATTTTAGACACTTCAATAAATCAATTTCTTGATAAGAATATAATTATAATTGAAAAAAAGATTAAAAATTTTGTTAATAGAATTAATCTAGTTATTAAAGATAAGGATATTTTACCAATCCAAATTTCAATTAAAAAACAAAATTTTGAAAAAAATATTATTAATGATGAATTAAATTATATGTTATCAGATTTATCCCAACAAATAAAAAAAAATAATAATGATAAAACTATTTTACACATGAATATAGATGAATACATTGTTGATGGAATAGTTTACAAAAGTTTAGAGGAGGGATTAGAAGGTGAAAATTTAACACTAAAAGTAAACTGTTATTGTTTTTCTAATATAAAAGTAAAAAAATTTGCTGAATATTTGAAAAAATATCAAATCAGTATTTATAAAATTTATTCGATCGATTATCTAAAAAATTTCTTTTTAAAAAGTGACCTAAGCGAATGCCAGATGGCTCGAAAGATTGAAGATCTCAACGATATTAATGAGATTAAATTTGTGCCAAGATTAAAAAAAAATGTAGGATTTTTTGAGAAATTCTTCAATTTATTTAATAAATGAGCCTTATAGTTGAGTAGTTATTTGTAATATTTCTTGAATTTAGAAAGATCTTATTCAGTTGTAAAAGCTTCTGTGTCATTTTTAAAACAAAAAACAATTAAAAAAAATATCAATTTAAGCGGAGTCGGCTTACATACTGGTAAAAAAGCAAATTTACTTATTAAACCAGCAAAACCTAATTCAGGTATTGTATTTGTAAGGACTGATTTAAGATTAAATAATGTTGTTTATCCTCAGGTAAATAATGTTACTAGTGCGATGCTCTGCACTACAGTTTCTAATGAACATGGTGTGAAAGTTTCAACTATAGAGCATCTTATGGGTGCATTATTTGGATTAGGGATTGATAATGCAATAATTGAAATAGATAACGAGGAAGTTCCTATCTTGGATGGATCGGCAAAAGATTTTGTTAAAGAAATACTTAATTCTGGTATCGATGTAAGCGCTGAATCAATCAAGGTAATAAGAATTAATAAAACTGTTGAATATAGAGATGGTGTGAAATTCATTTCGATAAAACCCTCTAAAATTAATTTAGAAATAGATTTCCAACTAGAATATAACAATTCTTTAATTGGAAACCAAAGAAATGTTTTAAGAGTTTACGAAGATGACTTGGATAGTATTTTTAACTCAAGAACATTTTGCTTATTTGAAGATATTGAAAAACTAAAATCATCAGGTTTTGCTAAAGGTGGATCTTTAGATAATGCTATTGTGGTTAAAGGTAATAAAGTTTTAAATGAAAATGGCTTAAGATTTAAAAAGGAATTTGTAAATCATAAGATCTTAGATTGTATGGGAGATCTATTTTTAACTGGTTATAAAATAATTGGTAAGATTGAATGTTCCCAAGGAGGACATAAATTAACGAATGATTTACTAAGAAAGCTTTTACAAAATAAAGAAAATTACTCTATTATTGAGATTAATGAAAAAAATGTTCCTCATACATTAATAAATAGGCAGAATTTAAAGTCTATCGCATAAAAGTTTTCTGTTTAAAAAATAATCTGATATTAATAAATAATGAGATTTACTATTAGAGTATTGCTAATTTTATTTATTTGTTTTTTCCAATTTGCTTGTTCGAAAAAAGAGAAAGTTACAATTTTAAAAGAACAAGACTTACAATCTCAAATGACAGAGCTTTATTATGAAGGATATGAAGCTTTCCTCGATAGAGATATATTATTTGCTGCCAAAAAGTTTAATGAGGCAGAATTAATATTTCCTCAATCTGACTGGGCACCGATATCAGCTCTAATGACTGCATATATTTATTATTCAGATGATTATTATTCTGATGCAATTTATCATTTAGAAAGATATTTAAAGGTTTATCCAAATCATAAAGATAAAGATTATGGCCATTATCTTTTAGCCATGTGTTATTATGAAAATATTATTGATGAAAAGCGTGATCTTGGCCCGCTCTTGAATGCAAAAAAAGAATTTGAGTATATAGTAGAAAATTATTCAGGCACAGAATTTGCAAGTGACGCAAAATTTAAATTGGACTTAATTCAAGATCGGCTAGCAGGTAAGGAAATGTATATAGCAAGACATTATGTTAAATCAAAGAAATGGATACCTGCAATTAATAGATTTAAAATTATTTTAGAAAAATATGAAACAAGTGTATATGTAGAGGAAGCAATTCATAGGTTAGCTGAAATTCACTATATAATTGGTTTAGAAAATGAGGCAAAAAAATATGCTAGCTTACTTGGTTATAATTACGGCTCAAGTAAGTGGTACAAAGCATCATATAAGTTATTTAATAAAGATTATGATATGAATGAAAAAAAAATTTTTTCAATTAAAAAAAAGGACAAAAAATCATTATTTAAAAATTTTAAGAAAAGATTCAAAGGTCTTTTTAACTAATGGATGAAAAATTAATTAAAAAAACTTACCTAAAGAAAATATCTGAATTAGAGAGATATAACCAAGCTTATTATGATAAAAGCAATCCAATAATTTCAGATTCTGAATATGATATAATTAAAAAAGAAATTATTGATTTTGAAAAAAAATACGAATTTTTAAAAGATATTGCTTCACTTTCAACTAATGTAGGATTTAAACCATCAAAAAATTTTAAAAAACAAAATCATAAAGTGCCAATGCTTTCTTTAGCCAACGCTTTTGACGAAAAAGATTTGGAAAATTTTGAAAAAAAAATTAAAAATTACTTAAATTTAAATCAAGAATTTCAAATAGCTTATAGTGCAGAACCTAAAATTGATGGAATATCAGCATCATTAATTTATGAAAAAGGTAAGTTTGTAACTGGACTCTCTAGGGGAGATGGTAAGGAAGGTGAAGATATAACTTTAAATTTAAAAACGATCCCTGATATCCCAAAAATAATTAAGAAAAAAGATTTTCCTAAAGAAATTGATGTGAGGGGAGAAGTTTATATAAATAATCAAGACTTTAAAAAACTAAAAGATAAGTTTGCTAATCCAAGAAATGCTGCATCTGGATCTTTAAGACAAAAAAATCCGAATGATACTAAAAAAATTCCACTAAGATTTATAGCTTATACTTTTGGTTTTCAAAAAGGGTTGAATGTAGAAAATCAGACTAATTTTTTGACTAAATTAGAGTCGTGGGGTTTTAAAACGAATCCATTAAATAAAAATATCACTGGAGTGAAAAATTTAATTAAAAACTATGAAAAAATTGAAAAGAAAAGGAATGATTTAGATTTTGATATTGATGGTATCGTTTACAAAATCAATAGTTTTGCATTACAAAAAAGATTAGGAAATGTTGCCAATGCTCCAAGATGGGCTATAGCCCATAAATTTTCTGCAAATAGTGGAGTTTCAAAAATATTAGATATCGACATACAAATTGGAAGAACCGGAGCTCTTACACCAGTAGCGAAGATTAAACCAATAAATATTGGGGGCGTAGTGGTCTCCAACGCAACTTTGCATAATGAAGATGAGATTATTAGGAAAGATATTAGAATTGGAGATACAGCTTTAATAGAAAGAGCAGGAGACGTAATACCTCATGTTATTTCAGTAGACTTAAAACAAAGAGATAAAAATTCTAAAAAATTCGAATTCCCCTCGAAATGCCCATCATGTGGATCCAATACTATTAAAGAATTTAATTTACTCACAAAAAAAAAGGATGCTGTTAGAAGGTGCTCCAAGGAGGGTTATGAGTGTGAAAAAATGGCAATCGAAAAAATAAAACACTTCGTATCTAAAGAAGCTTTTAATATTGATGGTTTTGGTAAAAAAATTGTTGAAAATTTTTGGAATATTAAATTAATTAGATTTCCACAAGATATATTTAATTTAGACTTTAGTAAAATTGAAAAATTAGAAGGGTGGGGAAAACAATCAGTAAGAAATTTGAAATACTCTATAGAACAAAGAAGAAATATTTCTTTTGAAAAGTTTATTTATTCACTTGGTATAAGACACATTGGTTTAGAGAATGCAAAGATACTTTCAAAGTATTTTAAATCACTTGATAATTTTTTATTTTTTTCAGAAAAAGGTAAATTTGAAGATTTACTCAATATTGATGGAATTGGTGAAACTCAAGTCAATTCAATTAAAAAATTTTTTTCGAATGAAACTAACTTAGACATTTTAAATCAGCTTAAAAAAATTCTGGTTGTTAAAAATACAAGTTTAATTAAAAAAAATGGTCTACTAAAAAATAAAACATTTATGTTAACAGGAAAATTAGATGGTATAAGTAGAGCTGAGGCTAAATCTTTAATAGAGGAAAATTCAGGGACTACTATTAGTAGTGTTTCAAAAAAACTTAATTTCTTAATTATCGGAGATAAACCGACTAAAAGAAAAGTACAAATGGCTAAAGATCTTGAAATAAAAATTATTAATCAAAAAGAATGGTTAAAAATGTTAAATTTGACCAGATAACCATTTTCTCTCTGGTTTATTTAAATATTTAGAAATTTTAGAATAAACATTTAAATGATATTTGAACAAATAATTTTTTTCATCTTCATTTAAAATTCTAAAATTGATTAAATCTTTGTCTATTGGTGCAAGAGTTAAATTTTCGAAATATAAATTTTTATTTAATTTTTTGACGTATATTAAATTTTCAATTCTTATTCCAAATTCATTTTTTTTATAATAACCTGGTTCATTACTTACAATCATTCCTTCCTCAATTTTTATATTATTATTTTTTGTAATACCTTGTGGTCCCTCATGAACATTTGAAAAAAAGCCTACACCATGTCCAGTCCCATGTGCATAATCTAAATTATCTTTTTTTAAATATTTTCTTGCCCTTAAATCAATTTTTTTACCTGTTTTATTTTTTTTCAAATTCGTTGTTACAACTGCAATATGACCTTTTAATACTTTTGTAAAAATATCTTTAATTTTATTTTTAGGCTTTGTAAAACATAATGTTCTAGTAACATCGGTTGTTCCATATTTATATTGACCGCCCGAGTCACATAAAAAAATATCAGTCTTTTTAATCGTTTTGTTACTTTTTTTCGTAACTATATAATGAGGTAAAGCTGCGTTGGATCCAGTCCCAGAAATAGTTTGGAAACTTGGCCTTAAATAATTTTTATTTAGATTTCTAAATTTTTCTAATTTTTTTTTAGCATCAATTTCAGTTATTGATTTCTTATTCTTTTTTTTTATCCAGAAAATAAATTTAGTTAAAGCAACACCATCTTGAATATGTGCATCGATCATGTTCTGAATTTCTGAGGAGTTTTTAATTGCCTTTAATTGATAACATGGGTCTTTCATAACTTTAATTTTAAATTTAGAATTAATTATTGATTTATTCAAAATTGAGCAGGTATTTTCATCAATTATAAATCTAGAACCATTCAAATTATTAATTAAATTTTTAAATCTCTCAGGCTCAATAATTTGAGTAGAACCTAATTTATTCTCTTTAATTAAATTGTTAGCCTTAATTTTCTTTGTAATAAGAAAAATTTTACCAGTTTTACTTATTATGCATCTACA
>TARA_B100001057_G_scaffold97217_1_pt1 | contig 15575 bp, 9 predicted proteins | sample TARA_B100001057 | Tara Oceans TARA_B100001057 (sample SAMEA2621839) | marine metagenome | biome: marine biome (ENVO:00000447); feature: surface water layer (ENVO:00002042); material: "saline water (ENVO:00002010), including plankton (ENVO:xxxxxxxx)" | depth 5 m
CGTGGCGGCGGGACGCCGCAGTCATTCGAGCAAGTATTGCTGACCGGTCTGGCCCCAGATGGTGGATTGTATGTCCCCGTTGAATTGCCGTTATTCGGTTCTGAGCAGATCGCTTCTTGGCGTGATCTCAGCTATGTTGATCTGGCCCTTGAAGTCATTTCGCCGTTTGTCGGAGACGCACTGCATCCCGCGGAGCTGAAACGGATTATTATTGAAAGCTATTCGGGTTTTGGTCATCCGGAGGTAGCACCACTCACCGCGCTCCGGGAAAACGAATACCTGCTTGAGCTTTACCACGGCCCAACTCTCGCATTTAAAGACTTTGCGCTACAGGTGCTCGGCCGAATGCTGGATCATGTCCTGACAAAAAACGACCAGCGGGTGGTGATTCTGGGAGCGACGTCCGGAGATACGGGCTCGGCAGCGCTGGAGGGATGTCGTCACTCTGATCGAGTTGATATTTTTATACTTCATCCGCATCAGCGGGTTTCAGAAGTACAGCGCCGACAGATGACAACGGTGCCCGGCGAAAATGTTTTCAATCTCGCGGTCAAAGGAAATTTTGATGACTGCCAGCGCATTGTCAAAGCCGCTTTTTCCGATCAGTCCTTCCTGCCCAATGAGCGTCAGCTGGTTGCTGTCAACTCGATTAACTGGGCTCGTATACTCATGCAGATCGTCTACTACTTCGCGGCGGCGCTCAGGCTGGGTGCGCCGGACAGGCAAGTTTCTTTTTCAGTGCCAACCGGAAATTTCGGAGACATCTATGCCGGCTATCTGGCCAAGCAGATGGGTTTGCCGGTCGACCAACTCGTGGTTGCGACTAATCAAAATGACATCCTACATCGCTTCATTAGCAATAATGACTACACCAAGACACAGTTGAGCAAGACCTATTCGCCCAGTATGGACATTCTGGTTTCAAGTAATTTTGAGCGGTACCTGTTTGACCTGTTCGGGCGCGATCCGGCGAAGCTGACTGAGTTCATGCTCAGCTTTGGCGAAGAGCGTCTGGGCGTCAGTGAGGCTCAGTGGCAAACTGTCAAAGAAAGTTTTGACAGTGCCAGCGTCAGTGATGAGACGACCTGTCGGATCATCAGCGAGACTGCTGCTGAGCTGGATAAGCTGCTGGATCCCCACACGGCAATAGGCGTGGAATCCGGACGTTTGACCTGGAAAAACCAGCAGGTGCCCATGATTACTCTGGCGACAGCACATCCCGCAAAATTCAGTGAAGCAATTTCGGTTGCCGGGCTCGATCTGCCGGAACTGCCTTCTCACCTTAACGACTTGTTTGAACGGGAAGAGCGGTATTCGGTTATCGCCAATGACCTCGAAGAAGTCTCCGCCTTTATCAATGCAACGCTCGGCCAACAAGCTTAAATGAGACCATGACTCGTTTGCAGCGGCGTAATCCCGATGAAGGCTTAATACTTCCCGCAGAGATGCATCCCTTGCTGCAGCGGGTCTACCGCCAGCGCAGCCTAACAGGTGAGCAGGAGCTGGATTTGGCACTAGCGAATTTGATCCCTCCTCATAAAATGCTCGGAATGGCCGCAGCCGTCGATTTGTTGATTGATGCGCTTGACCATCAGCGTAGGGTGCTGATTGTATCCGACTTCGATGCAGATGGAGCAACTAGCTGTGCGCTCGCGATTTGCGCATTGCAGGAATTTGGCTTTCGGCATGTTGAATACATTGTTCCTAACCGATTCGATTTCGGCTACGGATTAACGCCTAAAATTGTTGATGAGCTGGCTAAGGAAAAAGAGCCGGATCTAATTATTACGGTAGACAATGGGATTTCGAGTGTTGCTGGAGTGAAGGCGGCCAAACAGATCGACTGTCAGGTTCTGATTACCGATCACCACCTTGCCCCAGAGAAACTACCGGAGGCTGATGCCATTGTGAATCCCAACCAGCAAGGCTGCTTTTTTAAAAGCAAAGCCATTGCCGGTGTGGGCGTTATTTTTTACGTGATGCTGGCGCTTAGGGGCAGAATGCGCGAACTGGGGAGGTTTGGAAGCACTCGGCCCGAACCTAACATGGCTGCGCTGCTTGATCTCATCGCCTTGGGTACGATCGCTGACGTTGTACCGCTAGACCACAACAATAGAATTCTGGTTGCGGAGGGACTGCGCAGGATCAGAGCAGGTAAGGCAAGGCCTGGCATTCACGCTCTACTGCAGGTGGCTGGAAAGAACACGGCAGCGCTCACTGCCTCAGATCTGGCTTTCGGTGTCGGCCCCCGGCTCAACGCGGCTGGTCGCTTGGATGACATGGCTACGGGGATTGAATGCCTGCTGTCCGAGCATGCCGATACGGCTTATAAACTGGCGCTTCAACTGGACGCTATGAACCAGGACAGAAAGCAAATCGAATCAGATATGCGTCAGCAGGCGTTTGAGTCTCTGGCGCAATTTGATGCAAATGAATCAGACTTGCCAAGTGCGTTCTGTTTGTTCGATCAGCGTTGGCATCAGGGTGTGGTAGGCATCCTCGCGTCGCGGATTAAGGAAAAATACCATCGACCGGTGATAGCCTTTGCAATGGTTGAGGAAGGCAAAGAACTTAAAGGCTCGGCTCGGTCTATAGGCGGCTTTCATATCCGCGATGCGCTTGATGCTGTGGCCACCAAAAATCCGGAACTTGTCACTAACTTTGGGGGGCATGCGATGGCCGCCGGTCTGAGCCTCGCGCCTGACAAGTTGGACGCCTTTCGACTAGCGTTTGAAGAAGAGGCGCGTCTCCGGCTGAGTCGATCCCAGCTTAAAGCCGTCATAGAAAGCGATGGCGAAGTTGCTGCCGATGATCTGACGCTGGAAACCGCACAGCTGATTCAGTCTGCAGGGCCCTGGGGGCAAGCATTTCCGGAGCCTCAGTTTGATGGTCATTTTATTCTGCGTGACCAACGCAGGCTGGGTGGCAAGCATCTCAAAATGGTGCTGAGCCCTGAGTGCGAACCGGACAAAATCGTCGACGCTATTGCTTTTAATGTGGCAGACGAGATGTGGCCAGCCTCACAAGCTACCAAGATCGAACTGGTCTACCGCCTCGCAGTTAACGACTTTCGGAATTCTCTGAATTTACAGCTGTTGGTAGAAAACATACTCGGAAGCCAGTAGCCGTGCGCGATAAAATTTAAGCCAGAGCGAGTCCGTTTTCTTACAGCCCGCGTTTTTCTGGATACGTGCACGGTCAACTAAGTCTCATAGTCGAGAGGAGCACTGTAGCAACGGTGCCGCGCGGCCGACAGATTCATGACAGTGGAGAGCGATTTTGGTACCTTTCGTACCGATATAAGGGGTTTCGCGGGTAAGGATTGATTACCCGATTTCAGGATATATTTATGGCTCTTAAAAATACCAAGCTACTGATATTAATCGTTTTTTCTTGCTTTTCGATGGCTGTCAGTGCACAGGTTTACCAAACCGATCAGATCGAGGTTGAGCTGGTCTCGGAGACCGTGAATGTCGTGCCCGGCCAAACTACATGGCTGGCAATCCGTCTAAACCCTATTGAACACTGGCACACCTATTGGAAATTTGGCGGAGACAGTGGCGAAGCGACCCGCGCGGTAGACTGGCAGTTGCCGGCCGGCACGGAAGTGGGGCAGATCCAGTGGCCGATTCCCGAGTGGACTCCTTTTCTCGGCAGTGATCTGGTGACTTTCACCTATGAGCGCGAGGTTTTCCTGCCGATGGCGCTGACCGTGCCTGAAAACTTCGATGCTGACGTATTTCATGCGAGCACGCGTATAGAGTGGCAGGTATGCGATGAGATCTGTATTCCGGGTGAGGCAAACTTTGCAATTTCGCTTCCGGTCGGTTCCATCCTGGAAGCCGATTCTCGCTTGGTGGGGGCGTTCGCCGAGACCCGAAGTTTGCTCCCGACACCTGAGGGTCAGCACGACCTGATCGCTGAATTCAACGATCATGATGGCAAGGTCAATGTCATGATCGCAGGGGGGGAAGCGCTGTTTACCGACGTTGACGAGGCGTGGTTTTTCCCGACCGAGCGTCGCATCATGCGTTACGCGCCTTATCGAGAGGTCATGCTTGATGGCGCCAGGGTTCAGATATCAACCGAACAGCACCGCCGCTACGATTACGCTCGCAACGAGCTTGAGGGATTGCTTTCGGTCAGAGACGAAAGTGGTGCGCTTCGGGCTTTTGAGCTCACCGCCGAGCGCAGTGCCGTTGCCTGGGATCACAGTATTGAAGTCGAGTTACTATCAGAGGTCGCCAACATTGTTCCCGGGGAAACCACATGGCTGGCCCTCAGACTCGAACCGGCTGAGCACTGGCACACCTACTGGAAAATGGGGGGTGACAGCGGGGAGCCTACTACCCTGACGGATTGGCAAGCCCCGGAAGGAACAGAGATTGGCGAGCTGCAATGGCCGGCGCCGCACTGGTTGCCGTTTTATGAGACAGATTTGGTGAACTTTGGCTACGAACAGGAAGTGGTTCTTCCTGTTGCGATCACCCTGCCAACAGATTTTGACGCAGACCAAGTTGAATTGAGCGCGCTGGCATACTGGAATGTGTGCGACCAGATTTGCATTCCCGGTGAGCAGAGACTCAGTGTGAAGCTGCCTGTCGGTGAAGTCGCTGAGCTTGATGCCGAAACCAGAGCCCTGTTTGCCGATTCGCGTGCGCAACTGCCTGACGTTGATCATGACATTCGCTCGATTATTGCCGTGGCAGGCGAGCGGGTCAGCCTTGGATTCGAATCTCCCGACGCATTGTTTGACAGTTACTCAGATGCGTACTTTTTTCCGGATCAGCGCCGGGTAATCAAACCTGGGCCACTGCGTGACGTATCTATGCAGCCCAACTTGCTGCAGATAACCCACCAGCAACCTCGACGCATGCTGCAGGATCTTTCAGAAGTGTTCGGAGTACTCGTGCTGGAAAACAAACTAGGCGAACGCGTGGCATTTGATTTTGTCAATCCGGCCACAGATGCCAGCACGATGTCCGTCATGCCATTCGCCGCTTCTGCTAATAGCGAGTCCGATGGAAATGGAAGTTCCGGGATACTCGTGTTCATGGGATTTGCCTTTATGGGGGGCGTGATTCTCAATTTGATGCCCTGCGTTTTCCCGGTGCTGTCCATCAAGGCGATGAGCTTTGCCAAAAACGTGGGTGAATCCAGTCAGAAGCAGCGTACGGATGGCTTGTTCTATACCCTCGGCGTTGTGGTGGCATTCGTTACCTTGGCATCGGTGCTGATTGCGCTCAGGGCGGGAGGGGAAGCGGTAGGCTGGGCATTTCAGTTCCAACAGCCATGGTTTCTAGCATTCATTGTGTATTTGTTTTTCTTAATGGGACTGAGTTTATCAGGCGTATTTGAAATAGGAGCCAGCCTGATGGGAACTGGCAGTGGTCTTGCCGCTAAAGGTGGAAATCAAGGATCTTTCTTTACCGGTGTGCTTGCTACCACTGTTGCGACGCCCTGCACGGCACCTTTTATGGGGCCGGCAATCGGTTTTGCGCTGACGCAATCCTGGCTGGTGGCCATGACTGTATTTGTCTCACTAGGAATGGGCATGGCCTTCCCGATATTATTGTTGAGTTACTCACCCGCGCTGTTTCGATTTTTACCAAAGCCCGGACCTTGGATGGAGACCTTCAAACAGTTCATGGCCTTCCCACTGTATGCTTCTGCGCTTTTTTTCTTGTGGGTACTCGGCAATCAGGTGGGCGTGATGGGCATGTCGCTGGTCTTGGGTGTGTGCATGATCATGGCACTTGCCGCCTGGCTTTACCAACGCCGTTTCAGTATGGGGCCGCTCATGCGCACACTTAATTACGGTGTGAGCTTCGCCGCTCTTGTCCTCGCGATGTATCTGACCCAGACGCCATTTCTGCAGCCAGTATCGGCGACTTCCGAAGCGGCAGTTACTGAGGATAGCTCAGGGCATGATTATGAAGTCTTCAGCGCACAGCGTCTGGAAGAGCTTCAAGCAGCCGGAAAGCCGGTATTCGTCAACATGACTGCAGCTTGGTGCATTACCTGCCTGGCGAATGAGCAAACCACGCTAAGTACAGAAAGTGTCAGAGTAGAGATGGCTGATCGTGGCATTACTTACATGAAAGGCGACTGGACCAATGAAGATCCGGAAATCACCGCCGTCCTTGACCGGTTCAACAGGCCATCCGTGCCGCTATACATCCTTTATTCTGGACAGCCGGACAATGAGCCGATCATTCTTCCTCAAATTTTGACCCCAGGAATTGTCACTGAAACTTTTGAATCCATCTAGCGTGCTCTGCTTCGTCAGACAACTCAGATGTTAGTGCATCGTCTAGCAGTAAATGCGTTTAAGTCGGCGGCTTAAGTAAAAAAAGGGCTATAAGGAAGTGCACTAGGGCAATCTACTCCGTACAGACCTGAGCTAGGATCACAGAGATGTTGTCTCGGCCGCCGTGGTAATTCGCGGCCTCAACAAGTTTGTGTACTGCAGCCTCCGAGCTGTATGAATACTCTTTTAAAATTTCCCTGATCTGCCAGTCTGCGACCATGTCTGTCAAGCCGTCGGTGCAAATCAGCAGATGGTCTCCTGTTTTAAGGCCTGCTGTGAGGACATCGACTTCGACTTGGTCTTTTAATCCAAGAGATCTTGTGACTATGTGAGAAACACTTGCACTCCGGGCTTGCTCTTCGGTGTACAGTCCTCGATCGACGAGGTCCTGCACCAGGCTATGATCCGTGGTGAGCCTGGTCATTTTGTCCCGCCTGAAGCAATATAGCCTGGAATCTCCCACGTGGCCGACATGAATGCTTGAGCCATTCAGCATTATTGCGACAACCGTGGTGCCCATACCTTTGTGCTCAGCGTTGTTCGAAGCAGCTTGATAGATACTAAAGTTTGTTTCTGTGATGGCGACCTTGATGCCTTCGATTAATCGGCAGCTGCTCTCACCTTTTGATGAGGCAGATGTACTGAGGAGCCGAAGCTTGCTCATCAGCGAACGCGTTGCTATTTCCGAAGCCACTTCACCGGACAAGTGTCCGCCCATGCCGTCAGCAAGTATTATTATTCCTAGCCTTTCATCGACGGCGAAGCGATCTTCATTGTTGGACCTCTTCCTGCCGGGGTGTGACTCGCTAGTGATGCGCAAGTGGAGTTTTTTATCTGGCATGCTTGTAAAGGTTTTCTTGTTGGTCTTTTTATAAGTCAGGCATAATGAACTTCAGGCGTTAATTTCTACAAAAGCCTGTAATTACGGTTTTCCGGGGGTCGCGACTCTCTGGGTAAAACTACCCTTATAGTATGGTTCTGTGCACCGATCATTCAGTTTGGTTCTGCGAAGACAACTCCTCGATAATTTGTACCATGGGTGGTTTGAGCAGTAAACGTTTGGTGTGCGATAGTGCATGTCTCTTAATGAAAGGGGATTCCTTCGTTGCTTGTGCTCTTAGACATGCTCGCAGCTGAAACTGTCATTCATTGTGACAAGTCGCGATCAGGACAACCCACACTTTTCGACAGAGCGGAAGAGGAACAACAGTGCGGCTAAAACATGCTATGATCCTCGCTATATTAAAGTCTGATACCAAAGCTGCTCCACTGACCGTGTTGGGTAGGAAAGCCTTCCGGTCGGCCACTATATGCGCTCTACTCTGTCTACACGCCTAAGGGAATCCAGCCCATGAGCATTCTCCACTTTACAGCATCGGCGGTGCTTGTCGTACTGACTTTTTATCTTCTGATCGTGGGCGAAACGCTGCTTATTCCTCTGGTTATAGCGACTGCACTTTGGTACCTGATCAATACCTTAGCGCAATCTTTTCACCGGATAGAAATAGCTGATTACAAGTTGCCTATCTTGCTTTGTCGCATGGCAGCGGTGTTGATGTTTCTCTCGCTCATCTGGGCGCTTGTTAACTTCCTAAGCGCTTCAACTGATGAAGTGTTGGAGGTGGCGCCTGTCTATCAGAAGAATCTGACTAGCCGCTTGCAGGATTTGCCCTTTGTTGATCTTGCCGCGTTTGAGGGGCGCTCGTTTAGTGATTTGCTGACTGAGTGGATAAATATTCCTTCTTACGCGACTACAGTAGCTTCTGCATTAGCTAATATTCTTGCCAGTGGCGGATTGATTCTCATTTATCTAGGCTTTCTTTTTCTCGAGCAAGGTCATTTCAAAAACAAGATTTCCGCTTTGGTTGCGCACCCTGAGAGAGAAGCGGAAGTTCTGAATGTCATCACTCAGATTCGCGATGACATCCAGAGATATATGAGTATCAAACTGTTTACTAGTTCCCTGACTGGCCTTGCAAGTTATCTCTATCTGCTTTCCGTAGGAGTAGATTTTGCAGGTTTATGGGGTTTGCTCATATTCTTGCTGAATTTCATTCCAACGGTTGGATCAATAGTTGCGACCCTTTTTCCGGCGCTGATCGCGCTCGCTCAATCTGAAGGCTACAGCCTGTTCATCTTAGTACTCCTGGGAATTGGCGTCTTGCAAATCTGTATCGGGAATATTCTCGAACCTCGTTTAATGGGTTCGTCATTTAATCTCAGTCCCGTCGTAATTCTGCTGAATCTCGCGCTGTGGAATGCGGTTTGGGGGATACCTGGTATGTTTTTGTGTGTTCCTTTTTTGATTATTGTGACAATTGTTCTCAGCCACTTCCCGCAGACTCGCTCGATTGCAATTATGTTATCCAGTGATGGGAACCTTAGGGTGCCGGAAGACGAGGCGATTGCCAATTTCAGTTTTAGCCCGAAAGTCTCAGCTTGGCTAGTTGGCGAGGAAAAAACTGAAAGGAGTTAGGCGGCTTTCCCCTTGGTTAGCTGTAGTGTTTGGCGCAGCCCATTCGTGTATTGAATGTTTCGGCAATTAGACGCCATTCCATGGGAGTTTTTCCTGCAACCTCTTGGGATATGGCGCTATAATCTCTCGCCTATTAGCTGGCAACGATTTCCTTGCCGAATTATTCTATCCAGCGATAACGTAACCCATGAAATCTGCTGAAATAAGACAAAAATTTCTCAACTATTTCGCGGCACGCGACCACGAAATTGTTCCAACTAGTTCCCTGATCCCGGCCAATGACCCTACTTTGCTGTTCACTAATGCGGGTATGGTCCAATTCAAGGATGTATTCCTTGGTGATGAGAAACGGGAAAGGGTCAGGGCGACCAGTTCGCAGCGATGTGTGAGGGCGGGCGGCAAACACAATGATCTGGAAAATGTTGGCTATACCGCTCGGCATCACACGTTTTTTGAAATGCTGGGAAATTTCTCATTCGGCGACTATTTCAAACGAGATGCCATCCAATTCGCTTGGGAATTTCTGACTGAGGAACTCGGATTGCCCGCTGAAAGGCTTTGGGTCACTGTCTATCAGGATGATGACGAAGCGGCCTCCATTTGGTTGGACGAGGTGAAAGCTGATCCAGCACGATTTTCGCGCTTGGGCGAAAAAGATAACTTCTGGGCAATGGGAGATACTGGCCCCTGTGGTCCTTGTTCAGAAATTTTCTACGATCATGGCCCTGAGGTAGCCGGAGGGCCTCCAGGTAGCCCCGATGAGGATGGAGATCGCTATATAGAAATCTGGAATCTGGTATTTATGCAATTTGAGCGTAAAGCTGATGGAGCCATGACACCACTTCCGAAGCCTTCAGTTGATACAGGAGCTGGTCTGGAGCGCATTGCCGCTGTACTTCAGCATGTTCACAGTAATTATGAGATTGATATCTTCGTCAAGCTGATCAGAGATATTGCGCAGATAACTGAAACCGCTGATTTAGAGAATAACTCTTTGCGTGTGATTGCAGACCACATTCGTTCCTGCGCCTTTCTTGTAGTTGACGGCGTGGTTCCATCGAACGAAGGTCGTGGATATGTATTAAGGCGGATTATTCGGCGGGCTGTTCGACACGGTTATCGATTAGGTGTTAAGCAAGTGTTTTTCTATAAAGCTGTAGCGCCCCTCGCGCTCGTGATGGGAGAAGCTTACCCTGAATTGGTTGAACGCCAGGCTTACGTCGAGAAAATCTTGGAGGATGAAGAGCGCCAGTTCGCTCGGACCCTTGATAATGGAATGAAAATTCTAGAGAGAGCGATCGGAGAGCTGTCGGGTACCGTTGTTGCCGGCGAAACGGTATTCAAGCTTTATGACACCTATGGCTTTCCGGTTGACCTGACTGCGGATATAGCGCGCGAGCATAATCTAAGTCTTGATATGCCCGGTTTCGAGGCTGCTATGGATGTCCAGCGCGACCAAGCTCGGGCAGCCAGCAATTTTTCCGCTGTCGAGAAGCTTGATCTCGAGGGTATAGAAAAAACGCACTTCATTGGATATTCCAGTCTGCAAGGGGAGGCGCAGATTGTTGCAATCTTTTCTTCGAGCAACGAAAAAGTTGATATTGTGCCTGCAAATAGTGATGTCCTCATCGTTCTCAATCGCACTCCGTTTTATGCAGAATCGGGTGGGCAGATTGGCGATGAAGGGCACCTTGAACATGGAGGCTCGCGCTTCGAAGTCTCGGATACGCAAAAGCAGTCAGAGATATTCATTCACAGGGGAAGGCTGACAAGCGGAAGCCTGAAAATCGGGGATACAGTCAGGGCGCTTGTTGCTGGTCATGATCGGGCCGCTATTACTATGAACCATTCTGCGACCCATCTGATGAACGCGGCTCTGCGCAGCGTGCTTGGTGATCACGTAAAGCAGAAAGGTTCTCTGGTTGAGGCAGACAGGTTGCGTTTTGATTTCTCTCATGGTGCTCCAGTCTCTTCTGAAGAAGTCCGGTGCATTGAAGAGAAGGTAAATAACGAGATCCTGAATAATTCTAAAGTCGCCAAAGAGGTCATGCCGATTGAAGTCGCGAGAAGCAAAGGTGCAATGGCTTTATTCGGAGAGAAGTATGGCGATGAAGTGCGAGTTGTCTCGATGGGCGGAGACTACTCTGTCGAATTTTGCGGGGGTTGTCATGTTGACCGAACCGGCGATATCGGTCTTTTTAAGATTGTAAGTGAATCGGGTATTTCGGCCGGCGTTCGACGTATCGAAGCGGTCACCGGACGCGGTGCTTTGGCCTATATAGATAGAGAGCAAGATGTCTTGCGGGAGGCCTCGTCGCTATTGAAAACTGGGACTGAAGGGCTGCTGGAAAAGCTGTCAGGCTTACAGAGCCAAAATAAGATTCTTGAAAAACAACTTGAGCAGCTGAAAGCAAAAATGGCAGCAAGTGCCGGGGACGACCTTGGTTCGCGCGCTATTGAACTTGCTGGTATTCAGTTGCTAGTTGCCAATCTTGAGGGATTTAATCCGAAGTCTCTGCGGGATACGGTTGACCAGCTTAAAAACAAACTAGGACCTTCGGTGATAGTCTTAAGTTGTGAAAATGATGAGAAAGTGAATCTTGTGGCTGGCGTGAGCAAAGAATTAACTGACCGAGTTAAAGCAGGCGACCTGGTAAACATGGTTGCTCAGCAGGTTGGAGGCAAGGGCGGTGGTCGCCCAGACATGGCAATGGCAGGAGGTGGCGAACCAGAAAATTTGTCGAAAGCCCTTGACAGCGTTCAGCCATGGCTGGAGTCTCGTCTGCTACAGAGACAATCTTAAATGGCATTGATAGTACAGAAATTTGGTGGGACTTCAGTGGGCTCTGTAGAGAGAATTGAGGCTGTCGCTGACAAAATCATTCGTTTCCGTGACCGTGGAGACGATGTGGTCGTTGTCGTGTCTGCCATGAGCGGTGAGACTAATCGCCTGACTGCGCTGGCCCAGGAAATTATGGAGCAACCGACCGCAAGCGAGTTAGATGTGCTGCTTTCCACGGGAGAGCAGGTCACAATTTCGCTGCTGAGTATGGCGCTGGAGAAACGAGGATACGGGGCGAGGTCCTTTACGGGCGGACAAGTTCGCATTCTGACCGATGATACACACACCAAAGCAAGAATTCGGGAGATCGATAGCACGAGAATCATGGCGCAACTGGAACAACAAAGCGTCGTGGTTGTGGCCGGCTTCCAGGGGGTAAATGAGTCCGGGCGTATCACTACCCTTGGCCGTGGCGGGAGCGATACAACCGCAGTTGCGCTCGCGGCAGCACTGCAAGCGGATGAGTGTCAAATCTACACTGATGTCAAAGGCGTCTACACCACTGACCCGCGCGTTGTTCAGGACGCCCGATTGCTTAAAACCGTGACGTTTGAAGAGATGCTTGAACTCGCGAGTCTGGGCGCGAAGGTGCTTCAAATTCGTTCGGTCGAATTTGCAGGTAAATACAAGGTGCCGTTACGGGTGCTCTCCAGCTTTGAGGAGGGAGATGGAACCCTGATCAGTTTTGAAGGAGATGAGGCTATGGAAGATCCTAGTATCGCTGGTATTGCTTTTGAGCGTGACGAAGCTAAGTTGACTGTTACCGGTGTGCCTGATGTGCCTGGAATCGCCTACAACGTTATAGGACCGGTGAGCGAAGCGGGCATTGACGTGGATGTAATCGTCCAAAACTCCGCCGCTGATGGTACAAACGACATTACCTTTACCGTTAAGCGGGGGGAGAGTGGTCGTGCCAAATCAATCTTGGAGAATATCGCTAGTTCACTAAAAGCACGTGCGGTTCATTTAGATACCAGGGTTTGCAAAGTCTCATTGGTGGGCGTGGGCATGAGATCACATGCTGGAATTGCAAGTAAGATGTTCAAGGCTCTTTCCCAGGAAAGTATCAACATTCAAATAATTACCACTTCAGAGATCAAAATTTCAGTGGTCATCAAAGAAAAATACCTTGAGTTGGCTGTGCGCGCTTTACACAGCGCCTTTGAGTTGGGCGATCCTGACGGCGAACACAGCAGTTCCTAGTCTACGATTAGGCTGTTCGCGGCACAAAGACTGATTTAGTGGTTGGCAATTTGTTGAGATAGGCAGATACTTAAAGAAGACACGGTGTAAGTCGGATTCCAGTGGTTTTGATCCGAGAAAACTCCGAAAGAGCAGAATACTCATACCGAGGCGGGCGAGAAGAAAGGCCCAGATAATTAGCGCATACGTGACCTAAGCTTGCGATTCTCTTCGCGCCGCCATTCTGCCTTGTAGGGACTACACAATGGAATGAGCACTGGAGGTAGGTAATGTTGATACTGACGCGCCGCATTGGCGAAACCCTGATGATTGGAGACGATATCACCGTCACTGTTCTGGGCGTTAAGGGAAATCAAGTACGGATCGGGGTGAATGCACCGAAGGATGTTTCTGTTCATCGCGAGGAAATCTATCAGCGCATTCAGACTGAACAACCATCGGAAGTCTCTGGTGAAAATTGAAACTTACTTGGCTTAACTATTGAGTACTCATCTGTTCTCTATTTCAGCAAAAATTAATTTGCTTCTTTTCCGAACGAAACTCCTAGGTAGCAAAGTCTTACGCGTCTTGGGGGCCAAACCTTCAACCCGAATCTAGCGCATCAACCCTCCGCGATTTGGGTTTTTTTTACGCCAGATAAAACATGGTGATTTGTGGCGGAGAGTGAGGGATTCGAACCCTCGATAGGGGTTAACCTATACGCCCTTAGCAGGGGCGCGCCTTCAGCCACTCGGCCAACTCTCCAGAGTTCCGGGTTCCCCCGTTGAGCGTTCAATCATAGCATAGGGCCGTGGGTTGACGCACTGCCTAGCGTCTCACATTGGCTTTACCATGCATGCAAAGCTGACCGGTGTGATCCGAAACCCACAGAGATGCATTGCCCATCGAATCGGGGTTGGTTCCATGAACGCAAAACCGATTGGGGCTAAAAATTGGGGCTAAAGCGCTGAATTCAAACTTTTTTGTAGTGTATTCAGGAAAATTGGAGGATAGCAGGTCCAGCATCAGTGTCGCGAGGAGCGGTCCGTGGACGATGACGCCAGGGTAGCCTTCGGTCTGCGTGGCATATTGATAATCATAGTGAATTCTGTGTGCATTGAAGGTTAGTGCGGAGTAGCGAAAAAGCAGGCGAGAATCTGCTGTCATTTCTAGGCGATAGTCGCCGGGAGACTCTGCAGAGGCGTTCGCGGGCGATTCGGAGCCCGGTTTTGCCGCTTCGCGGTACACAATGTCCTGATACTCTGTAATGGCAGGCAATTGGTCTGATCCAATCTCATGCCGGACTCTAACAAACGTCAGTGCACCGCTACGCCCTGAGGTTTCCCTTATACTTTCTATCGTTGATCGACGAGTCAATTTCTTGCCTATCGCTATTTCGGAATGAAACTGAATCTGGCTGCCTGCCCACATGCGCCTTGGTAAGTGTATAGGGGGAAGAAACCTTCCTCGTTTGCGATGCCCGTCAATAGCGAGTTCGCCCTGATGAGCCGCTTCAAGAAAATACAGCCAGTGCCAAAGTGGCGGCAGCATGTCACCTTCTTGAGGTTCCCGTACTTTGTTAAGGGTTGCAGCTAAGGCCTTGCAGGGAAACAGGTTGATGGTGTCTGTTACGGTCTCTGTCTTGCCAATCCATTCATGCACATGGTTGTCTTTCATGAATAACGCCTAATTTTTGCTGTGATCTCTTATGGTAAGAATTTAATGGATGCGTTTGTCGGTTGCCACTACAATGTTCCCGTCAACATACAACGATCGACGATTGAAGAACGTGAGTGGAAAATATTTTGAAGAGTTTGAAATAGGCGCGGTGTACAAGCATCAACTGGCGCGGACCATCACTGAAACAGATAATCTGTTGTTTACGGCGCTCACTCATAACCCACAGCCGTTGCATCTGGATGCCGAATTTGCCAAACAGTCTGAGCACGGAAAGGTTTTGGTCAACAGTCTGTACACACTGGGCCTGATTGTGGGGTTATCAGTCGCCGACACCACGTTAGGGACCACAATTGGTAATCTCGGCATGGAGCAGACGGAGTTTCCAAATCCTGTTTTTATTGGTGATACCCTGAGTGTCTCAACAGAGATCGTGGATAAGCGAGAATCCAAGAGTAAACCGGACCGTGGAATCGTCTGGTTCAGGCATGTTGCTATAAACCAGTGTGGCGATATCGTGTGCGAATGCTTGCGCAAGGGCATGATGCTAAAAATTGCCGGCGGTTCTGAGGTAGAATAACCATGGCAGTCTTTCCGACTCCAGGGCCCAAAGGTCCGCGTAGATCACTGCATTTTGTGCCAGGCGGTAATTTGCGAATGTTCGAGAAGGCTCTTGAGCTAAATGCTGATACGCTCATTCTTGATCTTGAAGATTCCGTCACTCCGGAGAATAAGGAAAGTGCCAGAAGAATCGTTCGTGAATGGGTTGAACAAGCAGACTTCGGTGCCAAAGAATGCTTGATTCGTATCAACCCTCAGGAATCGCCCTGGGGTAGGGACGACATTGAAGCAATAGTTGAGGTTCATCCGGACGGATTAATACTTCCCAAAGTGGCCAGTCGGGCAAGCGTGGACGCAGTCGACCAGGTAATCAGTTCGCTTGAAGCTAAGAATGAAGTACAACCTGGCGCGACCTCGTTGGTGCTTATTGGAACTGAAGTTCCTGAGGCAGTTTTTTGTCTTGCTGATATGGCGGGGAACAATAGGGTGGACGGACTCACTTGGGGAGCTGAAGACCTTGCAGGAGA
>TARA_B100001057_G_scaffold492449_1_pt1 | contig 15562 bp, 17 predicted proteins | sample TARA_B100001057 | Tara Oceans TARA_B100001057 (sample SAMEA2621839) | marine metagenome | biome: marine biome (ENVO:00000447); feature: surface water layer (ENVO:00002042); material: "saline water (ENVO:00002010), including plankton (ENVO:xxxxxxxx)" | depth 5 m
GACTTTAAACAAATCTGGTAAAATTAAAAATCAAGAATTTTTTACGCATTGTTTTAACATTAACTTGTTAAAAAATTTGATCTTTTTTTTAAAAAAAAAAAGTCAATTATAACTTACTTGCGGGCAATTAACTATAAAAAACTTTAATTATGAACAAGTTAACATCATTAGTTGCTTTTTTAATGATTGCAACATTTACTTTTGCTCAGCAAGGTTCAATGTCTTTTGCCGCAAATAGTTTAGATATCACGAAGCCTTTAGATACTGAAGCTAACATTGGTTATTACATGACTGATGATATTATGGTTTCACTTAGTATGTCTGATTGGGATAATTTTCAAGTTGGCGCTAGATACTACGGTATTTGCGACGGCATGTTTATTCAAGCCATGACTACAGCTTCAAAAACAGATTCAATGACAGAATCTGACTATAATATCGGAGCTGCTGCTGGATGGACATTAGATACGGGATTTTGGAAATTCCAATTCGAACCTATGATTGTGTTAGATGACATTCAAGATTTCACTCCAAGGTTAGCTTGGGCGTTGAGATTTACTCTATAATCTTATAGTAAGATTGATAAAAAAGGAGGCTATTTGCCTCCTTTTTTTTTTTTATATTCTTCTTTTAAACAAATAGTTGTTTAAAAAAACAAATATTTTTTTTTCACTTCGCTTTTAAAATAAATTACTTTCGCCCTGTTTAACAAATAAAATTATAATTATGAAAAAGTTAACATTACTAGTTGCTACGTTAATGATAGCAACATTTACATTTGCTCAAGACTCTGGACAATGGTCATTCGGTGTTGGTACTGATTTTACTGCTCCAAATGTTGATGCAAATGTTGGTTATTTTATTATGGATGGTTTAATGCTAAATGCATCTTTCAACATGCTAATGGAGTATGAAACCACAAATTCTGATGGTCTTGTAAATGCCGAGAAAGAAGATGGTTCTTTTAATTGGGCTGTTGGTATGAGATACTATGCTATGGATAATGTATTTTTAGGAGCAAATATGAGTGCTGAAACTGGTGACGAAGGGCCGGATATTGATATACAAGCTGGTGTTTCTTTAAAACTAGGTTTTGAAGATAGATTATGGTTTGAGCCTATGTTAGTATTTAACATGCCAGGTGCAGATTATAATATGGAAAGTCAAAATAGTTTAGGCTTAGGATGGTCATTTAGATATACATTCTAACCTTTTTCCAATACTACAAAAAAAGGAGGCTTTGGCCTCCTTTTTTTGTATTAACATTCTCTTGTTGGTATTTATTAGGTCTATTTTTAAATTACAAACTTTTTAATATAGATCTTTATTTAAAATTAATTATGAAAAAAATAATCCCTTTATTTCTACTAATTACATCTTTTTCAATTTCTCAAAATATTGTAAATAAAAACGGTTTCTCAATTTTACCTGAGAAAGGTGATTGGTCAATTGGTACTGATGCTAGTACTTTTATTTCTTTTTTTGGTAATATTTTTTCAGGAAATAGTGAGTCTATAGACGTAAATTTTCATAATGGAACTTTTTTATATGCAAAAAAAATGGTTGAAGATAATTTTGTAAACCGATATAAAATTGGAGCTTTTTTTAATTCTCAAACAGAGGAATTAGAATTTGGTATTGGCTATGGTCTTGAAAAAAGGAAAGGTAAAACAAGATTACAAGGTTTTTATGGATATGAAGGTTTTGTTGGGATGAATTATGTTGATATTGGGGAAGAAAAAGATTTCGTTACTTCTCTCTCAACTCATATTTTTATTGGATGTGAGTATTTCATAGCATCAAAAATTGCTATTGGGGCAGAATATGCATACGGACCAACTGTATCAATTACAGATCAAATCAATTTTCTATTAGAAGGTGGAACTGGCTATATAAGAATGAATTTTTATTTTTAAGGTATAATCGCTACTCAATAAAATTAGGGGAACTAGTTTCCCCTTTTTTTTATTCTTTGAATTTGTTTGTCAATATCTTTTTTCTTTAAGTCTTCTCTTTTATCAAATAGTTTCTTTCCTTTCCCTAAACCAAGTTCAACTTTAGCCATTCCTTTTTCGTTTACAAATAATTTAATAGGAATCAAAGACATTCCCTTCTCATCAATTGATTTTATAATTTTTTTAATTTCATTTTTATTAAGTAATAATTTTTTGTCCCTATTTGGGTTATATTCTTGAGATGTGTCATATTTATATTTACTTATGTGAATATTTTTAGACCATATTTCTCCATTTATTAAAATACAATAAGAATCTTTTATGATTATTTCTTTATTTCTTATAGATTTAATTTCACTTCCTTTTAATAGAATGCCTGCAGTATAGAACTCTGTTAGTTTATAAGAAAACGATGCTTTTTTGTTTAGTATTTCAATTTTTTTCATAGACTATCCTAGTGATACATCTAGAATCATCATTACAATAAAACCTAGAATTAAACCCATTGTTGCTAAATCAGTATTACCACCACTTTGACTCTCAGGAACGACTTCTTCAACTACAATAAAAATCATAGCTCCAGCTGCAAAAGCTAAAGCATATGGAAGAATAAAAAACATGTTAACAACCAATAGAGCTCCAATTATAGCAAAAATAGGTTCTACAATTGCCGATAGTTGTCCCCATTGCCATGATTTTAATTTACTCATTCCGTGTCTTCTTAAAGGCATTGAAACCGCAAACCCTTCTGGTGCGTTTTGTATCCCCATTCCAATTGCAAGAGCAATGGCAGGCCCCAGAGTAAATAAAGCTTCAGTAGTTCCAGGCTCCGTCAATTTCATTAGTTCAGGATGGGCAAATGCGCCAAATGCTACACCTACTGCTAATCCCTCTGGTATATTGTGTAATGCTATTGCTAAAATTAGTAATTCAGTTTTTTTAAGATCTGTTTTTGGACCTTCGGCTTTTTTAATATCATCAAATAAATGTAAATGAGGTATTTTTTTATCAAGAATAAATATAAATAATGCACCTAAAAAAAAACCAATTGCCGGAGGAAACCATTTTGGGAGTGATGAAATTCCTTCAAAATTTTGCACTTCCGCCACAGCAATAGCCGGTGATAATAATGACCAAAAACTTGCTGCAATCATAACGCCCCCAGTGAAGCCTAAGCACATATCTAAAACCTTTCTGTTAGTTGATTTAAAAAAAAAGACTAGTGATGCTCCTAATGCAGTTAGTATCCATGTGAAAAGACCGCCAGTTAGAGCCATTAAAACTACACCCCATTTTTCTCCACCTAATTCTTTAATAGATTTAAAAAAATCAATTAAGTAATTATCTACAATACTTTCCATTAAATAATTTTTGTTTTACTAATTTTGTAAATATAAAAAATGCACATTATTAATGTATTACTTTTTCTATATTTTATCCTTATTTAGTAAAATTTTTCTTCCAAAATTATATAAACATAAGATGGAAAATTTTAATAAGTTTCAATTTTTGATATTAGGTTTTAAATATTGGGTCACAAAAAACTATTTAAAACATAAAAAATGAAAAACAAAATATTTAAAAATGAATTAACTAAAATGTTAAATATTGATTTCCCTATCATAGTTGCACCAATGTTTTTAGTTTCAAATTCTAAAATGCTAATTGAAGCTGGAAAATCAGGTATTACAGGTTGTGTGCCTGCATTAAACTATAAGAATTTAAGTGAATTAAAATTAGCTATTCAAGATGTGAAAACACATACTAATGGGCCCATGGGAGTTAATTTAATAGTAAATAAGTTTAATACAAAAATGTTAGATCAACTTAAAGTTTGTGTCGATTTGAATGTTGATTATATTATTACTTCTTTAGGTAATCCTAACCCAGTAATAAATGTTTGTAAACCAAAAGGAATTAAAGTTTTTTGTGATGTTGTTGATTTAAAATATGCAAAAAAAGTTGAGGCTTTAGGTGCTGATGCAATAATTGCTGTTAATAATAGGGCAGGGGGGCACCTAGGTCCTATGCCACCAGAAGAATTGATTCCAATTTTAGTAAAAAATTGTGGTATACCAATAATTTCAGCTGGGGGTGTTTCAACTAGTAGTGATTTAAAGGCCATCCTAGAGCTTGGTGCATCTGGGGTTTCAATAGGTACACCATTTATAGCAACTAATGAAGCAGATGTTTCTCAGGAATATAAGCAAGCTATAGTTGACTATGGTGCTGAGGATATAGTTGTAACCGATAGAATAAGTGGTTCAAAATGTACAATAATTAATACTCCATATGTCCAAAGTTTACCATTAAAAGCAAATAGTTTTGAAAGATTTTTATTTAAAAATAAATGGTTAAAGAAATACTTTAAAATGTTTAGGTGGGCTAAAGGAACACAAATGTTTAAAAATTCCGCTTTTGCTGCTACTTATAAAACAGTTTGGTGTGCTGGCCCATCCCTTGAAGGAGTTAAATCTATTCGCTCTGTTTCACAAGTTGTTTCTGATCTTACAAAAGATTATTCTACGACCTAGGGTGAAAATTAGCCATTTCCTCTTTCAAATACTTTGTGTCAAGATGTGTGTATATTTCAGTTGTTGTAATATTTGAATGTCCAAGCATTTCTTGAACTGCTCTAAGATCTGCTCCTCCTTCAACTAAGTGGGTTGCAAAAGAATGTCTAAATGTATGAGGGCTAATATTTTTTTTAACTCCTGCCTTTTTACAAGCTTCTTTAACAATATTAAAAACTAAAACTCTACTTATTTTAGTCCCTCTTCTGTTGAGAAATAAATAATCTATACATCTTTTATTTATTTTAATTTTTGATCTTATATGATTAATGTAATTATTGAAATATTTAATAAGATTGTTATTAATTGGTGTTATTCTTTGCTTATTTCCTTTTCCAATTATTCTTATATATTCTTCAGTGAAATTAATTTCTGATATTTTTAAGTTTATTATTTCAGAAACTCTTAGTCCACATGAATATAGACATTCAATTATTGTTCTATTTCTTTCTCCGTTTTCTACACTTAAATCAATTGAGCTAATGATTTTGTCAATTTCTTGAGTAGTTAAAACAATTGGAAATTTTTTTTCAAGTTTTGGTGAGTATATTTGAATACTTGGATTATCATTTATTTTGTCATCAAAAATTAGATAATTGTAAAAACTTTTTATACTAGATAAAATTCTAGCTTGTGTTCTAGAGGACTTATTTTCTTTATTTATATGATTAATAAAATTTATGATATCTTTTCTAATTACATTGACAGGTTTTTTATTTTTTAAAAAAACAGATACTAATTTTATATCTCTAATGTAGGCTTCTACTGTATTATTTGATAAGTTTCTTTCAATAGACAAGTATATTTTAAATTCTTCAATAGCTTTGTTCCAATCCATTTTTTATCTTTAATGATTATATAACAAACATATTGTGAAAATAACAATAATTAATGGTCCAAATCTAAATTTAATTGGAAAAAGAGAGGTTGAAATTTATGGTAAAATAGATTTTAATGATTATTTAAAATTTATTATATCAAAGTATGAGAATTTTCAGATCAACTATTTTCAATCTAATATTGAAGGAGAAATAATAAATAAAATCCACGAATCTAATAGTAATTTTGATGCTATTTTAATTAATGCTGGTGGATATAGTCATTATTCAGTTGCTATACTAGATGCGCTTAAATCCTCTAAAATTAAAAAAATTGAAGTACATATTTCAAATATATATTCAAGAGAAGAATTTAGATCTAAATCTATTTTATCTTCCGCCTGTGATTCCGTTATTTGTGGCTTTGGATTAAAATCTTATGAACTAGCAATTAAGAGTTTAATGATATAATTTTCTATAATTATTTTCATCATATAAATATTTTTCATATATATTTGTATTGCTTTTGAACACGGTCTGGTAGTTCAGTTGGTTTAGAATACCTGCCTGTCACGCAGGGGGTCGCGGGTTCGAGTCCCGTCCAGACCGCAATTAAAAAGAAAAAAGCCTCCGATATTTGGGGGCTTTTTGTTTTTTACATTACAATATTTTAATTTTATTTTATGAAAAATTTTTTTTCAAAAAAATCTTTTAAAGAATATAAAAATATATATAAAGAGGAAGGATTAAAGGCTTTGTTTAAAAAGTTAGGTTGGAAAATTTTTTTAATTATATTTTTATATTATTTGATAAGAGATGTTATTTTATATGTAATAGTTCCTATTTTTTTCTTTGATTTTTTATCAAATTATGGATTTTCTAAGATTTCTATTTACGGTATTTTTTTACTTATAATTATTATGTTAATTATTTTCTTTATTCACTCTTTCAATAAGAATCTTAAATTAAAGATATTAAGAATTGGTTCTTTTTTAGGCTTTATAGCAGTTATTTTAGGTGCATTTGGTGCCCATGCATTAAAAGATATTTTAGTTGAAAATAATCATATTTATAAAACAGCTTCCCAATATCACTTTTTAGTTGTTTTTTTAATTCTTTTTATTGGTTTAGCCTATGAATTTATAAGCAAAAAGTATTTAAAAATTTCATTTATCTCAGCTCTTTTAGGTCTTTTTCTCTTTTCAGGATCCCTTTATTTTATGAGCATCACAAATTTAAAATGGATTGGTGCAATCACACCAATTGGTGGTTTATTGATTGCCATGACATTTATCTTTCTTATTATAGGATATAATTCAAAGGATTAAATTATTATATAAATTTTATAATAATTAAGCAAATACATAATATGATAGAGTAAAGACCTTGAAGACCAATAGTTTGCCAATTTGAATTAACTAGACTTCTCTTATTGTAGTTTTTATACATATTCTTGAAAATGTGCAATCCAAATAACAAACAAAAGGCAGTTGGCACTAACAGGGATATACTTTCTAACTTAGAGTAAAGATAAAAGGAAGAGGCTATTGCCAATAATAAAATAAATAGATATATCCATCTACTTGCTTTTTTCCCAAAGGTTACAACTAAATGATTTTTTCCTGTTTTAGCATCACTATTCATATCAGGAAATTCATTAATTAATAATATATTGGTAGTTAGTAAGCCAAGAGGAATTCCTAGCAATAAACAGTTTAAGAAGTGAATGCTTTCAGAAAATGCTCCATCATACATGGCAAATCCAGCACCAAGAGTTAAAAGTGGACCAAATGATAGAAAAATAGCAATTTCACCTAGCCCTCTTCTTGCAACTAGCCTTAAAGGCCTAGCTGTATAAAAATAACCTAAAAATAATCCGGCTAAAGCCATTTGAATAACTCCTAATGTATTTGCGGAATTCACAAAATATATAATAGCAAACCCAAAAAGTAAGGCAATTAGAGTTAAAATAATTGCGAGTTTTTTAGTTCCATTTAAGGATATTAAACCAAGTTCAATAGATCGACTTCCACCTGAAACTTGTTGAAAGTATTCTGTATTTTCTTCATCAGTTCCATCTTTATAATCAAAATAATCATTAAATACATTAATAGCTAAGTGCGCAGTTAGAGTTCCAAGGATTGTTAGTCCTAACAAAGACCATGAGACATTTTCAATACCTTGTCCGTAAAAATATGAACCAATTACAAAAATTGGAAATAGTGAGGCTGACGTAAATGGCATTCTAGTTATTGCTAATCCTTTGATCATTTTCGTTGAAAATTTAATAGGAACATCAACTTCTTTATCTATTATTTCTGTTACGCCACAGTATCCAGTTTGTGGCTTATCTTTACCGTTTTTAAAAGTTGGTGTTATACGAATTTTTGCGTTTATTTTGCTTCCATCTTTACGAACAAAGTATGTTTCGCCTACGTATTCTCCCTTTTTAACAGCAGTATCTAACCAACCTGCAACATTTTGTAAAACTATTTCACCGGGTGAGAAAATAGAAACTCTTTTTCTACCTACCAATTCTTCTTTTTTATATCCAAATATTTGTTCTGCTCCAGTATTCATTGTTTCAATCACCCCTTCCATATCGCAGGTTATAGTACTTCTAATTTCTTTTTTTGGTTCCATATTTTTTTTTTGAATTACGAATATATTAAAACAGTATTTATTTAATAAATTTTCTTGTTAAAATTTATGTTTATGATGTTGTTTAGATAAAATTATAAGATTTTTTCTGTATTGTTCACTTGTAAAACAAGGTTCTGGTGTTTGAATAAATAATAACTTTGAGTTTGAAATTGCATAATAACCATCAATTGTTAAATGTTTAATTTTAGCATTTTTATCTTTTATTCCATGGATGTAATTAATTGCTGCAGAAATTGTGTCTGAATGATCTGAGTTCATATGATCAATTATATCTTTTTCTTTATCTGTCCATTTTACTGTATTTTCCACCCAATTATTTTCATCTAACCAAGCAATTTTTCCAAATCCGCCTATCCATCTTGCTTTATTAATTTTTAATTTATAAAAGTTAAAGCCATGAAAATTCGCATAACTTTTACTTTCAGGTCTTAGAGAAAAAAAAAACTCTTTAGTTTTATCAACTGATTTTTCATCTACTTTTTCCAGATTACCCATTAAACTTAGTCTTTTGCTACTCTGTTTATCATTTTTTTCACTTGAAGAACCAACAATTGTTAAACAAGCTGTTGATTTGTAGTTTAAATTTTTAGTATGTTCTGCAATATCGCTTAAATAAAAAAAAATACTTCTGTCTATAAGTGTAGCATAAGTAACAAAACTACCGAAAGGATAATCTTTATTTATTTTGGAGATTGTTGATAAAATTCCTGTGTTATTTGATCTTAATAATTTTATAGCTTCTTTTTCAAAATCTTTCATAGTTAAAATATAAATTAGTAGTACTTTATTATTTTTTCTTTTTTATTAACAACAATGGGTATTTCATATACATGGCTTAAATTTTTTTCGATAAAAACATCATTAGGTGTTCCGTATTTTGCTAATTCTCCGTTTTTTAATAATAATATTTTATCTGCAAAATTATAAGCTAAGTTTAGGTCATGTAATGCTATCAATATACCAAAATTTTTCTTTACTTTTTCTTTAAGAATTTTAATTAATGAAATCTCGTGAGCTAAGTCTAAATTAGATGTAGGTTCATCAAATAAGTAATATCTTTTTTCATCAATATATTCATTGTAGAGCTGAATCAAAGTTCTAGCAAAATGAACTCTCTGTTGTTCTCCGCCGGAAATAGAACTAAAATTTTTATCTAATAAATTAACTATCCCACATTCGTTACTAACCTCTTTTAAAGCATTTCTAAAATTAGAGTTATTAAATTGAATCCACCCTAACTCAATTATCTCTTCACTTTTAAAGTCATATAAAATTTTTTGATTTTGAGACATCGTACTTCTAAGTAAAGCTTGCTTTTCTATACTTAGCTTATCTAGATTTGTTCCATTGAACATAATTTCTCCACTTGTTTTTTTTAAGTTTCCAGAAATAATGTTAATCAGCGTAGATTTTCCAGACCCATTTGGACCAAGAACAGCAATTATTTCACCAGAATTAATTTCAAATGAAATATTTTTTAATATTCTTCTATTTTCAATTTCATAAGACAAATTGTTAATTTTTATACTCATTTTCTCTTCATATTGTAGATTAACCATAAAAAAAATGGAGCTCCAATTGCGCTTGTGATTAATCCTACTGGCAATTGAGCTGGTTGAATTATAGTTCTTGAAATTAAGTCGGCAAATATCATTAATGATGAACCCAAAAAAATTGAGGCAATTAGTAAGTAATTATGATTAGCTCCGCCCAATAGTCTTGCAACATGGGGAATTACTAACCCAACAAAACCTATCATGCCAACAAGAGATGTACTTACTCCAACAATTATCGCTGAAGAAATTATAATATTTTTTTTAAGTTTTTTAACATCTATGCCTAACCTATGAGCATCATTTTCACCTAGTTGAATTATGTCTAATCTTCTGGAAAAGGTAAGGGTCCAAATAGTTGTTAAAAAAATTAATAAAATAGATGGTATAATTAAAGACCAACTAATTCCTTCAAAACTTCCCATAGACCAAAATGTTAACCCCCTCAGTTCGGCATCGTCACTTATGTATGTTAAAATACCAATTCCAACTCCTGCAAATGAATTAATTGCAATACCAGCTAAGATTAAATAAGTGATATTAGATTTTTTAAAACCTTTAGTTATAATTGATAATATAACAATAACAAAAATTGAACCTAATATTGCACTGAGGGGTAAAAAAAAAGAGTTGATATAATTATTAGGTGCAATTTCAGCCCCAATAACGATTGAAGTTGCAGCTCCCAATGCGGCACCAGAGGAGACTCCTATCAGACCAGGATCTGCAAGAGGATTTCTAAATAATCCTTGTAAACATGCACCTGATAAAGCTAGAGAGCAACCAACAAAACCAGCTAGAATAACTCGCGGAATTCGAATATTTAAAATAACAAATTCTTGAATCTCTTCTAGATTTCCAAAAGCAAGATCTATAATAGAAATACTATAACTTCCCTTGTAAATTGCGATAAAAGATGAAATAATAAGTAGGGTGGCAAATAATTTAACAATTTTTTTTTGACTTGATTTCATCCTTTGAAAAATACTTATTCTTCTTGATTAATTTTTTTAGCAATTTTTAATGCACAATAAATTGTTCTTGGTCCAAATCCTAACATTGACATGCCGTCTTCAAAAATAAAATTATTTTTTTTCCCTGCAGTAGTATTTAAAAACATTTCGTCATTTGAAAAATCTTCAACTTTAGAGTTTTTATGTAAATTTTTACTAGGTAGTAATACATAATCGGGGTTTTCCTTAATTATAGTTTCTTTACTAACCGACTTCCATCCTTCGAATGAATCAAAAATATTATCACCTCCCATAAGTTTTATGAAATTATCTCCCGAAGTATTTTTTCCAGCAACAATAATAGAGGAGGGTTGCATGCTTAAAACAAGCATAAATTTTTTATCAGCTAATGTTTTTTTTGTTTTTATATCTTCTAGTTCTTTTGCTTGTTCAAATATTTTTTCATTTAAAATTTTCTCAGTAGCTTCTTTATGATTCATTATGTTTCCAATACATTGTATCTTTTCAATTATTCCTTGAGTACTTTCTACTTCCTCTATTAATCTAAAATCAACTTTTGATTCATTTAATTGTTTGATTGTTCCAATTGGCCCCATATCATTTTCCCCCAAAATAATAGATGGTTCTAATGACAATATGCCTTCAGATGATATATTACGAACATAACCTACTGAACTTATTTTTTTAGCTTCTTCAGGAAAATTCGAAGTAACATCAACTCCAATTATATTTTTTTCTAGTCTAAGGAAGTATAAAATTTCAGTAATTGAGCCGCCTACAGAAACTATTCTAGTTGAATTATTGCATTTTTTGCAATAATTATTTGCCTGTGCATTAGTGCTTTTAGAAAAAAAAGTGGTAAGTATTAAAAAACTAAGTGCTGTAATTTTATTCATATTTATAAATATATTACTATTATTTAGAATAATTCTAAATAATACACACTTTACTAAAGATTATTAAATAAAATATATATTTTTGACCAAAAAAAATCATGAAATTAATTTTAATATTTTTTGTTTTATTTAATTATGCTAACTCTCAACAAATTGTTGGAATTGGTATGGGGCCTTCCTACCAATATGATATTTTCTATTCATTTGATAGTGGAATAACTGCATACCCTGAAAGAAATAATTGGCATCTAGCTTTTTCAACAGATCTTTCATCTGGAAATATTAGAATTAACAGTGGAGCTCCTGTTTCTTTATATGAAGTGGGGCAAAGCTTTGATAGTTGGTCTCAAATTGAAAGTTTAAATCAAAATGCAGTACAACTTAGAAATAGTAATACGGATTGGAATATCGGTGCATTTGTTAGCAATTCATCTGTTAACTCTGATTTTGGATGGGGTAATTACAATGAGTTAAATGGATTTATTGAAGGAAACAAAATATATGTTATTGATTCTCCTATTGGCCAAAAGAAAATCCGCATTAATAGTTTTTTTTCAGGTGTTTTTGATTTTACAATTTCCAATCTTGATGGCTCAAGTGAAGAAACAATACTAGTAGATGTTTCACAATATCAAGGTAAAAGATTCATATATTTTTCACTAGAAAATAATCAAGTGATTGATAGAGAGCCTCCTAAAGAAGATTGGGATTTATTATTTACTAGGTATGAAGAAAATTTGTATTATGATCAAAGTGACTTTTATTATTATGTATCGGGTGTGAAAAGTAATGGTAATTTGACATATCAGTTTGATGCCCCTGATGACGTAGATCCAATACTAGACATATCAAATTTCATTTCTGAAATCAATACAATAGGTTATGATTGGAAAGAATATAGTGGTTCATTTGTCATGGTTCCTAATAGATCATATTTTATTTTTAATCAAAATGAGGATACCTTGTATAAAATTGTTTTTGAAAGTTTTTCAGGTCAATCAACCGGAAATTTAGAATTTTCTATTGAAGAAATTGAATATAACTATTCTTATTTAGATGAAAATATTGATGATGTGATGATTTATCCTAACCCCAATAATGGAAATTTTAATATTTCGATTACTAATGAATTTTTTTCGGCTTTTATTTATGATTTGAATGGTCAAATTATTAGTACATATGAGTGTGAAAGTGAATGTAAAATTGATTTAAATAAATCAAAAGGGGTTTATTTACTTAAAATTGAAGCAAATAGTATTAATATTATAAAAAAAATTATAATTGATTAGTCGATTTAAATATTATAAATTATTATTATTAGTTATTTTTTGTAGTTTTTTAAGTTTTAAATTAACATCCCAGAATATAAAAATATTTGATTTTGAAAGTAAAAAACCAGTTCAGGGGGCTTTAGTTAAACTCTATTCTTTAGATTCAAAATTATATTTAAGGAAATACACAAATAACTTAGGTTTTATTTATTGTGATCTTGTAAGACCAACTAGATTAAATATATCGCATATCAGTTATACTACATTTGATACAATCATTAATGAAATTTCAAATGACATTGTATTTTATATAAAAAAAAATAAAAATCCTTTAAAAGAAGTAGTAGTTACAGCACAAATTGGAGAAGAGCTAGTTTCTAATTCAGTTAATAATTTTTTGATACTATCAAAAAATAATATTGAAAATAGTTCATCTAATAATTTAGTTGATTTACTCAGCACTCAAGCTTTATTTGATATTAGTTATGATTCTTTTTTAGGTTCAGGCTTATCTATTCAAGGCCTACAAGGTAATAATGTAAAAATATTGATAGACGGTATACCAGTTATTGGAAGAAAAGGTTCTCAAATTGACATTTCTCAAATTAACTTGTCTAATGTTGATAGAATCGAGATTTTGAAAGGTCCAGCAGCAGTATCTTACGGAACTAATTCAACTGGTGGTGTTATTAATTTAATAACAAATTACAATTCGGGGGATTATGTTAATTTAAGCTCATACTTTGAAAATATAGGTATGTCCCAAATAAATTTAAATTTAAAGAAAAGTATTAATGGCCAAAACTTTCAACTTAATATTGGCTCATCTGATTTTTCTGGATTTAGTGAAGATACACTAAGATCTTTAGAATGGAAGCCAAAAAAACAGTTGTTTGGTGATTTTTTTTGGTCAAAAAAAATTAATAATAATAAGATTCAATTTAAAACTTCAATTTTTGAGGAAGAAATAATTGAATTAGGACTTGAAAATAATCCTCCTTTAAATGGAATAGCTTATGATATGTATTATACATCTTCAAGAAAATCAAATTATTTAAAATTTAGTAATTTTTCAGACTTTTATGATATAAATTCTCTTATTTCATACTCTGTAACTAAGTTCGACAAAAATCAATTTTTTGTTGACATTAACTCAGATAATTCTGAACTTATAATTGATTCAGAATTTAATACTAAAGATTTTTTTAAATCAGCATATGCTAGAACTGAGTATAACAGATCCAAATCAGATAATTTCAAGTTTCAACTTGGTTTAGATTTTAATTATGAGTTAGTTGGAGGTTCAAAAATAATTGATGAAGAAGCTACTATTTTTGAGCAATCAATTTTTTTACAAAGTAACCTAATTTTATTTTCAAAATTAAATACTAAAATAGGAATTAGAATCCCTAATCACTCAATTTATTCTGCTCCTCTCATTCCCTCATTTAATATTAAATACGATTTTCATCCAAGGTTAATTTTTAGACAATCGTATGCTACAGGATTTAGAGCTCCCTCTGTTAAAGAGCTTTTTTTAGAATTTATTGATTCAAATCATAATATTGTTGGCAACATAAATTTAGAAGCGGAAAAATCTCATGCTTTTCAGTCATCTATAAATTATATACCATACAAAAATAATATGAATTTAATTTCTCTTGATATAGAATTCTTTTTAAATGAAATGACTAATAAAATTAATTTAGCTCAAATTGAAAATTCAAATGCTTATACTTATTATAATTTAAGTAATTCAACATATACAGGATTAAATTTTTTTTTAAAAACTGAAATTGGAAAAAAAAATAAATTTGAGTTTTCATGGAATAGATATAGAATTAAAACCAATACATTAAAATATAAATTACCTAAACAAAATTTTAGTGCCTTTTATTCTTATTTAAATGATGAATTTAATTTTGGATTTAATATTAATTGGAAACTAAAATCAAAAAGTGAATTTGAAAGATTTAATGATTTAGGTGAACTTGTTACTTATGAACAAGATTCTTATCAGCTACTTAATGCATCTCTCCAAAGAAACTTTAAGCAAATTAATTCAATTTTAAAAATTGGATTTAAAAATATATTTGACGTTAAGACTATTAACTCAGACATACAAGGGGGTGTTCATGATGGTTCTGAGTCAATTATTTCTTGGGGAAGAACATCTTTTATAAGTTTGAATTATTATCCTTTCAGAAAAGATTGATTATTATAAATCGAATATTCCCTCTGGAAGGTCTAAAATTAATATTTTATTTTTTTTATCAATTTTAACAATGTAGTTTTTTACAAAAGGAATCAAAGTTTTACCTTTTTTATTTTTTAATTCAATTAAGTTTTGGAATTTATTTTTAAATACATCATTTACAAAACCAATATTTTCATGATTTGGATTAGTTACTTCAAAATTTAAATATTCAATCAAATTTAATTTATCGTGATTGTTTGATGTTATTTTTTCTCTTCTTACATACACGTTTCTTTTCATAAGTTCCATTGTTCCTTTTTCACAATTAATTTGATCTAATTTTGCTTCTAAAAATATATTTTTTTTTGAGTTTAAGGACAATATTTTAAATGGTGTAAGTTTTTTATCTATGTCAATATGGATGAAATCTAAATTTAAATAATCATTAGAAATTCCAAAATCAATTTTAATAGAAATTTTACCTTTAAATCCTATTTTTTTAGAAACAAAACCTATATATACATATGATTTATTGTTCATATTATATACTTATTAAATAATATAATCGGTTAGTTATTTATATCTAATTTTTTTCAGTTGATTCATCATCCTTGCCAGGAGTTTTTTCAGTAGCGGGAGCTTCTTCAGTAGCAGGAGCTTC
>TARA_B100001057_G_scaffold155192_1_pt1 | contig 15560 bp, 10 predicted proteins | sample TARA_B100001057 | Tara Oceans TARA_B100001057 (sample SAMEA2621839) | marine metagenome | biome: marine biome (ENVO:00000447); feature: surface water layer (ENVO:00002042); material: "saline water (ENVO:00002010), including plankton (ENVO:xxxxxxxx)" | depth 5 m
GGAAAATTTTTAGATGAAATTCAAGTAGTGTCGATCAGGGAGTGATTAGGAGGGACTTTACTTATGGGGTGAGATGGCCACTTTTTTGTCGTGCCGCAGTTGGATCCCTTAATCGTAAATGATGCGTCATCGAGTTCCGAAGTGCTCGATGCTTTTCTCCAGTATCTCATCGAAAGTGGAATCGAACCCTATGACCATCAAGAAGAGGCTATCCTTGAGTTATATGAGGGAAAGAATGTCATTCTTAATACTCCAACAGGATCGGGGAAGTCGTTGGTAGCCCTCGCGCTTCATTTTCGAGCAATTTGCCAAGGGCGAAGGTCATTTTATACGGTCCCAATCAAGGCGCTCGCTAACGAAAAGTTTCTCGCGTTGTGCGAAATATTTGGTCCGGAGCAAGTGGGAATGATTACTGGAGATGCCACGGTGAACTCCGATGCGCCGGTAATTTGCTGCACGGCGGAGATACTTTCTAATATGGCCCTGAGGGAGGGATCACTCGCGAAGGTGGATGAGGTGATTATGGACGAATTTCATTATTATTCGGACCACGAAAGAGGGGTAGCGTGGCAGATTCCCCTTTTGACCCTCCCCCAGGCTCGCTTTCTTTTAATGTCGGCGACTTTGGGAGAGACCGAAGTATTTCAAAAAGAATTAACTGAACTCACCGGATTAGAGACAGTTTTAGTGAAATCGGAAAAGCGTCCGGTGCCCTTAGAGTTTTCTTACAGCACAACCTCTCTTGAGGATCAGGTCGACGAGCTGGTTAGTTCGGATAAAGCTCCGATTTATCTCGTGCATTTCACCCAGCTGTCCTGTGCTCGGACGGCGCAAAATTTGATGAGTCGGAATTTTTGTTCGAAAGAAGAGAAAGCCGCTATTTCTGAAGTTCTCAAGGATGCTGATTTTAAGAGCCCTTATGGGAAAGAGGTGAAGAAGCTTCTTCGGCACGGTCTTGGGATTCACCATGCGGGGTTATTACCTAAGTATCGGGTTCTTGTCGAAAAGCTAGCGCAGCGGGGGCTCATGAAAGTGATTTGTGGAACTGATACGCTAGGAGTGGGAGTGAACGTACCTATCCGTACTGTGTTCTTCACCCAGCTTTATAAATTCGGAGGACAAAGTACGAAGATTCTATCAGTTCGCGATTTCCGTCAGATTTGCGGTAGAGCGGGGCGGCGGGGCTTTGATGATGTTGGCTACGTTGTGGCGCAGGCTCCTGAATATTTTATTGAGAATTTGAAGGCTGATGCCAAGGCTGCGGCGAAGGGAAAAAAGAGTAAGGCGCAGAAAAAGAAACCACCGGAGAAGGGTTTTATAAATTGGGATGAGAGGACCTATAAAAAACTGCAAAGCGCTCCGCCAGAGAAGTTGATTTCTAGTTTCAGTATCCGTCATGGCACTTTGCTCAATGTTCTTTCAAGAGAAGGCGAAGATGGCTGTGCGGAGCTGCGCAAAATCATCAATGTGTGTCACGAGCTGCCGGGAAGGAAAAGGACTCTACGGAGACAAGCCTTCGCTCTTTTTCGTGGTTTGGTGGAAGGGAAGGTCCTTACGATTGTTCCGAAGGAAAAACGTACGACCTTGGCTAAGGTGGAGTTAAACGTAGAATTGCAGGATGATTTCACAATGAATCAGGCTCTTGGGCTTTACCTAATCGAAACCATCCCAAAATTGGATAGCGAGGCGCCTGATTATGTCGCCAATATGCTCTCGCTTATTGAGGCTATTTTGGAAGACCCAACCGCAGTAATTCGAAAACAAGTTGATAAAATTAAGACGGCTTTGGTTGCCCAGATGAAGGCAGATGGCGTGGATTACGACGATCGTTTAGAGGCTCTTGAGCAAGTGGAGCATCCGAAACCAGGTAAGGATTTTATTTACCAGACTTATAATGATTTCGTTCTCATTAATCCTTGGGCCAGGGAGGCGGGAGTTAGACCCAAGTCCATCGTGCGGGAAATGTTCGAGGGATGGTCTTCATTCGAGGATTATATTAAAAACTATGGACTTGAAAGGAGTGAGGCGGTTTTACTTCGCCACCTTTCTGAGGTTTATAAGGTTCTTGTGCAAACGGTACCCCCTTCTTTGAAAACCGAAGAAGTTGAGGAGGCTGAGTCATTCCTAGAAGAAATAGTCCGTGGGGTTGACTCCAGTTTGATTGATGAGTGGGAGAGATTGCGAGATCACGAGGAAGTCGTTGAGAAGGCTCCGGCCAAGGGGGTTCCTTACACGAGGCGAAAAGCCGAGTTCCTGCGAGCAACTCGAAGGGCGATTTTTGATTTCGTAAAGGAGATCTCACTTGAGAATTACGAAGCCGCCGCTGACTTGGTGGGGGGTAAGTCTTTCGAGGTTCGTGAGATGATGAAGGGGTATATCGAGGAGCATGGGATTATCCGCATGGACCCCGAGGCACGAAGCTCAAAGTATCTCCATATTGAAGGTGATCGTTTGGAGCAGATTCTGGTCGATGAAGAAGGGCTCAACGACTGGAGTGTTGTTCTTGAATTGGATCGGGCGCAATCGGACTTGGAAAACCGAGTTGTGCTCCGTTTGAGAGAGTTGGGAGCGTTTTAACGATCACGATCGTAGTCTTTGAGAATAGATCGTGGATTTCCAACATACCAAGCGTAGCCGTTACGACGTTCGGCTTCGATTTCGGTAATTGAAGATTTGATGATTCCGTCGCGACCAGAAAAGATAGGTTTCCCGGTCTTAAGATCGGAGAAGCGCGGCCAAAGAGGCGGCGCATTTTCATCTTCAACGATGGTTTTATCTCCGTCTTTTTTGATGATCTTAATCCCATTAATCTGCTTCTCTCGAAACCAAGTTACTGCTCCGCTGATTGATTTAAGAACTTTTTTAGAGGGCTTTTTGATTTCCATGAGATACCTCACGATATCGACACTTTCTGCACCGCTGAAGGAAGGGTGTTCGTAAGAACGGGCTTTAGCGGGTAAGAGGGTCTTAGCATCATGCTGGGCGCACCAAACGGTAGGTTTGCCATTAATATGGATCTGGGTTTGGAGGATACAATCAAGTCCGAGGTTGAGCGCTTTTCGGATCGACGATTTCTCCTCCTCTTTTAGGAACGTGGTGGAATCTTTTTCGAGATCTCGAAGGAAGGACATGACCCCAATCATGGCACCATCGTTGTAAGTGATGTGAAGGCCGTAACCGGAACCATAAGGTCGCTGGGGCCACCCGCCATTGTTATATTGGCTCGTAAGAAGAAATGCTATGCCGCGGTGAAGGGAGGCTTCGACCACAGGGCTTGCCTGGGCCTGCCAAACTCGAGTCAGAAATTTAAGTGGGGTGTAAGTTGCACCGTTATCGATGGTGGTAGTCTTAAGATTACGGCGTTGCTTGGTGAGCTCTTTGAGATCATCCGTATCAATCTTTTTGGAGAAATCCTGATTCTTGGGCCACCCGCCATTGTGACGCTGATAAAGCATGACCTTCTTGGCTAGCTCCCGTGCTTCAGGCGAGCCATACCAATTCAATTTTTGGTTAAGCGCACTTTCCCAAGAGACTTTTGCGTCGAGGAGGCAAAGAGTGGAAAGGAGGACAGCAAAAACCTTCATTGAGAGGAATACGATGTGGGGTGAATCTTGGGTCGGCCATGAAGAACAGGCCCTATTTTGTTGGCCCTTTCGATTTAAAGTTTTCGAATTATTTGGTGTTCCCGCCTTCTGGTCCCACGTCTTTGTCGCTCAAGGCGGAACCTTCGAGGACTTTGCTGAAATTGGGAGTGGTAACCGAATATTGAAATCCGGAGCCGGAACCGGCGGCTCCAAAGCGACCTCTTTTATCAAGGGCGACAAAGTTTAGGTGAAGGTCTTCGGCTGATTTTGGATCAATGGCTGCGATGCGTTGAATCGTTTTAACACAGGCTTCTTCGGGGTGAAGTCCCTGTCGCATATACTCAACAACCATGAATGACGCGCAGTAACGCATAACGTTTTCTCCCAATCCAGTGGCACCGGCGGCGCCAACTTTATTGTCTACGTAGAGCCCACTTCCAATGATTGGGGAGTCGCCAACGCGGCCTGGGAGTTTGCCACCCCATCCACTAGTAGAGCAACCACCGGCGATGTGACCTTTACTGTCGAGGACGAGTAAGGCAACGGTGTCATGGTTGTCTTTGAGTCGTTTGTTGGGAATGGGTTTACTTTGTTTTTGATGCCATTCTTTATGGAGTTTTTGAGAATCGACCTTGATGGATTCTAGTCCTTCCCTGATCGCAAATTTCCGAGCTCCGTCGCCAACGAGCATGACGTGAGGAGTTTTCTCCATGACCCGTCGGGCGGCAGTGATGGGATGAAGAATGCCTTCGATGGCGGCTACGCTCCCGGCGTTGTGGTTTGATCCGTTCATGATGCAGGCATCTTGTTGGACTACCCCGGCAGCATTGGGGAGGCCGGTGATACCAACCGAGCGATTTTTCTCGTCCGATTCTACTACGCGAATGCCTTGTTCAACTGCATCCAAAAGAGAGCCCTTGTGTTTTAAAGTGTCGAGAGCTTTATCGTTGCCTGCTTTCCCAAAGGGCCAGGTTGAGACGATGAGCGGTTCGCCAGGTGTGGCTTTAGCTCGAACTGATTGAATACTGGTTCCCATAATAAGGCTGGAAGTGAGAAATCGGCGTCGGGTGGAGGGCATGGGGAAGGGGAGGGCTAGGATTTGAGGTGAGCGTCGAGGGTTTCTTTGATCAATTGGAGTGCTTGGTTGATGTCATCGACGCTCACATTGAGAGGAGGCAGAAGTCTGACGATTTCGGGGCCAGCTGGTGGCACTAGAAGACCTTTCTCAATGAGGGCTGTGCAGAGGTGAATGGATGGCATGCTGCCTTCAGGGATATCGAGAGTATCGAAGTTTAAGGCGATTCCGAGAAGGAGGCCGTGCCCGCGAACTTCAGTGATGGCGGGATGATTCCAGCTTTCAATGGTCTTTCGGATTTGAGCTTCGCGTGCTTTGACGTTCGCAGTCAAATTCTCCGCGATGATAGTTTCGATGACCGCTTTGGAGGCGGCGCAGGCGAGAGCGTTGCCTCCATAGGTCGAGCCATGACTGCCAGGGCCGAGGAGGTGGGCGTGCTTTTCGGCAACATAAAATGAGCCGATTGGGAAGCCGCCACCCATGCCTTTGGCCCACGAGATGCCATCGGGGACAAGTCCGGGAGCGATCGTGTCGTAGCCGTTAAGATCGCCAGTTCGACCAAATCCGCATTGCACTTCATCGAGGAGAAAGAGGAGTTCTTTTTCCTGAGCGAGAGCAGCGAGGCTTTCGAGAAATTCCTTGGTCATCGGGTTCACCCCCCCTTCGCCCTGGATGGGCTCGAGGAGGAAGGCGATCGTCTTGTCGGTGAGCGCGGCTTGGACAGCATCAAGGTCGTTGGGCTCAACGTAAGTGAAGCCGGTCGGGAGAGGATCGAAGCCTTCGTGGATTTTGGATTGGGCCGTCGCAGTCATGGCTCCAATGGTCCGGCCATGGAAGGATTTATTGAAGGTGATGACATCGTAGCGCCCACTGGCTTGCCCAAATCTGCGCGCAAATTTGATGAGCCCGTCATTCGCTTCCGCTCCGGAGTTGGAGAAGAAGATCTTGCCCGGATGTCTGACGACCTTTTCGACAATGAGTTCGGCGAGGTTAGCCTGTTGCTCGATGTAGTAGAGATTGGAACAATGCATCAGGGTCGCTGATTGTTCCGCAATGGCTTGGGTTAAGGCGGGGTGGCAATGGCCTAGCGAGCAAGTCGCAATACCTGAACAGAAATCGAGATACTCACGACCGCGTTCATCCCACACCCTAGTGCCTTCACCGCGGGTAACGGTAAGGTCGAATCTCCCGTAGGTTTCTAGGACATACTGTTTTGTTTTCTCAGTGGAGGTCATGGTCTTCTCGGAGGAAACGATACTGTTTTTACGGTGAATTTGGAAGCACGACGATCAAGTATCAGGGTGGGTGGTTCAAGAAGAGCTAGGTGCGACCTTCCGGAATGAGAATTCTTATGGAAGCGCCGCCAGCATGGTGGTTATCTGGGATGGTTTCGAAAGGTGAAATACCCCATCTGTTCCAAGTCAAATCAGAGCGCTGTTTGTCGAAGGGATTTTGACTGAATGTTTTGGATCGCTGATTGGCTAATTTTTGGGTGAAGTTGAACGTTAATAAGGTGCTTGCGATAGAAAGGCGATATTTCCTGCATTTCGCAGTTCAAAAAACTGATTCCAGACCGTAGGTTTTGGCGAAGCTAGTGTCTAAATCTCAAAAAATCATAATCGCCTGCGGCGGAACAGGAGGACATTTATTTCCTGGAATCGCTGTTGCCCAAGAGCTTAAGGCACGAGGGCACGAGATCTTACTTCTGATTTCCGAAAAGAAAGTCGATGCTCAGGCTTCCCAAAAATACTCGGATCTTCGTTTTGAAACTGTAAGGGCCATTGCGAAACCGCCGACCATGTCGCGTAAAATGGTTTCTTTTTTGTGGCGTCTGCGCAAGACAATCAAGCAGTGCGGCCTTATCGTTGATCGTGAGGAACCAAATGTCATTCTCGGAATGGGAGGGTTTACCTCTTTTCCTCCAGTAGTCGCTGGAGCAAAAAAAGGACTTCGAACCTATGTGCATGATTCCAATGCCATTCCTGGACGTTCTAATCGTATGACGGCCAAGCGTTGCACAGCAGTTTTGGTGGGATTGGAGGAAGCTTCAGCTCACTTTCCGAATATCAAGGTGATTCATACCGGCACTCCGGTTCGTGACGAGCTTGAGAAGCTTCCATCACGCCAAGCGGCATGCGAGAAATTCGGTCTTGACCCATTAAAGAAAACGCTCCTCGTGATGGGGGGCTCGCAGGGAGCCCGACGCCTCAATGAGCTAGTTGCCGAGGGGACAGAGGGCAGCGCATGGCAGGTGCTTCACTTGGCTGGGCAGATGGACTTTGAACGCCTTTCTGAACAAGTGGGCAATCGTGATGGCTACAAGATACTGGCATTTTGTGAAGGCATGGCGGCAGCATATGCGGCAAGCGATTTTTGTGTAGCGAGATCTGGGGCATCGTCTCTGACAGAGTTGAGCCATGTAGGGTTGCCGGCGCTTTTGGTGCCGTTCCCCTTTGCTGCTGATGACCATCAAACAGCTAATGCCCGTGTCTTTGAAAAAGCAGGGGCTGCGGTCTTAACTCATGAGAAAGATCTCAAAGCCAAAACGATCACAGACATTTTGTCTGAACTCGATGATGGAACTCTTGAAAGTATGTCAAAATCGATACTGAATCTCGCGGTTCCTGATGCGGCTGCCCAAATCGTTAACGTTATTGAAGGATGACTATCGAGCAATTCAGCGAGAAGATTTTAAATCCGGAGCAACCACTCCGGGTTCATTTGATCGGGGTGGCAGGTTCGGGTATGAGTGGGTTGGCGAGGCTCTTGATTCAGATGGGGCATCGGGTTAGCGGATCTGATCGAGTGACTTCTGGAGAGACGGAGCGTCTCCGAATGTTAGGTCTTGATTTTTCTACGCCGCATTCAGGAGAAGTCGTGAAGAATACGGATGCGGTGATTTATTCCTCGGCGATTCGGCCCACAAACCCCGCCCTTTCCGAGGCTTTGATTCAAAAGATTGCTACTTTCCGACGTGCAGAATGCCTAGCGGCCATTCTTCATACGAAGGCAGGAGTGGTGGTTTCTGGCACCCATGGTAAGACAACGACCTCGGCAATGATTGCGCATATTCTTCGTCAAGGAGATTTCATGCCTTGTCATTATGTGGGGGCGGAGATCCCAGTTTTGGGTTCTAATGCCGAATGGAACCAAGATGGTGAGTATCTGGTGGCAGAGGGTGATGAATCGGATGGCACGTTGGCCCTGTATCATCCAAAACACGCAATTGTGTTAAATGTCGAGGAAGAGCACCTTGACCACTACACGCGAGGGATTGAGCAAATTCGTGAGGTTTTTAATAACTTGTTGGACCAGACTTCGGATACCGTTTTTTATTGCCGTCAGTGTGAAGTAGCGACTCAGCTTTGTGTAACACGAGACAATTCCATTTCCTATGGTTGGCAAGATGCCGATTGGACTGCGACTGATCTTTCTGGGCAGATCGGAACAGTGAGTTTTACGGTCAACTATAAAGGGAAGGAGCTGGGCAGGGTTCAGCTTGGTATTCCCGGTCTACATAATGTGTTGAATGCTTTAGGAGCAATCGCGGTGGCTTCAAGTTGTGGGGTTGATTTTTCAAAAATGAATCAGGCCCTTAGTTCTTTTGCGGGTGCTAAGAGACGATTCGAAACGAAGCATCTGAGCAAGCGATATCGTATTGTGGATGACTACGGCCATCATCCGACGGAGGTTGCGGCTACTTTGCAGACTGCTCGTAGTTACAAGCCGGGCCGCGTGATTGTGCTCTTTCAGCCTCATCGCTACAGCCGGACTCATAAGCTAGCTGATGATTTTGGTAAGACCTTACAAGCTGCCGATCTAGTTTTCGTGACCGATATCTACGCGGCCAGCGAAGATCCTATTCCTGGTGTGAGTGGGCAGACAATTGTTGATGCAATTTTAGCCAATGGTTCGACGAAAGCATACTTTGTCCCGGATCTTCCAACCGCGCATCACGCGGTGGGGAATAATTTAGCGGAGGGTGATCTTTTTTTGACGTTGGGAGCCGGAAATGTTCATGAGGCTGGAAATAAGATTATTCGCGATCTTAAGGTTTTGGAGGAAATCCGAAATGAAACAAAAGCCTCGGCAATTAAGCTTTACGAACCGATGTCGCGTCACAGTACAATGCGTGTTGGAGGGCCGGCTCAGTTTTGGATCGAGCCATCGGAATTTCGGCAATTAGCCGATTCTGTTTCTTTCTGCAAAGCTCGGGGGATTCCAGTGCGAATTGTGGGGCGTGGATCTAATCTGTTGATTCGAGATGGAGGAATTCGTGGGGCTGTTATTCATCCAGCAGGTGGTGCCTTTGCTGCGGTCACTGTTGAGGGGAATACGATCACGGCAGGTGTTGGAGTTCGCTTCAAAAAGGTTGCCAGTATAGCACGCGAGCATGGCCTTGGTGGATTTGAATGGATGGAAGGAATCCCGGGGAATGTCGGAGGCGGACTGCGTATGAATGCCGGAGCAATGGGTGTGGAAACTTTCGACCAAGTTGTCGCAGTGACTTTTTTGGATGAAGATGGAGAGATTAGAACGCGCAAGCGTGATGAGATAAAATTTTATTACCGCAACGTCCCCGAGCTTCGCCGGAATTATGCTCTGGAGGCGACCTTCGCTGGAGTTCCCTCAGATCAACAAGCGATACAGGAGAAGCTTAATGAATCTCGCCATCATCGTAATACGACCCAGCCGAAGGCTGCGAGTGCTGGGTGCACGTTCAAAAACCCCGCAGTCTGCGGCGCGGGTCAATTGATCGATGAGATGGGCTTGAAAGAGACTGGGGTAGGCAAGGCCGAGGTTTCGCCGGAGCATGGTAATTTTATCGTTAATCGAGGTAAGGCTAGTGCTTCTGATGTGATTTCATTAATCGAGAAGATCAAAGCGAAGGCGAAGGAAGATAGAGGCGTTGTTCTCGAGACTGAGATACAGATCCTCGGTGAGGACGAGGTTGTGTTTTAGGTGATTGTTGCAAAAAAATTCTTTGCCATGATCGAAAGCATGATTTTGAGAATTTTGAGCGCTTTTCTGGCGGTCTCGTCCTTGGCATTAGCGCAGCCAAACATTATTATTCTTTACTCTGATGATGCGGGCTATGCCGATTTTGGTTTCCAACCGAATTGCGCAGCGGATATGAAGAAACTAACGCCTAATATCGATCGTATCGCAAAGGAAGGCGCGAGGTTTACAAATGCTTACATGGCGGGTTCGGTGTGCTCGCCCTCCCGCGCAGGTTTAATGACCGGGCGTTATCAACAGAGGTTTGGTTATGATAATAATCTTCCTCCTGGCTTTCAAAGCGGCTTGGATTTGAAGGAGAAATTCGGAGTCAACCACCTCAAATCCTTGGGCTATACTACGGGGCTGGTTGGTAAGTGGCATCTTGGATATCCCGAAGAGTATCACCCGAATAAACGCGGGTTTGATTGGTTTTATGGTCTTCTACAAGGTTCACGACCTTATCATGAAATACTGAAACCCAGTACCCATCGAGTGATACAAGAGAACGGCAGGATTACTAAAGAAGATGGCTACGTAACCGATCGTTTTGGTGATGCGGCTTGCCGGTTCATCCGTGAGAATAAAGAAGCGCCGTTTTTTCTTTTCGTCTCTTTTACTTCACCCCACGGGCCCCTTCAGCCCAAGCCAGAAGATGTGAAGAGAGTGGCTCATATTGATCAGAAGAGGAGAGCCGGCTATGCCGGGTTGATCGTGAGTCTTGATGATAATGTAGGGAAGGTGTTGGATTGCTTGAAGAGAGAAGGATTGGATAAGAACACGATTATCTTATTTACTAATGACAATGGCGGGCAGACTTCAAATGGAGCTAATAATTTTCCACTTCAGGGGAAGAAAGGGACTTTGTGGCAAGGGGGTGTGAGGGTTCCCTGGGTGATGAGATGGAAGGGTGAAATACCAGCTGGAAGGGTCATTGATCAGCCGGTGATCGCGCTTGATCTTCTGCCGACCTTGATTGAGGCAGCGGGTGGGGAGGTGTCTTTGGATTGGAATCTTGATGGGAGAAGTTTTCTGGAACTACTTGGTGTGAAGCTAAAAACGACAGCGGTGGTGGAAGTGCCTAGGCCGTTGTTTTGGAGGCAGGGTGGGAGTGGTGGTCCTCGGGCTATGAGGGAAGGAAAATGGAAAATTATTCATGATCGCAAGTCTGGAGATAAACCCGCACTCTTTGATCTGAGCAAGGATGTTGGGGAGTCTAGAGATCTGGCGAGCGAAAATGGTGAGGTGCTTAAAGCAATGTTGAGAAAGCTTAATGCCTGGGAGAAGCAACTGGAGGAACCGCGATGGGGACCTGGAGCGTCCAGAAAAAATTAAAAAAGAAATAGGATGGTAAAACTTAAAACACGTATTGGATCTTGGGCCCTTTTACCTTGGATCGCTTTTGCTGAGACAGAGAAACCTAATATCATTTTCATTATGGCGGATGATCTCGGCTACGGCGGCTTGTCATGTTATGGAAGTAAAACGATCAAAACTCCTCATCTCGATAAGCTTGCTTCGACAGGAGTGAAGTGTATTGATTTTCACTCAAATGGAGCAGTCTGCTCACCAACTCGGGCTGCTTTGATGACAGGACGTTATCAGCAGCGAAGTGGCGTAGGTGGGGTCATTACGGCAAAGTCTCATCGTGATACGGGGTTGCCCCTCAAGGAATGGACGCTGGGGGAGGCCATGAAGGAGTCCGGTTATGCTACAGCTTTGTTTGGGAAGTGGCATCTAGGATATCCGGCGAAGTTTAATCCTATTCATCAAGGCTTTGACGAATTTGAAGGCTTCGTCTCGGGTAACGTTGACTACCATCGCCACATCGATCAAGAAGGGTATTTTGATTGGTGGAAGCGCGACAAAAAGGAAGATGAAACTGGTTATCTTACCGATCTCATTACAGAAAATGCGCTCTCTTTTATTGACCGCAAAAAGGAGAAGCCTTTTTTCCTCGTTTTGCATCACGGCGCGCCCCACTACCCTTTACAGGATCGGGAGACTCCTGGCTTTCGGATGATTGGAAAGAGTAATCGTGACCAGCCTAAACAGAAGGTGGACCGGCAGGCTGTTTATTCTAAAATGGTGGAAATTATGGATGAAGGAGTGGGCCGTATTGTTTCGAAGCTTGAAGAGCTTGATTTGAGAAAGAATACCTTGATCGTGTTCTGTTCTGACAATGGGCCAGCGCCGGATGGTTCCTCCGGCGGATTACGTGGAAGAAAGGGGCAGGTCTTCGAGGGTGGGCACCGGGTGCCAGGAATTTTTAATTGGCCTGGGCGATTGCCGAAAGGAGAAATCTGCCAGGTCCCGATTTTGACGATGGATTTACTTCCTACTTTTGTTTCGATGGGAGGGGGGAAGATCGAGCCTAAGCGGAAGTTGGACGGGATTGATGTGACAAAAGCTCTGGAAGGAGCCGCCACCGCTCGGAAGCCGCTTTTTTGGAAGCACGGTGGTAGCTTGGCGGTCAGAGATGGCGATTGGAAGTTGGTGGTGACAGTTGGAAAAAAGAAGAAACAGTTTCTTCTTTTTAATTTAGCGAAGGACCGAAATGAGACGAACAATCTTTCCACAAAGTATCCTGAAGTAATGGGCAGACTTACGTTACTAGTTGAGCAATGGGTAAAAGACGTCACGGTCGAGTCACCAGTATCACAGTAAAAATAGCACCTTTGTTGTCGTCGGCACTTTTTGATGATTTTGAGGCCGGGCAATTCGCCCAAATCCTAAAGAGAATCTTTTTGATTCCTAGTTCGCTCTGGCATCCAGACCAAAGGAGCTTGTTTACTAGATTCTCTCAGCTTTCGAAAATTGACGATCAATCGAAGAGATTCATTTGAGGTGAGTTGGCCTCAGGAAGAGCTTTCTTGGCTTTGGGTGAATTCTTTTTCTCTTCGGTTGGTTTGGCAGAACTCATCTCAAGATGGCTAAGGATTTCCTTGGCTCGGTCGAGAATATTCTTAGGTAGCCCTGCCAGACGGGCGACTTGGATACCGTAGCTTTTATCGGCTTGTCCCGGGAGAATCTTGCGAAGGAAAATGATGTCATCATTCCATTCGCGAACCGCGACATTGAAGTTTGCCACGGCGTCTTTAGAGTCAGAAAGAGCGCAGAGCTCATGGTAGTGAGTGGCGAATAGAGTGCGGCATCGTACCTCGTCATGAAGATGCTCGGCAACCGACCAAGCGATTGAGAGGCCATCGAAGGTAGCGGTTCCACGCCCAATTTCATCGAGAATGACCAGAGAGTGTTCAGTAGCGTTATTGACGATGAGCGAAGTTTCATTCATCTCGACCATGAAGGTTGATTGCCCTTTAGCGAGGTCATCAGAAGCGCCGACCCGGCAGAAGATGCGATCCGTAAGACCGATGTGGGCGTGTTCGGCGGGAACATAAGCACCGATTTGAGACATCACGGTAATCAGTGCGATCTGGCGAATATAAGTGGATTTTCCGGCCATGTTGGGGCCGGTGAGAATTTGGAGAAGGCTTTCTTGGGGATCAATGAGGGTGTCATTAGGAACAAACTTTTCTTCGACAAGGGTTTGCTCGAGAACTGGATGGCGGCCATCGACGATTTGTAGATGCCGCGATTCGTCGAGAACTGGGCGGGTGTGTTGATAGAGTTGAGCGGTCTCAGCAAAAGAAATAAGCACATCGAGTGTGGCGAGAGCGTCGGCAGTGTTTTGGAGGGGAATGAGATGACCAGTGACTCCAGCGCGGAGTTTGATGAATTCATCATACTCCAGCGATTTTGCCCGGTCGTCGGCACCGAGGACTTTACCTTCGACTTCTTTAAGTTCGGGTGTGATGAAGCGTTCGGCGTTAGCCATGGTTTGCTTCCGTTGGTAGTCGTCGGGAGCCTGATCGGATTTCGCTTTGGTAATTTCAATAAAGTAGCCAAAGACGTTGTTGAATTTAATTTTAAGGGTGTCGATTCCAGTGCGCGCTCGCTCGGAAGCCTGCATTTCGGCAATCCATTGTTTTCCGGAGCGGGAGGCATCTCGGAGCTCGTCTAGGGCTTCGGAATGTCCGTCACGAATGATTCCCCCGTCTCGGAGTTGGGCAGGCGGCTCATCGACTAGAGCATTTTGCAGAGTCTCAACGAGGCCTGGAAATTCTTGGACGAGATCTAAAATTTGAGATTTGAGATTTGAATCTGCAGAGGGAAGAGAGGAAAGGTCAGCCTTGAGGTCAGGGATTCGTTCGAGCGAGACCTGGAGGGATTTGAGATCGCGAGCATTGCCTGATCCTTGGGAAAGGCGCCCAGTGGTGCGTTCGATGTCACGGATCTTCTTCAGTGAATCGCGAAGCTTAGTGAGGAGATATGGTTCGGAGAGGAGGGAATCGACAAGGTCAAGACGGGCCGTGAGTTCGGAAAGATCGCGAAGCGGGTGAAGGATCCAGTCGCGAAGCTTACGAGCTCCCATGGGGGTTGAGGTCCGGTCGAGAACTCCGAGTAACGTGTGTTGTTTACCGGAGCGGGAGTCGACAAGGTCGAGGTTAAGTTGTGAAGCTGAGTCGATGAGGACGAAGTCGGCGACATTTCTGACTGAGAGTGCTTTTAGGTGATCGCAGTTTCGCCGTAGCTGGAAAGTCAGATAATGTAGCGCTCCCCCGGCCGCGGATAAGGCGGCGGTCATTCCTGAACAGCCGAAGCCATCGAGCGATTGGACTTTGAACTGATCCTTAAGAGTGTTCAGAGCTTGATCCGATAAGAAGGCATAGGAATCGTAAGGAAGAGAATTTGGGAGCCCGCCAAGCTCTTTGGCTTGGTCTTCCGGAATGAGAAGTTCAGAAGGTGACAAACGTGTCAGTTCGTCTTCGAGTTGTTGTTGATCAGCGAATTCAGAGACCGTGAATTCTCCGGTGGTGTGATCGGCGCAGGCAAGCCCAAAGCAAGGTTTCTTGGTGGTGCCACCGAGGAAAACAGCAGCGAGATAATTGTGGCGGGTATCATCGAGAAGAGAGAGGTCATCAACGGTAGAAGCCGAGATAATTTGCGCGATTTCGCGTTCCACGATTTTACCCGGTTGCGGCTCGGTGGTTTGCTCGGCAATGGCGACCCGCTTGTTAGCTTTGATTAGCTTCGCTATGTAACCTTGTGCTGCGTGGTGCGGAACTCCGCACATCGGAATATCATTCCGCTTGGTGAGCGCGACATTGAGGATTCCTGCAGCTGCTTTGGCATCCTCAAAAAACATTTCGTAGAAGTCGCCGAGACGATAGAGGAGAAGGATATCATCGGGCAGGGACCGGCGCATGGCCATATACTGGGCCATCATCGGGGTAAGCTTTTTCTCTCCTGCCATTGTTCTGGCTATTTAAGGGAGCCAAACCGGCGGGGGGAATCGTGAAATCAAGAAAAGCTCCTTTTAGTCGAATTGGCATCAGTAGATGAAAAGTTGCGAGCATTAAAAGTGATCTTGTCACGTGACTTTCGGCTTTCGATGGCGAGGAATCGCAGTCAGACTTTCCGTATGAAATTACACTGTCTTGAGAAAGGGACCTTACTGGAAAAGGATGGCGAGTGCCATGCGGTAGAAAACGACCTTCTGGGGCGACTTTTTCAGTCAAGGGCGGGGGAAGTAGAGAGCATTTTGGAAGGCGTGAAGACCGCTAATCCGGCGGAAGTGAATGGTGGAATTTTGCCGCCGGTCCCCGATCTAACGGAGATCTGGGCGGCTGGGGTCACCTATTTACGATCTAAATCGGCCAGAATGGAGGAATCGGAGAAGTCGGGTGGTGATGTTTTTTACGACATGGTCTATGATGCGGAGCGACCTGAGTTGTTTTTCAAGGCGATGGGTTATCGTGCTATTGGTGCGGGCGGCGAAATCCGGTTCAGAGGTGATTCTTCTTGGGATGTGCCGGAGCCAGAATTGACTTTGGCAATCA
>TARA_B100001057_G_scaffold10623_3_pt1 | contig 15559 bp, 16 predicted proteins | sample TARA_B100001057 | Tara Oceans TARA_B100001057 (sample SAMEA2621839) | marine metagenome | biome: marine biome (ENVO:00000447); feature: surface water layer (ENVO:00002042); material: "saline water (ENVO:00002010), including plankton (ENVO:xxxxxxxx)" | depth 5 m
GAGGACTCACTTTTTCATCAGTAAAGCTTTATAATCCACCAGCGGCTTAAACTCTCTTGGCCGCTATTTCAGGAGCAAGCATTCTGCATCTTTTTGCAAACTTAGAAGAAACGAGCCTCAGCATCTTGCTGCGCGAGTCTGGTGTCGCATTCTTCAGCTCACTGACCCTTCATTCACTCGCGATGGCCTTCGTTGTCGGAGTCAATCTCGCACTGGCTTTCAGTTTACTGGGGCTGACTCCCAGCTTATTAAACAAGCGCTTTCAGCCATTTTTTATACTGCACTGGTGGGCGGTTCTGCTGATTTTCTTTTCTGGATTAGCGCTGCTCGTCGCTTATCCAGCCAAGGCATTGACCAATCCGGTGTTTTATTTGAAGTTCACCGCACTGACCATAGGTCTGCTGATCACCTGGCGGCTGCAGTGCTTGGTGCGCGACCAAAAAATAGATCATTCTCGACCGGGTAACAGAATCCACAGCAATATTCCCATTGCGTTCGCCATGTTGTGTTGCTGGATGCTAACGATTGGAGCCGGCAGATTCCTGGCGTATACGCATTCTGTTTTACTGGCTTCCCGGTACTTTTAGGGCAGACTGAGGGGAGACTCACTCGGTATGGAACAAGCTTTGTTGGCATTTTCTCACGAGACGGGCATTTTCGACTTCATGCATTCGCCTTGGGGTTGGCCGGTAGTAGAGTCCCTGCATTTCTTCGGTTTGAGCCTGCTAATTGGTACTGTGGGTGTGTTTGATTTACGTATGATCGGTCTGGGCCACGGCATTGCTTACCGCCACCTTCATCGATTGGCACCCATTGGAGTCTTTGGTTACGTAATCAACTTATTAACCGGCACTATGTTTCTCACTAGCGCGCCCAATCAATATCTATACAACCCCGCTTTTCAAACAAAACTGGGGTTCATGTTGCTAGCAGGATGTAACGTGATCTGGTTCTATAGCGCTTGTAGCACACAGGTTCGAAACACCGGGGATTATCTGCCGGTCTCCGGGCGCGCGAAGCTAATTGCAGCAATCTCGCTTATTTCTTGGTGCGCCATTATCATCTGCGGTCGGTTGATCACTTACTATCGCCCTCCTTACCATTGGTGCATATGGTGTTGAGAGCAATCCAACCGTAACTCCTGCCCGTAAACCGTCCTTAACTAGCACTTTATCCACTTCCCGCGTAACAAAGCTGATGGAGATCCGAAAAAACTTCACTTTTGGCAACTTCCATATCCGCATCAACTGGCTTCTTGCTGGTTGCGTCGTCATGGCAGCGGCTTCTTTTATGCGTCTGGGCCTGTGGCAACTTGATCGAGCGGCCGAGAAGGTTGTTGCCCAAAGCGAATTGCTGGCGGAGCTTCAGGACAATGCCGAGCCGATTGAGTCTATTCCTCTTGGACATTTACATCCTGCCAACCCAGAGCTCCAAAATCGCCATGTAAAGCTCACTGGCGAATATTGGAATGACCGCACCGTTTTGCTGCTAGCGGAATTCTTCGAGAGTCAAATCGGCTACGGCGTGGTTACACCGCTGCGTCTGCGCAGCAACAATCAATTGGTTCTGGTACATCGTGGCTGGACCACAGGAATCTTGCCACCAGATACACCCCCTTTTACACGACCCGTTGACGGACCTGTGGAGATTGATGGGCAGATATTCGTGCCATCTGGAAGCACTCGCGCAATCGAAAACCCTGTCGACGCCAGCCAGTGGCCGGTTCGAATGCGAGAGTTGGATATCGAGACTCTCACAGACATTCTCGGTGAACCAATTTTTCCCTTTGAGGTTAGAATTATCGCCAATCAGCCTGGCACCCTGACAAGACACTGGCCGGCTGTCCAGCCCGAAATAAATCAGAATTTATCGTACGCAGTTCAATGGTTTAGCTTCGGGTTAGCGGTCCTTTTTATCGCACTTCTGGCAAGCAGCAACCTCTGGACCTTAATCAAGGGGAAAGATCCCACCGTTGCTGACTCGACCGAATATGAACGTTAAAGTCGTTTTTTTCTGGGAACTGTTGTTTGCAAGTGGATTCCTTTCCGCCTCTACATCGGTCGGAGCAGCTGTTTTTTGGGCTGATTTACCCACCCCCTGGAAGTTCAAATGAGCTTACGTTAGTGGTATTATCCATATAGTGCAAAGTTGAATAGCTCAACGTTTGACGTATTCAAAGCTATTAGGAGAAGCAATTATGCGCATCACACTGTCAATTTCTATGGTCGCGGGCGCCGCGATAACAGCGCTGTTGGCCACGCCTGTCGCTGTGCTGGCTCAATCAGACGAGGTTACATTTCACAAAGACATTGAACCCATCCTCCAGCGCAGCTGTCAAAGCTGCCATCGGGACGGTGGTGCAGGCCCAATGCCGTTGGTGACATATGAGCAAGTAGCTCCTTATGCAGGCCTAATCGAGTATAAGACTGGCTTGCGCGATCGAGCGGGCGCCATGCCTCCTTGGTATATGGAAAAGGACATTGGTATCCAGGACTTCAAAGACGACCCTTCGTTGAGCGACGAGGAACTGGCTGCGATCTCAACTTGGGCCCGGTCCGGCACACCTCAAGGAGACATCGCTGATGCGCCGGTGCCCCTAGTCTTTGATGACAGCATCAAATGGCGCGCTGGAGAACCAGATCTGATCGTGGTGATGGACGATATTACCAAGCTCGCAGGCACACCAGATTGGTGGGGCGAAATACCTTCAGCACCAACAGGCTTGACAGAAGACCGATACGTAAAATCAGTCGAGGTAATCGAGGTTAATGATGTACCCAGCGCAGGCACTGGACGAGAGACCGTTGGTGGTCGCTACATCTTCCATCACATGATCTGGGCCACTGCCCAGATGGATGAAAATGGCGAGCGAGTCCCCGGGCTTTCAATCCCTTGGCCTGTGCACGAAGTGGGCCGAAACGCCGACATATTCGATGAAGAAGCTGGTCGGCTACTCAAAGCCGGCTCTTGGGTCGTTTCAGACTCCGTTCACCTTCATTCCAATGGTGTCGACACGGTCGGCCATATGGAAGTGGGTTTTAGATTCCACGACAAAGATTACAAGCCCAAGTATCAAAATGCCTTCATCGGACTAGGAAATGGGGTAGATATTAGCATCCAGGGCAACAAGAAAGACCAAGAGCTCCACGCATATACTGTTCTTGACGCACACACTAAAGTGATAACTTTCGAGCCTCATCTTCACGCTCCTGGCGAGCGCATGTGCCTAGAGGCCATTTGGGGCTACACCGTCGAAACCCTTTCGTGCGTGGGATACGATCACAACTGGGTCCGCGGCTATCCCTATGCAGAGGACGCTGCGCCATTGCTTCCCAAGGGTACAATCCTGCATATTGTCGGATACATGAACAATACGGAGTCTAATCCGAACGTTCCAGATCCGCGTAACTGGCAGGGTTCAGGCAACCGATCGGTCACTAACATGTTCATTGATCTGGGGATTCGTGTAACTATGACCGATGAACAGTTCTATGAGGCTATGGAAATTAGACGGCAGTCGCTTAACCTTGGTCCTAACGACCACGTTATTGGGTGTCCTCTTTGTGGCGCTCCGTTGGTGGCGCCCCTGGCTGACGCTGATGGTAGCGCGCAGACTGCTGCCAGCGACGACGACTGAGTTAGATTGATAACCAGTAATGAGAAAACGCTTCCAGGGACTACCCGGCCTGAACGCTGCACTGCGATCACTGGCCTTTCTGGTGATGATAGCTCCTGTGACGGCGTATGCGCAGAGTTATCGTAGCGGCCAACACGTGGAGCCAGCCTTTGAGGGTTGGCGGCCCAATCCTGATGGCACCTTCAGCTTCATGTTTGGATATATGAATGAAAACTGGAGAGAGGAGCCCACTGTTCCAATCGGCGAAAAGAATTTCTTCTCGCCCGGTGATCCCGACCAAGGGCAGCCCACTCACTTCCTGCCGAGGAGGAATCGTTTTAACTTCGAAGTAACCGTCCCAGCAGATTGGGGAGACCGCGAGCTAGTTTGGACCCTCACTGTTAATGGCGTGGAGCGAAAAGCCTTTGCGACATTGCGCCAAGATTATCTGGTCGACAACATGGTGATCGCCTCAGAAACAGGTTCATTAGGTGCTGGAACCAGCAGCCCAGAGTCTCGAGCAAATGTCCCTCCCGTGGTTATGGTTCAAGGAGATCTAGTGCGTACAGCACGCGTCGGACAACCGATCAAGCTAGTCACAAGTGTCTGGGATGATGGCTTACCCAAACGGAGAAGAGAGTCCACTAACACAACTTCTGAACTCAAACGCCGTATGGAGCGACCCCCGACCCGAGTCACTGTCGGCAAGGTGAACGGGCTTTTCCTTTCTTGGAACGTCTACCGAGGCGAAGGCAACGCGACTTTCAATCCTCCACTGCCAAAGCCCTGGGAGGACACTCGAACTTCGGCAAACTCTCCGTGGGGCGCTCTCTGGTTACCTCCAGAGGTGCCAGAAGACGGCCTGTATGAGGTAGAAGTTACGTTTGATGAGCCGGGCTCTTACGTTCTTTGGGCGCGTGCTGACGATGGCGGCCTATATCACGATGGATACGTAACAGTTCACGTGTCTGAATAATAATCGCATGCACACCCAACTGGACAACATAACTTAATTAGACGCACTAATTAAGAAGGTTTGAACCGCTCCGCTCCACCTCAAGGTTGATGGTGAACGGCGGATCAAACCGGCGAGGCTCCTGATCGATTATAATCTGTGTTCGGGGCGGTGCAACATATCGAATTGTCGGGTCGCCATAGCGCTGGCGCAGAATCAACTCTTCTGCCGCCCGATGATAAGAAGGGGCTTGGGCTTCTGGACCAAATGCAAAACTGAAACTACCGCGAATTAGTTGGTCATCGTTGCCCAGCACCGCCCACTCAGCAATATAGTACTTCGCATTTGAGAGGTCGGGTATCGGAAGACTATAACGAACTTCTGCTGCCGGCATATAGCGAAAGTTGATATCGACCCATTCGCGGTTGTCCTTGCGCAATGTGAATTTAACAAGCCTCACAGCGACAGGAAATTCAATACTGAGCGCCTCAGGCGCTACTTCAAGAACTTCGTCGTTAAAAGGTATCGTGGATGCTTCCGCTGCCAAGCGGTGCTCAGGTGCGTAATGTGAACTCTGTATTACCGCTGGACTTTGTGCCGAGACCTGAAAGGACAGATTGTAGAGAGCAACGACCACCAAAGTGACATGCTTCATGGTACTATCTAGATCTATAACGTTCATCACTCTGTTCGTCTCGCATCCGCGTTTTGACCTTAGAAGCTTGCAAAAACCGTTCGGATTATCACCAATGCCGGTAACGTCGAGGTAAAGAATACCACAGTCTATCCAGCGTATACTTAGTCAGAATCAACACAGGAATCATTTTCGGAACCACAGACACCCCGCATTATGGAACAAGCAGGATTTTTAACTATTCTCGAGGAGCTAGAAGCCAGCGAGGAAAATTCCACCCATTTTTCGAAGGCTTGGTCGCAAGGAAGATCTGCCTTCGGCGGGCTCGCAGCGGCCTTTGCGGTTACGGCTATGCGCAAGCTGATTCCAAAAGAAATTCCTATGCGCTCCTTGATGGTGTCATTCATCGCGCCTTTGCCTCCTGGAAAAATCGAAGCAAGAGCCAGCGTTCAAAGACAAGGACGCAATGTGACGCAAATGGTAGGAAAAGTTTTTTCGGGAGGAGCGCTGTGTCTACAAGCAATGGGAGTATTCGGAATAGATCGACCAGGCCTGACGGTCGGTGCCGAGCCTGTCAAAGTTCATCCTCGCGAGGGCGGCATTTCGTTCAGTGACTACCGCAAGAGACTTCCCTCATTCCTCTCCTTTTTTGATGGCATCTGGACAAGCGATGGGCTCCCTTATTCAGGAAAAGCCGCCAGAAATCTGAGCTTCTGGGTGAGACACAAAACCCCACTCGAACAATTTCCCACAGAAAAGCTCGTTGCTCTTGCTGACATACCACCGCCAGTGATCTTATCTCACTTCCGAAAACCGGTTGTGCCAAGCAGTTCTCTCACCTGGAATCTAGAATTTGTGATGACCCCGGACTCTGCCGCAGGAGACTGGTTCTTCCTCGAATTTGTTGTGGATTCAGCAGAAAATGGTTATACCCAGCAATCAGGTAGAATCTACACGGAACATGGACAGCTCTGTGCGCTCACCCGCCAATGCATGGTCTATTTCGATACGCCAAGTGTTCCGCCAATGCCCTAGGAAACGGCATTGTTCATCAATAGATTCTAGCCACAAGGAACAGAAAAGCATGACAAGATTTCGTTTAAACGGTTGTCTACCAGCAACACGCGTTTCGATCTTCTGCCTGTCAGTACTGGCCGCTTCTTTAGCAGTGGCCCAACATAGCCATGGCATCCTGACACCTGGCGTGACTTTTCCAAAAGATGATTCTGTTTTGACGGACCCACCACGCATGATAACCATGAGCTTTCGTGTCGACGTACGCTTGTTGAAGCTCGCTTTGTATTCCGCAGAAGGCCAGTGGATCAATATTGGTTTTACCTATGACCCAAATCGGATGAACAATAATTTTGTTCTACCAATCCCTGAAGATCTTCCGACGTCAGCGTATTACATCGCTCAGTGGTCTGTCACTGATGATCGCCGTGGTTTGGTCAACGGAGAATTCAGGTTTGCTTTCGGACCAGGCGCCGTGCCACCCTCAGAAACCATCGATTTGGAGTCTGAAGGTAAAGTAGAGGTACTGCCGGAAACGGGCTCCTATCGGACGGTGGACATTACATCGGACTCGAAATAAAAACACTACGTCTAAGCCATCAGTAAAGCAATCGGCCAAATTCAGCAGGGGCTACTTAAATAAAAACCCCTGATCGGCCAGAAACTTTCTCATATGAGGTCGGGATTTTTCCGACAGCAAGGTAGCGACCTGCTCTGACCAGCTGATTCCGTGCCCACCACCCGTGCGATTCTGATAATACTCTCGTATTGCCTCGTCATACGCCTCGATTCGAGCAGCATCGCCCTCCTCGTTGTAATAATCCTGCTTCACCACAACCGGCACAGGCAGGCGCGGCTTAATCTCCGGATCTTGGTCAGCATAGCCCAAACATAGCCCAAATACCGGATAAACATTTAAAGGCAGGCGCAATAACGCCGAAACGTTGTCCGGATTATTGCGAATACCACCAATATAACAAATCCCCAGGCCTTCAGACTCAGCAGCGGTGACAAGACTCTGTGCCATCAGTGCCACATCGACAGTGGCTATGATGAAATGCTCGGTAAAATCACCCTCAAAAGGCTTTCCGTAAGTTTTACAGTAGTTGCCCGGGCGCTTGAGGTCAGCACAAAATACGAGGAACTCTGCAGCCGTTTGGACATATTTTTGATTACCAGCCAATTCAGCTAGCTCCATGCGATTGGCAGGATCAGTGACGCGAATGATTGTAGAACCCTGCAGAAAACTGGACGTTGCTGCCGCTTGCCCCGCCTCAAATAAGGTCTGCAGTAAGTCGGGTGGGATTCTTTCTTCGGTGAATTTTCGAATACTTCGGTGCGATTTCAGTAAACCGATGACTGAAGCCATGGTAAGTTCCTGTGATATCAAAGTGTGTTGGTGAGGTGCTCAAAAAATGTGGGGATTACGTCATTAATCGAACTTGATTCGGCGTTTATAAGTAATACGAGGCCAATATTGGCCTCGTCTGAGAATGCCATCTCCGAACGATAACCTCGTATACCGCCGCCGTGGTGGACAACACGCAATCCAGACAGGTCAAACACCCGCCAACCAATGCCATAATAAGCGTTTTCCAGATTATCCCAGCGGTTAAAGTAGTTCCCATAAGGGGTCTTTATTACTGGTGTATGCAGTTGATTCAAGACTTCCTCGTCAAATAGTTCCGGAAATGCACCAAGATTTGCCCGCAGCCACATCGTCATATCGAACACGCTGGCATTAATGCCGGCAGCTGGGGCGGTCGTGTAATAGGCAGGGTTGGTGGCTACAGGCCGCCATTGACCGCGGTGTTTTTTATGAGGTGCAGTAGCATGGGGGTCGCTTTGATAGGGATCCAGACCAACGCTTGCCGAGACCATACCTAATGGTTGAAATATTTGCTCTTCAAGATATCGGCCATAGGTGAAACCGGTACTCTCTTCAACAACGTCTCCGATGAGCGAAAACACCACATTTTGGTAACCGTAGCATCTTCCGGGCTTGCACACTGCAGGGATTTCACCAAATCGATTTTTAATTAGGTCATAGCCAATGCCGTCATCAAGCAAATTCGAATAGGAATGCGGCATGAGACCAGTCGAATGACTCGCAACCTGTTTGAGTGTGATAGATCGATAACTGACGCCGTTTCCCAAGCGGAGATTGGGGAACAGGTCAGCGATGCGGGTGTCCCAACTTTGCAGATTTTGCTCAACGAGCAGTGTCGCTGCCGCACCAGCAAAAGTTTTTGACATGGACGCGATCCGGAAAATCGAATCTGTCGTGACTGGCGCCCTTTGACCAACCTCGCGTACTCCCCAGGTTTCCAGATGCATGATCCCCTCTCGAGAGACGATCGCAAGAGCCGCGCCGGGAATCTTTTGATCTTTAAGCAAATTGTCCAACCAGTCAACGTAGGCAGAAAAGTTGTAGTTCAGATTTGAGTATTCAAACGGATCATCAGCTGAAGCGCCACTGCAAAGGCAAAATATGAGAAATGATCTAACTAATTTCGGGATCAGGCGGAAAAGCGATAGAAAATAAGTGAGTGATGACAAAGTAATAACCTGAATGTTTTAAGGGCCATCGCGCAAATTGCTAGGCACTCATTAAACCAATAGTGCCCTGAAAATAGACTTATGACGGAGTGCTCACGGTACTCGTACCAGCCGAGACACACGGCAACGGTAACTGCGCACGCGTTTACGGCGTAACAAATCCTACCCTTAGATAGATCGGCCAAGGAGGCACTCTTTTTAGTGCGCAGTGGTGCCCATGCTGGGCAGTAACTCCTATGACGAGGGAATCAAAAGCTTTAGTGCTTGTCCTCTTCGAGCAATCTGAAGCACCTTGACGCGTGGCCCTGCTCGAGTTGCTGATCTCACCGCTTCGAGATTTGAAATAACTTGACAATCTAGCGCTATGATTATGTCACCTTCCATAACCCTATTATCCATACCGCATAGCCTTGCTGGACCTGGTCAATCAGCACATCCTCAGCGTTGGAAAGACGAACACAGCAATCGTTACCTTGGCAATCCGATCAAAGACATTCGGCATGTCAATTTAGTCAGCTGTCTGTATTGCAAATCTATTTTGATCACCACTTTGCGCTCCGAGCTTTATTAGGTCATCGAAATGAAACAATCTGAGTGTGATTTGCTGATCCCGGCACAAAAAACAATGAAACGCCGCAGGTCTACATCGTCCGCGAATGGGCTATCTTCAATCCCGTTGATAAAATTTGAGAAAGTGGAACAGTTCTGCTCCTGCACGCCCTCAATAACACACAGGTATGATTGCGCCATTTTCGGTACTCGTGCCTACGAATTTCTTGAAGTCCCACGAGAGGGCGCCGATCGTGATTCAAAGAAGACCACGTTTGACTTCTTCGTTTTGCTGTAATTGTTCAAATGTCTTTGATCAGCATTTAGCCTAAAACGTCAAGCTCACAGGCTGGATTGTAGGCCAGCCGCCCATCTCCATGCATTGCAGGGCCCAAGGCTGTGGAAAGACACGCCGTCAGCAGAAGCAGGACAGCTGCAACCGCGATTTCAATTCTTAATGAGCGCTGAAACTTAGCAACGTCGGTTTGCAGCAAAAGTCTCGGCACTATGGAGAATTTATTCAGCGCCGCAATGCCTAATAAGCTGATCACCAACAGTAATTTAAACAGAAGAGCCAGGCCATAGGTCGTGGTGAATAACTCCGTAATTGAATGTATGAGGCTGAACATCAGCGTCAGTCCACTGATCAGAAGCAGAGAGACAATCAAAATGGCATGTTTCGAGAATCTTTCTAAACTTACTCTCAGTTCGGCGACTCGCTCTGTTCGGGAAATCACCAAAAGCGGATACAAAGAGCCAATCCAAAGTGCGTACATCGTGAAATGAATCGCGAGCGCCAATTGCACGGGCATGGACTGCACCGAAACATGACCACCAAAGCGGAAACTGAGTAGAAGAAAAGTAAAACCAACAGTATTCAAAGCAAAGAATCGTTGGTAAAAGCGCCGGCTGAGTGTTCGGCCCTGCTGTCGGGAAGCATGATAAAAAAAGATCCCGGAGCCTATCAATATGACAAATCCGATAGCACGCAATAAGCTTAGATCTCCAATTTGCGTATCAAGTAGCAGGCTCGCCATTTTCTGATCAAAGGCACCTGCCAGGCCAGAATTATTAGCTGTACCTACTTGTGCCAGAAACCCGGCAGCAACCGCCTGAAGGCCAAGCAGAGCGCCAGCCAGATGCAATATCAGCACCTTTTGTAAAGCAGCGTGCTTTTCGTCACTGTAGTTGACAAGACAAAAGGATCCACCAAATGCACTTGCAGCACCTAGATAAATGACTACTTTGCTTAAAACGCTGAGTAATTCCCAGCTGGGTGTAATAAACATGAGAACCAATTGCCTACCCGATTTCGGGGAGGGTCCAGGACCATTTCACAAACCCTCGGCGTTATGGGGCAGAAGACTCAATGTTGGTGAAGTCCAACACAAACCGGAATGAATCCGCCATCGTGTGCCCGTCTGCACCGATCGCGGCCCACTCCACCTCATACTCTCCTTTGGCTAAACCTGCCAAAGCGACTCGATATATGGATTCTGGTTGCGATGACCGACGAAAAGAAACCTGAGCCTCGGTTTCTCCAACCACATCGAGCTTAATGAGTCGAACCGGGCCCGTAAACATCAACACTATTTGCGACGGGGCAGTTTGGACCGTGGAACCAGCAGCCGGTATCGATTCCTTTAATCCCGTATGTGCGTTGACGCTTACTGCGACTCCTAACGCTGTGAACACTGTTAGGCAAAATTTCTGAACGTATCTTTGTGATTTCATTCCTTTTACTCTCGCTAGTTGCTTAACTTAGCTGACAAAAACATTTGGCTACGAAGAGACGGTGCAAAAATCGACACCGATCGATACAACTTGCAATCGAGACAGCAGTATCGCATCCCGGCAGCCGCGGACCTAGCAAAAATCTAATTTTTAGCCGCGACAAACTGTCGCAGTTCGCCTTCTTGTTTTGTTCCAGCACCACAACGTCAGATCAAGTTCAGCTAATCGGTAATTATTATTTTGATTGCCATACCTTTGTGAGCGGCGACATGTTAATTTCATCAAGCACTGTACCGGCGCGCAGGTTAACTGCCGTGAGAGCCATAGCCGCGACGTCGGCGGGCAAGATAGCATTCTCGTCTCCTGGTCCTGGTTCAAAGTGCAGATCGTCAAAGAAGGAGCTCCGAACTGCACCCGGATTAATCAAGTTAACCCTTACACCCGCCTTTGCGCACTCTGAACGAAGAGATTGCGCGAAACCACGGAGACCAAATTTACTCGCACTGTATACACTTCCCTCTTTACCACCTTGCCGAGCCGATTCGGAGCCGATAAAGATAAGATCAGAGCATTCGTTTTGCTGTTTAAGAATCGGCAAACAGTATTTAGTGATCAAGATATGGCCGAGTAAATTAGTCGCAAGAACTTTTTCGATATCTGCAACAGCGAGTTGCTCTAGGTACCCAATCTTTCCGATACCCGCGTTACAGACCAAGACCTTCAGAGGCTCCGTGAGGGAATTGAGTATAGAAGGAAGTACCCTCTGGACTGCCTCTGAGCATGACAAATCCAAACATTCTTTTCTTAAATTTGAATGGTCCAGATCCGTTTTGGAAAAGTCTCTGGCCAGACCCACCACCTCAAACCCAGCAGCAAGGAACGCTTTACTGCAAGCCAAACCGATACCCGAGGAGGCTCCCGTGATGATTGCGACTCCCCGACCGATTGACGTCATCTGAATTCCCCCAGGCTCATATTCGCCACAGCAGCTTGACGCATTTCACAAATCAAAACTAGGCGCATCGATAATAACAAGATCGGTCAACATAGCTGAAAAGCTTATCCTCTAGCGATCTGAGAAGCGCTTCGCCCCCTTCCACCAGGGACAGTATGCCGTCATGCTGAGCGGTTTCCCGTGCCAGGAGATCTTCTTCCGGATAAAGCTTTACCAGAGCTTTGTGGAACTGTACTGGCAGACGAAATTCTCCCAGGCTCACAGAGTGCAGTTCATCTGCTGACAGGACGCTGAATATTTGCTTAAACAACGCATCGTAATCAGCTTCGACAGCTTTATCAGCAATAACCGGTTCAAATCTGACAGCTACCTTCCAACCGGCAAGCTGCAGCTTTTTTATGGCCTGCAGGCGTTTGCCTAGAGTCGGAACTTTATGTTCCCATCGGTTCGATGCAGCTTCGGGAGTGAAGCTCATTGCGATGATACAGTTATCGACCGCCTCGAAACCCAATAGCTGACGAACTTGAGTGCTCTTTGTACGGATCTCCAAAATCGACTTAGGCCTTTTTGCAAAAAACGGAATAAAACTCTCACAAAAAGCGCTTATCGGCTCCATCGCCAGACTGTCGCAATCGTAGCCACTGTAAAACACAGTTTTTCCCTCATGATTGGAGGCCTCAGTATCAATGCCCGTCATAAAATCCTCAAAATTTACAAAAAGCACGTAATGCGCTGAACGATACATCCCCTGCAGAAAACAGTAGCGACAGTCGTATAAACAGTTCAGCATGTGGGAAAAATAGAACCCACGGCCCTGTTCAAAGCCATAACCTTCGGGGGCTGGCAGCACCGTTTTTCCATGCTTTTTTGCAAGAATTAATGCGGGTGCTCGCTTCTGGATCCTAAAGTTCTGTCCGGTACGGTTGAAAACTTCACCATAACGCTCAATCGTGATGATTGGCACTTCCCGTACCTTGGCGATTATGCGTTTTACCGAGTCATGCTCAGAGATCTCTCGTTCGATGTAAACGGCTGAAAATTTCATTCTGCGGCTTTCTCGCATGGGCTTTGTAAAGCCTTATGAAGGGCATGTATGAAGTCTCGCCCTTTTTTGTATCTCACATCCAGCAGATTTTCCAATTCACGCACTCTGTTCAGCGCAATGAATCGCTGACAGAGCCGCCTTACCTGCCGCGCCTGATTCACACTCAAATGTATCCGACTGGCTATTTCCAAATAGGGAATAGGATCAGAAGCAAGCTGTTGCTGCTTAAGGGCCAGTTCTCGCAAAATATCGACATGCTGTCTAATCTCTTCTGAAGCGGCGTGGAAGATTTCTTCAATTAGCTCTGTGGTGATCTTTTCGACTCCGTGACAAGGATTGTCTGAAACCAATTTACAACATTGAATCAGATCAAGGGCTCCATTGCTGGAAGCAATGTTCCAAAAGGCAGAAGCTTCCATGTCATAGGCCGCATTTTGCGGATAATCCAGTTCAGGCTCATCGACGGTAATCACCTCACCATAATTTTTCCCCGACAGTACGGGAGTAGGAAACACTGACTTCGCACTCTCGGCGCAACTTATTTTGTTAGCAATCATCGTCTCACCAACAGGCAGTTCTCGATGACCTGCAATCCCAACATTTAGCCAGGCTAATGAGAATTGTGATGATGTCCCTCCGCTACCCAATCTACCGAAACTCTGCTTCACGTTGTTTCGACCCATTCCCGTCACCAGTAACCGCAACTCTTCTTCCGATTGATAGACGTTCTTTGTATGCCTCACAGGCTTCAACTGAAACCACTTTCGGAGTGGCTTGCTCTCCGCCGGAAGTGCTACCACCAAATTAACCAGAACTGACTTAGAGTTCATAGATATTCATAATTTCTGTACAGTAAGCAGCCAAGTCATTATTGCACCGCTTCACGGCCCCATTCATCAGTACGCGGCACTTTTCATGAAGGGTACGTCGTGTCATTGCCTCCTGCTCCTTGTTCAGCGATGACTGCTCCAGCAGTCTAACCAGCGATTTGATTCGAAATCGGTCCATACCCCAATATTTCGATGAAAGTTGGTCTTCATGGCCTCCGTATTTCTTAATTAATGGCCGCTCGACATACGCCACCTCTTGCTGATGGCAAACCCGGAGCCACAGGTCATAATCCTCGCATGCTGGTAACTCCACATCGAAGCCCCCCACTCGATCAAACAGCGTGCGGGAGATCATAGCTGAAGAGGGCGATATGATGCACCTTGGCAGACATTTTGCAAAAATCTGGCCACCGAATTTACGATGTTTGCGCATTGGATTTACCCGAACTCCTTTCCGAATCCAGATTTCATTGGTGTGTATAAGATTAATGTCAGGGTTTTTCCGCGCAAAAGCTAACTGATGTGCCAATTTCTCAGGAAGCCATTCATCATCAGAATCCAAAAACGCCAACCATTCACCGCTGCTTAGCGATACACCGGCGTTGCGTGCCGCACTCACTCCGTGGTTCTCTTGAACCAATAATTTAACGCCTGGATAATCTCGCTTCACCAGTGAACTCGTTCCGTCGCTGGAGCCATCATCAACAACGATAATTTCAGCAGCCTTGTTTGTCTGAGCAAGCAGAGAGTCTAACGCGCGAGGTAAGACTGGAGCGCGATTAAAACTAGGGACGATAACTGAGACGCTAAACGTCATTTCAGCAGGTAAAAAAATGGGAACCTACAAAGTTCCTATTATCGGCGGTTTCTTTTGCTGACCTATTGATATTTTGCAAGCTCTTTGCGCGCGATTACTCGACGATGAACTTCGTCTGGGCCGTCGGCGAGGCGCAAAGTTCGCTGGCTCGTCCATAGCGCGGCCAGAGGGAAATCCTGACCGATACCAGCAGCGCCATGCATTTGAATGGCCCGATCGATAACACGTAAGGCCATATTCGGCACGGCCACTTTGATTTGAGAAATTGCGTCCCTTGCTGCCTTGTTGCCTATCGTATCCATCAGCCAAGCGGTCCTCAGCACCAGCAGCCTGCACATATCGATTTCGATTCGACTGTCTGCGATCACATCGTAGTTGCCGCCCAGTTCCGCAAGCGGTTTACCGAAAGCCTCTCTGCTGGTTGCTCTCTCGCACATCAGTGTCAAAGCTTTTTCAGCGGCTCCAATTGAGCGCATGCAGTGATGAATACGACCGGGGCCGAGGCGCCCTTGAGAAATTTCAAAGCCCCTTCCTCGACCGAGTATAATGTTACTCTCTGGCACACGAACGTTGTGAAATTTAATGTGCATATGTCCGTGCGGTGCATCGTCCTTTCCAAACACATGCATGGGTCGCACAACCTCGACACCGTCGGCGTCCATCGGCACCAGAATCTGTGATTGGCGATTGTGCTTTGGGGCATTGGTATCAGTGACCACCATCACTATCATAATCTTACAGCGCGCATCACCGGCACCAGAAATATAGAACTTTTCTCCGCTGATCACCCATTCGTCGCCATCAAGCACAGCAGACGTAGAGATATTTGTTGCGTCCGATGAGGCAACCCC
>TARA_B100001057_G_scaffold291592_1_pt1 | contig 15558 bp, 14 predicted proteins | sample TARA_B100001057 | Tara Oceans TARA_B100001057 (sample SAMEA2621839) | marine metagenome | biome: marine biome (ENVO:00000447); feature: surface water layer (ENVO:00002042); material: "saline water (ENVO:00002010), including plankton (ENVO:xxxxxxxx)" | depth 5 m
ATGTCAGAAGATGTTTCAAGCAAAGTAAAAAAGATAGTTGCAGATCACTTAGGTATTGATGAGGCAAAAGTGACAGAGGAGTCAAGCTTCATAGATGATTTAGGTGCTGATAGTTTAGACACAGTTGAGTTAGTTATGGCTTTTGAAGAGGAGTTTGGTTCAGAAATTTCTGATAGTGAAGCTGAAAAAATTCTAACAGTTGGTGATGCTGTGAAATTTATTGAAGGAAAAGCAAATTAATTTATTGAGATGCCCACTGATAATGATGGGGTAATGATAGTCCTATCCTCTCCGTCTGGAGCTGGTAAAACAACTCTCGTAAATTTATTATCAAAGTTAGATAATTATGAAGTCTCTATTTCACATACAACCCGTAAGCCTAGACTTAATGAAGTTCCTGACAAAGACTACTATTTTGTAACAGAAGAAAATTTTAAAAGACTTATTAAAAATCAAGAGTTTTTGGAGTACGCAAAAGTTTTTAATAATTTTTATGGAACTACTAGAACTCCGGTAATCAATAAGTTAGACAAAGGAAAAAATGTTTTGTTTGATATTGATTGGCAAGGTGCTGACCAAATTAAAAATAAGAAACTTGACTATAAACTTATTACTTTTTTTATATTGCCTCCAAGTAAAGAAGTTTTATTTGAAAGATTATCGAATAGAGATATGAAAGATAAACTAATTGTGGATGAGAGAATGAAACAATTTGGAAGAGATGTGTTGCACTGGATTAATTATGATTATGTGGTTATAAATGAAGATTTAGAATTGTGTTATTCAAAGATTTATAATCTAATAAAAGCAGAAATTGACAATGGATCAAAAGACTATGATCCAGATTTTATAAGGTCTCATGTTGAAAAATTAACATCCTAATTTTTCATATTCATTTGTTAGTTTGTAGTAAGTTTCGAAATTTAAATTTTGAGGTCTCAAATTAAGGTTTAAATTAAGTTTTTCTGAAATTTCTATGTTATTAGAGAATATTTGATTAAATGGTTTTTTAATCATTTTTCTTCTTTGAGAAAAAAAGATTCTAGTAATTTTTTCCAAATTTTTTGCATCTTTTAATTTAAAGAAATTTTTTTTAGGAGAGAAGATAAGTAAGGTGCTATAAACTTTTGGTTTTGGAGAGAAACAATTTGGACTTATATCAATAATCTTTTTTATATCTAATTTCCAATTAGCTAAAATAGATAATCTACCATAATTTTTAGAATTATAATTTGAAATAATTCTATCAGCTACTTCTTTTTGAAACATTAAAATTAGATTTTTAAACCATACTTTTTTATCTTCGATATTTAAAATCCACTTACTTAAAATTTCTGTAGATATATTATATGGCAAATTACCAAATACAATCATTTGATCTTTACAAATTAAATTTTCATTAACTTTTAGAATATCATCATTTATGATTATTAATTTATTTTCAAAATTTTTTTCTAATATTGATACAAGGTTTCTATCTTTTTCAATTACAAAAAATTTTTTTGGTTTCTTTTTTAGAATAGAAGATGTTAAATTTCCTGTTCCAGGTCCAATTTCAAGGATCGTTTCGTTTTGTATTTCTAAAACACTTGTTATTTTTTCAATAATATTTTTATCTATTAAAAAATTTTGTCCTAAACTTTTTTTTGCCTTTATCACTTTTGATCTAAAAATTTAATTGCTCTAATTAAACTTTGTGGAGAAGATAAATTTTTATTTATCATTTTTTCATTTGGACCATGATCAGGAGATACTCTTAAAAAAGGTAAGCCAAGAGTAATATTTATTGCATTGTATTCTTTTAATGTTTTAATAGGTGCTAGTACTTGATCATGATACATTCCTAAAATCACATTATATTTTTTTCTATTTTGTTTCAGAAATACTGTATCTGCTGGAAATGGTCCATTTACTTTATACCCTCTTTTTTTAAGATATTTAATTGCAGGTGAAATAATATTTTTATCTTCATTTATTTTTAATATACTTTCACAATGAGGATTTAACCCTGTAATAGCAATTTTTGGTTTAAAACCTATATTTTTAATAAAAAAATTGTTAATTAAGAAAACTTTTTCTTTAATCAGTTTTTGATTAATTTTTTTTGAGATTAATTTTAAAGGCAGATGAGTTGTTGCAGGACAAACTGACAAATCTTTATTATAAATAAGCATAGCGTTTTTTTTAACTTTAAATTTATTTGAAATAAATTCAGTAATACCCAAAAATTTTTTGTTGAGGAACTTTGTTTTATTCACAGGACCATTAATAAATTTATTCGTAAGTCCAGAATTCAAAATTTTAAATGATGTGTTAAAACAATCTTTTATATAATTAAAGTCATCAGTATAATTTACATCTATCAAATTAATAGTATTTACATTTAATTTTTTTTTCTCTAAATTTATTTTATCGAGTACTTGAACTGGTCTTTTAAATTTAAATTTTTTCATCTGAGATTTTAAAATTTTTTTTGAGGCTATCAAAATTAACGGACTTTTATATTTATTTAATTTCAATGATTTAAATAAAATTTCATAAAAAATACTTTTTGGCTCTCCCGCAACTATTAAAATAGGTTTATTTTTCATTTATTGTGTAATTTATTTTAGATTTATCATAAAAAATTTTTGAAAATTGATTAAGCTGTTTATTTGTCTCAAATCTGATCATTTTTTTTAATTCTTTCTCCTTATCTATGGAAATGTTTTTTTCTCTTATTTTTTCTATCTTCAAAATTAAATAGTCGTTACCAATTAGTATAGGTTTAGTGTATTCTCCATCATTAATATCCTTTAATTTTGAAGAAATTAATTCTGATAGGTTATTCTCATTAATCCATCCAAGCTTACCTCCCAATTTTGAACTATCTGATATACTGTAAATGTTAGCAGTGTTGTTAAAACCTATTTCTTGAATGCTGAAATTTATTTTTTTAAATAGATCATCTAAATTTTCATTTTTTTTTCTCTTAACAACAATCTCTGACAATTGATATTCTTTAATAATTTTATCGGATATATTATTTATTTTTTTTAAAAGTTTTTTTTTATCAATATTTAATTGATCTGAATATCTTAAATAAACAAGTTCATTCCACATAATTTCTATTTTAAGTTTTCTTTTAACATCTGCTAAAGTATAATTAGTAGATTGCTCTAAATATTTTTTAAAATTTTCTTCACTATCAAAATTAAGTTTAGTATATATTTCTTTTAGATATTCATCTAAGTATAAATTTTTCTTATTAAGGTCAAAATTTTTTTTAATTTCCTTTTTTTTTATGATTTCTTTAATTAAAGAATTTTTTGATATTTCAAAAATTTGGTTAGTTTTTAAGTTTGTAAGACTAGGATTTAATGCTTTCAAATATTCTGCTTCTTGCAGAATATCTATATTTGTTATTATCTCGTCATCTACAGTAATTAGAATAAAAACATTAGAGCTATTAGATAAACTAATGTTGTAAAAAAATGACACTATCAGAAAAATAATAAAATTTTTTCTCATTAATCTTTGAGATTTGGACTGCTTGTTTGTCCAAAAGGAATGATAGTTAGTTTAAGAAATATATTTTCTTCAGGTTTTATATCTCTATCATTATAATAATCTTTATTGTATTCGACTGAGGCCACTAAGCAGTCGTTTTTATATTCATAAATTAGATTATAATACTCAGTAAGATTAGAGGATTTATTCTCTCTTGTTGAAAATTGAATACTGTTAGAGTCATCAAATAAAAATTTTGTTGTGTTTGTTAAATAAGATTTTTTATCAATAGAATTATTTTCATTTAAATAATCAAATGTGGTAACAAAATTATTTATATTAAATTCAGCTGTTAAGTTTTCGTAATTTAAACTTGTAAGGTTATTTCTTGTTGAAATATTATATTTAGTTTTAAAAAAATTGGTTGGATTTAAAGCTATTTCTCCAAAGAAATTTGATGTTTTGGAGCCTAATTGGTTTTTTTTTGGCAAATCATCATTTACGTCCAATCTTAAATTGTTAGCTATTTTTAAGCTAAATAACTCTTTCGATTTTTCTTCGCTAAATATAGAAAAGTCATTTCCAAAAGTAAGAGAGGCACCCCCCTCAACAGTTTCATTCACAGCCAATCTATCAATATTGTAAATATTATTTACATCAAGCCTATTGCCATCAGATTTACTCAAATCTTTTGTATGATTTGGACTCATCTTAAGTGCCATTTTAGGTTTTAAAATTCTTAAATAATTCTCATCTTCTTTTATCAATGGCAATGAAGAATTTAGTTGAAATATTCCAGAAAAATAAAAGTTATCATCTTCTTCAAATTTAGATGAATTTTGTGTATTCGAGTTAACATTCTTAAATAAAAAATCATAATTATTTTTAAAACCAAAATTAGAAATTTTAGGATTTGAATTGAATATTAAATTATTGATATTGACTTTTTCTAAAATATTTGTTTTGTAGCTTCTTATAAAATTATTTGATTTTAATAAGAAACTTCCATCTAAATCTGATCTGTTGTTAAATCTTTTAACTAAATTAATTCTTGGTAATACGAATTCATATCTATCATGACTGTTAGCCATATCTAGATTTTCATATATCTTTAACTCCGAGTTTATAGAAAGATCATCTGAATATAAATCTAATCCAAAAGAGTTTTGCAAAACGCTATAATCTTTGATGATTGGAGATTTTAGTTTATTTCCCCTTAAATACGTGTCATTAGAAGTTCTCTCTACTTTAAAATTTAAATTTCCATCAGTGAATTGAGCAATATCAATTATTTTATTGTAATTATAAAAAAAATGACTTTTAGAGCCTTTGTTTTTTTCTTTAAATAAACTGAAGTCACTAAAATGATTACTATCTTTATTTACTTCCCTATATTCAGTTTGAACTAACAATTTATCATCCGTATAAAACCTTGGTGTAAAGGTCATATCCTTATTGAGGCTTATTACAGAAAAATAAGGCAGACTGAGAAAATTATCTGAATTTGGAGAATTTTTAATTGTAGGTGTCAAAAAACCCGATTGTCTTTTTACAGTAGGATCTGGGTGAAAAAATCTTGGAAAATATAAAACAGGCACATTATAAACTCTCAAGACTGCATCTTTATAGTTTATAGTTTGTTTTTTCGGATTATGATTAACTTTTTTTGCTGAAAGTTGCCAAGGGGGACATTTATCTCTTTTTTTACAAGTCGTAAAAACACCTTTTGTAACTTCAGTAATTTCATTTTGGTAAATAATGCTTCTACCTTTAATTCTTGGTTCATTATCTTTATTAAAAGATTTATTATTCAAATTTACGACTATATCTTTTCCAATTAGTTGATTAGACACTGTATTAAGATAAGCTAAATCTATTTCAAAATTATTATCATTAATGTCTCGAAAAACTGCTTTTTCTAATTTTAAAATTCCATCATTCAAATTATAAGAAAAATTGCTTGATTTAAGGGTATTGTCAGTCTTATCTTTTAATATAGAGTTTGTTGGCGATTCTAAAATATTGAGGTTTTTGTTAAAATTTATTAGATCTGTTTCAATTATTAATTGCTTATTAATATCTTTAATCTTTACATTATTTTTTGCGGTGGTGATTAAAGTAACTTGATTTGATATTATTTCATCAAATTCAATTTCTAAATTTTCTTTTTTAAAATAGGCAATTCCATTGAAAGCTTTTAAAAGATCTGAATTTTTGTTATATTCAAATTTTTTAGCTTTAATTTCTAAATCTTTATTTTTTGAGTATGCAGTACCATCTGTAGCGATTATTAAATTATCCTTATCAATCAATTTGATTTTAGAGGTTTGAAAAGTAAAATTTTCAGCTAGCGCCAATTTAGTAAAGAAAAAACTTATAAGAATAAATTTAAATAAATTATTTTTCATTTACTCTAATTAAACCTATAGTTGCAAATATGGAAATAAATAATATAGGTAAAAAAATTGACCAAATTACTGGTATTTTTCCATTATTTCCAAGCGCGCTAAACAGAAAATTGATGTAATAAATGATAACTGACATCAAAATTCCTACAAGTATATAGAAAAACAAAGATTTATTTCTTTTAAAACCAAACATTATCACTGCAGATAAAACAGTTAAAATGCCATACAAAAATGGTGTGGAACTTAATCTGAGTAAGTGGATTACAATTTCATCTGATGAATAGCCAAGATTTTCATAGTCTTCCTTCAAATCAAAAAGTTCTAGAATATTTAATGTAGAAATATTTGAAAATAAACTATTTATTTTTTCTTTATCGAAATTTGTTTTATAAAATATAGATCTTTTTTCCTCTTTTGAAATATTCTTGGTTGTTATTTTTGGATTTTCGACTATCCATTGTTCTTTATTAATATCTACTTTATTAGATTGTATCGTTTTTTTTAGATTAAAATCAGAATCAAATTCATTGATTATTACATTAAGTAAAAAATTTTTTTTGATATTTTTTGCTTTTACTATAAAAGTAGTATCATTGAATTCATCTTTTAACCACAAACCACTATCTGTAACAACTGCTAAATATTTATTATCTTTAGAAAAATTATTTTTTATGTCCGTATAAACAAATTTTAACTTTGAAGCTGCATTATAAAAAATAAGAACAGTGAATGCACCAATAACAAAAGAAGCTAAGAATAAAGTTTTTATAATTCTAAAATTACTTAAACCGTTACTTTTTAATAAATTTAATTCATCATTTTTAAAAAGATCATAGAAAAGAAATTGAGTAGCTAGTAAGAAAATAAACGGAAAAATTTCAAACAAAGTGATAGGTGCACTCAGAAATGTTAAAAAATAAGGAAATAAAAAATTTGTTTCAATATCTTTAAAAAAAGATATTTCTTCCAGAATACTTAAAATAATTATAAGACTTAAAAAAACTATACTTAAAATTAAAAACTTATTAACAAAATTTTTGATAATATATTTTTGGTAAGTTTTAAACATTTCGACTCTTATTATAAAACATTAGATATGATAAAAAGAAGATTATCCATGGCGTGATCAGATAAATTGCTGTTGTGAGATTTGAAATAGTTGAATATCTTAAGGAAGCTTCAGAAATTATTATTATTAAAAAAGTAATCAAAAAAATTAATTTTCTATTCCTTTTATAATAAATGTTATTTTTTGGAACTATGATAAGAAAGCAACAAATTATTGTTATTATAGGAATATAAAGTGGTTTATAAAATCTTTTAAACAATTCTTGTTCAATCTCACTCATCAAAGTATTTTTACATCTAAAATTATATTTTTTATTTCTTTCACTATTTTGATCTAAAAAACCAACCTTACAACTTAAAAGGATAGATGTTGGTATTTCTTGTAATTTTGGGACAAGTATTGTATTTGAAGAGTAATCAGCCAAATTAAAATCGATTTCATCAAAACCAAAAACATTTATTTTTGTCTTATCATTATTTATCACTTGGCCATTATATAATCTAAATATTTTTTTTTTATCATTATCAATTATTCGTCCACTTTTTGCATGAATTGTTTTTGTAATATTCTTTGAGGAGTCATCTATAAAAACTCTTGAAAATGTTCCATCATTATTTCTAGTATCAATAAAGATTGTTAATCCATCAACTGCGTTTATAAATTTTCCCTCTTTTATTAATGAAGTAAAAAAATCTATGTTTGAATTTTTTAAAAACTCACGACCTTTGTATTGAGAGAAAGGAGAAAAAAAACCTCCTATAATTATTTGGAAAATAGTCAAAATCAGAGATAGAAAAATTACTTTATTTGCAAAATTAAACTTACTAATTCCAGAAGTCCAAAAAATTAACAATTCATTTCTTACTTCATAATCAATAAGTATATAGAATAAAGATATAAAGAAAATAAAAGGAATTATTCGATGAATAATTTTTGGGAAATTTAAAAGAATATATAAAAAATATGTTTTTAGCCCGTGGCCATCTTGGACTACAAAATCGAAATAATTTACTGCTTGTAGGGTCCATACTATTAATCCTACAACCAAACACATTAGTATAAAGAAAACTAATGTATCTTGAGCAAATTTTCGAAATATTAATTTTTTCATTGAAAATATTAAATATCACAATATATAGCATTCATTTATAACACTTTGTATTTAAAATTTATGACTGTTCAAATTTATTATAAAAATAGCGCTTCAAAAAACATCCCTGGGAACCTTATTCTATTTGTCGATGAAAAATTTGATATTAAAGGTTCTAAGAATTATATTTCAAATTCAGAGTATTCATACATATCCGAATTGTTAAAAACTAGTGACTTTAAAAAAGATATATTAGTTTTTGAATTAAACTCCAAAAGGAAAATAATATTGGTATCTATTAAAAAAGGTATAAAAAGTTCTAAAATAGAAAATTTAGGAGCTCAATTATATGGCAATATAAAAAATAGCAAAGCTGTTGAGTATTCAATAAATTTAGAAAGCATAAATATTAAATATCCAAATTTTATTGCTCACTTTCTTCATGGTTTAAAATTAAAATCCTATGAATTTAATAAATATAAAACAAAAAAAAATTCTACAATTTTTAAGATAAATGCTGTTGGAAAATCTAATAAACCTTCATCACAAAGCCAACTAAAATTTAAAGCCATTGAAGAGGGAACTTTTTATACAAGAGATCTAGTTTCTGAACCTGGAAATATTTTACATCCTGATGAGTATGCAAAAAGATTAAAAACCTTAAAAAAATATGGTTTAAAAGTAAATCTTTTAGACACTAAGCAAATGAAAAAATTAGGTATGAATGCTTTACTTGGTGTTGGTCAAGGAAGCGTAAGGGGATCATATTTAGTAACAATGGAATGGAAAGGACTAAAAAATAATTCTAAACCTTTGGCGTTTGTAGGGAAAGGAGTGTGTTTTGATACAGGTGGTTACTCATTAAAACCTGCAAAATTTATGGAAGATATGACATACGATATGGCAGGATCTGCAACTGTAGTTGGTTTAATGATGAGTTTAGCTTTAAGAAAAGCAAAAGTTAATGCTGTTGGAGTTGTGGGGCTGGTAGAAAATATGGTTAGTGGAAATGCTCAAAGACCAGGAGATATTGTAAAATCGTATAGCGGAAAAACAATTGAAATATTAAACACGGATGCTGAGGGTCGATTAGTTTTAGCTGACGCTTTAACTTTTACAGAAAAAAAATTTAAACCAAAATTTATTGTTGATTTAGCAACACTCACTGGTGCAATCATAGTTTCATTAGGTTCTGAATATGCAGGACTTTTTTCAAATAATGATAAATTGTCAAACCAATTGATAGAGTCAGGTGAGAAGGTCAATGAAAAGTTGTGGCGAATGCCTTTAAATGAAAATTTTGATAAACTTATTAATTCTAAAAATGCTGATATGCAAAATATAAATTATGTTGGTGGAGCTGGATCAACAACAGCAGCTCAATTTTTACAAAGATTCATTATAAATAAAACTCCTTGGGCTCATTTAGATATTGCGGGAATGGCTTTTTCAAAATATGGAGGTGCTCTTAATTCTGGTGGAGCAACGGGTTATGGAGTGAGATTATTAAGTCAATTAATTGAGGATAATTATGAATAATAAGGAACAAACGCTATCAATAATAAAACCTGATGCAGTTGAGAGAAATTTAGATAACGAAATAAAAGAAATGTTTAAAGAAAAAGGATTTGTTATCGTTAAAGAAAAAAAAATTCAAATTGAAAAAACAGAAGCAGAAAATTTTTACAAAGTTCACGAAACTAAGCCATTTTATAGCGATTTATGTTCATACTTATCATCTGGTCCAATCGTAGTCATGGTTCTTGAAAAAGAGAATGCGGTATTAGCGAATAGAGAATTAATGGGCGCGACTAATCCTAAAGATGCGGAAGAGGGCACAATTAGAAAAAAATACGGCATTTCTATAGATAAAAATTCAGTACACGGTTCTGACAGTAAAGAGAATGCTAAAATAGAGATTGATTTTTTCTTTAAAGATTAGTTAAAAGTTTTGAAATAGCTTTTGGATAAAGAATATGCTCTTGTTTTAAAACTCTCTTAGCTAATTTTTCTGGTGTATCAGATTTATAAACTTTTATCTTTTTTTGAAGCACTATTTTCCCTGAGTCTAGTTTTGAATTCACCAGGTGCACAGTACAACCTGAAATTCTATCCTTATTTTTGATAACTCGTTGATGTGTATTCAATCCTTTATATTTTGGTAGTAGAGAAGGATGAATATTTAAAATATATCCTTTAAAATTTTGTATAAATTCTTTTGATAGAATTTTCATAAAGCCAGCCAAACAAATTAAATTGATCTTATTTTTTTTTAAATAAATAATAATTTTTTTTTCATCGCTTTTTCTTTTTTTGAAAAAAAAAATCTTTTTTGGTATTTTATATTTTCTTGCAAAACTAAGTCCTTTTGCATTAGGATTATTTGAGATAACTAAAAAAATCTTAATAGGTGATTTTTTAAGATTTGAGTATTTAATAAGATTTTTTAAATTGCTTCCAGTTCCAGAGATAAAAACAGCTGTTCTTATTTTATTATGACCAATTAACTTTACCATATAATTTTACCTTACCTTTTCCCTGAGAGATTTTACCAATTATGTAAGGTTTGAATCGACCTGAAAAATAACTAATTACTTTATTTAAATTTTTTTTTTCAATTATTAAGCAAAAACCAACACCGCAATTAAAAGTTTTTAGCATTTCATTGTCGCCAATATTATTTTTTTTTAACCAATTAAAAATTTTTAAGGGAATTATTTTTTCTAAATTAATCTCAGCACATAAATTGCTTGGAATTATTCGTTTAATATTATCACCTAATCCACCACCTGTAATATTAGCACATCCATTTATTAAGTTTTTATTTATCAATTTTAGTATTTCGGACACATAAATTTTAGTAGGTTTTATTAATTCTTTTTTTAAAAAATTATTTTTTTTAATATTAATCTTTTTTTTATTAATTAAATTTCTTATCAAAGAATATCCGTTTGAATGTATTCCACTTGATGGAACAGCTAATATTAAGTCATTCTTCTTAATTTTATTTTTATTTAATATTTTCTTTTCATCTACTATTCCTACTGCAAATCCCGCTATATCAAATTTCCCTTTTTCATATGTACCCGGCATTTCAGCTGTTTCTCCCCCTACTAATTCACAATTTGAAATTTTACATCCTTTACTAATTCCTCTTATAATTGATTTTAATTTTGACAAATCAATTTTATTTATAGAAATGTAGTCTAAGAAAAATAATGGTTTAGCTCCTTGAACAATTAAATCATTTACACTCATTGCAACTAGATCAATGCCAATTGTATTATATTTTTTAAGCATATTGGCTATTTCAATTTTTGTTCCAACGCCATCAGTACATGCAACAATTTTAGGATTTTTAATGTTTTTTGGTATCCCAGAAATAGCTCCAAAGCCACCAATATTATTGAACTTTTTTTTGCCCTTTTTTTTTGTAGAAATGTTAGAAATGAATTTTACAAATTTATCTGCAGCATCTATATCAACTCCACTTTTTTTATAGGTAAACAAGTTTTTATTCATTATTATAAATTTATGAGATATAAATATAAAATTTATTACTTAAAAAACTTATATAATTTTTTTGTAATTCTATCTCTATTAATATTTTTTTTTTCCACAACCAAAGCTAACGGAAATGCTTTTAAAATTGAAAACATTGAAATTTCAAAGCCTTTTGAGATAAATTTTAATAAAAATGAGGTACTTGACGAAGGTTTTGAAAAAAGTTTTTTGGAATTAATATTATTGATCTTAAACTCTTCAGATCAAAAAAAAATTAAGAAAACAGAATTAAACGAAATTAAAGGAATGATTGACTCTTTTTCAATTCAAGAGGAAAAATTTATTGATGAGATCTATTATGTTAATATAGGAGTGTCATTTAACAAGAAAAGAGTTTTTAGATATTTGGAGGCACGAAATATTTTTCCATCCATACCTGTCAGGAAAAAAATTTTATTTATTCCTGTTGTAATTGATGAAGTCAAAAAAGATTTACTTATATTTAATAAAAATAAAATTTTTGATTATTGGAATGATACTGTAAAAAATTCTTATCAAATAGAATATATCTTGCCAACAGAAGATCTTGAGGACTTGAACCTTGTAAAACAAAGATATGAGTCTATTGAGCAATATGATTTTAAGGAAATAACAAATAAGTATAATTTAAAGGACTCAATAATTGCTTTAATTTTTAAGGGTAATGACGAGGTAAGAATTTTATCCAGAATATCGATACAGGATAATTCTGTTCTTAAAAATCAATCATTTTCAAAGATTGATATTTATGATGATAATAATGTAAACTTAATAATAGATAGTTTAAAAATATCTTATGAAGATTATTGGAAAAATTATAATCAAATTAATACTTCAATCAAATTAGTTTTAAATATAAGAATTGATAGTGATAAAAATAATAAAATTTCAAATTTTGAAAAAATTCTAGACAAAAATGATTTAGTTTACGATTTTTTTATCTCAAAATTTAACAAAGAGTTTATTTATTATCAGATTACTTTTAATGGAACGCCAAATAATTTTTTAAAATCTATGAGTGAAAAAAATTATAATTTTGATACTCAAAATAAAATATGGCTTTTAAAATGAAAGATAATTATCAAGAGATAATTAAATTCGATTATGAAAAAAACTTTAATTATGATGATTTTTTTGTTTCAAAAAGTAACAAACATATTTTTGATTTACTAAATGACTGGCCCAAATGGGAAAAAAACTTTTTAAATATAAGCGGTGAAAGATTTTCAGGAAAAACCCACTTAGCAAATATTTTTTTGAAAAAATTTAAAGGTATCAAATTTGAAGCAAAACTTCTAGAAGATGATGATTTAAAAGAGGTAAAGATAAATCAAAATATAGTTCTGGAAAATTTGAATGAAGATGTAAATGAAAAATTATTATATACTCTGATGAATATAATAGAGCAAGACAATAAATATTTAATTATAACATCCAAAAAATCTATTGCTGAAGTGAATTTTAATTTAGTTGATTTGAAATCAAGATGTAAAAACTTTTTAATATTAAATATTGAAAAACCAGATGATGAATTGATTTTTGCCTTAATACTCAAAAATTTATCAGATCGACAAATCTCTTTAGATAGGAAATTGATTGATTATATTATCAAAAGAGTTGAGAGATCTTATGGCAAAATATTTGAATTTATATATAAGATTGATGAGGCCAGTTTAAAGATGAAAAAATCAATCGATTTAAAAATTATTAAAAAAGTTTTAGGAGAATAATTGAACAATTTTAGAAGTCATAAATGTAACCAATTAAGAAAAAGTGATGTTGGGAAAAAAGTATTCCTATCTGGGTGGATTAACAAAAAAAGAGATCATGGAAATTTACTTTTTATTGATTTAAGAGATAACTATGGAATTACGCAGTGCATAATAGATAAAGAAAATTCTTACTTTAAATTATTAGAAAAAATACAGTTAGAGACAGTTATCAAAGTCGAAGGCGATGTAATTAACAGATCAAAGGAAACAATTAATAGAGAGATTGAAACTGGTGATATTGAAATTGCAATTAAAAATTTTAAGGTATTGGGAAAATGTAAGGAATTGCCAATGCCAGTTTTTAGTGATCAAGAATATGCCGAAGAAATAAGATTAAAATATAGATTTTTAGATTTAAGAAGAAAAAAAATTCATGAAAATATTATTTTAAGATCAAAAGTAATTTCATTTATTAGAAATGAAATGCATAAACTTGATTTTTTAGAGTTTCAAACTCCAATTTTAACATCCTCAAGTCCTGAGGGTGCAAGAGATTTTTTAGTTCCGAGTAGATTGAACCCAGGTAAATTTTATGCACTGCCACAAGCTCCTCAACAATTTAAACAGCTAATAATGGTATCTGGATTTGATAAATATTTTCAGATAGCTCCTTGCTTTAGAGACGAAGATGCAAGAGCCGATAGAAGTCCGGGAGAGTTTTATCAACTTGATTTAGAGATGTCATTTGTCAATCAAGAGGATGTATTTGAAGTAGTAGAAACTTTATTGGTAAATACTTTCAAAAAATTCTCCACAAAAAACTTATTATTTGAAAAATTTCCGAGAATTCCTTTTAATGAAGCTTTAATGAAATATGGCTCAGATAAACCAGATTTAAGAAATCCTTTAATAATTAAAGATGTGACTGAAATTTTTTCACGAGAAGATGTTAGTTTCGAAATATTTAAAAAATTAGTCAAAAAAGGTTCAAAAGTAAGATGCATAGTCACAAAAAATACAATTAATAAACCAAGAAGTTTTTTTGATGGCATTGATAAATGGGCGAAAGATCAGGGAGCCTCAGGTTTGGCATATTTTAGTATTGAAAAAGATAATGAACTTTTGGCAAAAGGACCAGTGGGAAAATTTTTTTCAATAGATGCGTTGAAACAAATAATGAAAATGACTGAGGCAAAAGTGGGAGATAGTATATTTTTTGCCTGTGGAAAAGGTAATGATTTAAATAATATTACTGCTATGGCCAGAGATAAGATTGCGAAAGATTTAGATTTAATAGATGAAAACAGTTTTGCTTTTTGTTGGATAGTTGATTATCCAATGTTTGAAAAAGATGAAAAAACAAATAAGATTAAATTTAGTCATAATCCTTTTTCGATGCCTCAAGGAGAAGTTGAAAAAATTGACTTCGAAAAACCTCTAGAAATTCTTGCATATCAATATGACATTGTTTGTAATGGTATAGAACTTTCATCTGGAGCAATAAGAAATCATATTCCAGAGCTTATGTACAAGTTATTTTCTATAGCAGGATATGAAAAAAAAGAAGTTGATGAAAAGTTCAGTGGCATGATAAATGCATTAAGTTACGGAGCTCCACCGCACGGAGGTATTGCGCCTGGAATAGACAGGATTGTAATGCTTTTAGCTAATGAAAAAAATATAAGAGAAGTTACGATGTTTCCTATGAATCAAAATGCCCAAGACTTAATGATGAATGCTCCATCAAAAGTAAATGAAGATCAATTAAAAGAGCTAAATTTAGCTATTAAAACTAAAAAATAATTATTTTTTTCCTTTAAGACTTATTTTAACGTCTGATAGATCTACTAATTTTTTTTTATAATTATTTCTAACAAATCCTTTACTAGTGATGTCTTTGACGATTTTTAATAATTGATTTTGATCATCTGAAGTTTGTTCATCAAAATTAGAGTTTTCTGTTACTCCTATAGCTGGAGTGTGGGCTAAATCTTCTCTATTTTGATATGAAATAGCCAATTCTCTGAAAATATAATCTAATATAGATGAAGCACTAAGAATTCTATCATTACCATGAACTTTTCCAGATGGTTCAAATTTAGTTCCAACAAATGCACTTATAAATTCATCAAGAGGCACTCCATACTGTAATCCAAGCGAGACTGCTATCGCAAAATTATTCATTAATGCTTTAACAAGTTCACCTTCTTTACTTGTATCAATAAATATCTCTCCAATTTTTCCATC
>TARA_B100001057_G_scaffold199297_1_pt1 | contig 15549 bp, 13 predicted proteins | sample TARA_B100001057 | Tara Oceans TARA_B100001057 (sample SAMEA2621839) | marine metagenome | biome: marine biome (ENVO:00000447); feature: surface water layer (ENVO:00002042); material: "saline water (ENVO:00002010), including plankton (ENVO:xxxxxxxx)" | depth 5 m
GTCGATTTTCCAGATCCAGATTGACCAACCAAGCCAACCATTTCCCCAGGCATTATTTTAAGATTAACACCATTTAAAACCTCTAGAACATCATTTCCTTGTTGATACCTTCGGTGAATATTTTCTATATTTAGGGCTATTTTTTCATCTTTTCTGGTCGCCTGACGTCTCGTCAACTTCATGCCACTACTATCCATTACGAAGCGCCTCGATGGGATCGGTTCGTGCTGCGCGCCAAGACGGATAGAGCGAAGCAACAAGAGATAGAAAAAGAGACATGCTCATTACAAACACAACTTCAATGGAATCAACTTCTGCGGGTAATTTGGATAAAAAATAAATTTCCGCGGAGAATAATTCCGTGCCCGTAAAATATTGTAGCAACTGCCGAATACTTTCTATGTTCCAACAAAAGATAAGTCCTAAAAGAGAACCGAGGAAGGTACCCGCAACCCCAACGCTAGCTCCAGATAGAAAGAAAACACGCATCACAGACCCACGGGTAGCTCCCATTGTACGCAGAATAGCAATTGAGGCTCTTTTGTCATTCACTAACATAATCATTGATGAAATTATATTGAATGCAGCTACTACAATTATCAGTGTCAAAATTAGGAACATCACATTTCGTTCCACGTTAAGAGCCCTAAAAAAACTAGAATTTTTCTGTTTCCAATCCACAGCACGAAGCGATTTTTCAAGAAACTCGTTTAATTTTGACCTAATCGACGCAACCTTTTCTGGGTCATCAACCGTTATCTCCAGAACGTTTACACTATCTCCGCTTTTAAAAAAATCTTGCGCGAAATTCAGGGGCATAAAGATCAAGGTATTATCATATTCAAACATGCCAATATTAAATATTGCAGAAACCGTAAATGACCTCATCCGAGGCATACTGCCGAAAGCAGTTGGGGTGCTCGAGGGAGATATCAAGGTCATCCTATCACCGACTTCCAGCGCCAATCTTTCTGCTAGACGTGAACCTAATATTACATTTGGTTGGGCAGCAAAGGACTCTATTGACCCGTTGACAATGTTTTTTTCAATAAATTGTCTTGCTTCAAGAGCTGACCTGCGCATCCCTGTAACTAAAGCACCAGTTGCTCTGCCTTCGACTAGCGCCATGACCTGTCCTTGAAGTTGAGGCGTAACACTTAGTATTCCAGGGACCTCTCCTAATCTTACGGCTAAATTATCGAAATCCTTTATTGGGGCACTATTATGATAAACACTTATGTGGCCGTTAAGGCCTATAATTCGTTTAAGCAATTCAGAACGGAAACCGTTCATAACAGACATAACAATGATAAGCGTCGCAACCCCCAAGACAATTCCTAAAAGGGAGAACCAGGCTATTACAGAAATAAAACCTTCTTGTCTCCGAGAACCAAGGTAGCGAATGGCTATCATTACTTCTAAATTTGAGAACACTATATCCGCACCTAAAACTTAATTTATAAATTTTCCTAGGACTTCATCAATTGTAAGCTCTTCGGATGAACCGGTTTTGCGATTCTTGAGTTCTACTACACCAGATTTCAAACCTCGAGGCCCGACTATTATTTGCCACGGTAGTCCAATCAGATCCATATCTGCCAACTTAGATCCAGTCCTTTCATCACGATCATCATAAAGAACCTCAAGTCCGATTTGGTGGAACCGTCGGTACAATTCGTGACAGATTTCCGAACATTTGGCATTGTCTATTTTTACATTGACGAGGCCTATATCAAACGGCGCGACCGCCTCTGGCCACACAATACCTTTTTCGTCGTGGCTAGCTTCTATAATTGCACCGACCAAGCGCGACACACCAACACCATAAGACCCCATATGGACGTGATTTTCGACCCCATCGTATCCGGCAACACTCGCGTTCAAAGCATCTGAATATTTCGCACCAAAATAAAAAATATGTCCAACCTCTATGCCGCGGGTGGCGATTAGTTCTTCTTCGGTCAACGGACAGTTTTCCGGATCATGTTTTTCATCCGTGGCCGCATAACAAGACAGGTAAGAATCCACCAGTGGCTGCAAATCACCATTTATATCTATATCTTTATCTAACGTATTAATATCGAACCAATTTTTTTGATAATAAACTTCACTTTCTCCAGTTTCCGCTAAGATAATAAATTCATGACTCATATCGCCACCAATTGGCCCACTATCGGCCGCCATCGGAATCGCTTTCAGCCCCATTCGAGCATAGGTTTTCAAATAGGCAATGAACATTTTATTATATGATTTAATTGCATTTTCGTAATTCAAATCAAATGAGTAAGCATCTTTCATTAAAAACTCTCGACCTCTCATAACACCAAAACGAGGACGAACTTCATCCCGAAATTTCCATTGTATATGATAAAGCGACAAAGGAAGTGACCGGTAACTTTTAAGGTGCGTTCGAAAAATTTCAGTGATTTGTTCCTCGTTAGTAGGGCCGTACAACATATCTCGACCGTGTCTATCTGTTAACCGAAGTAACTCCTTCCCATAATCGTCATAACGACCACTCTCCTTCCACAAATCCGCAGATTGAATTGTTGGCATAAGAATTTCCTGGGCTCCCACCGCATTCTGTTCCTCTCTAACGATTTGTTCGATCTTCTTTAAAACTCTAAGCCCAAGCGGAAGCCAGGAGTATATCCCTGCACTGGCTTGCTGTATCATACCAGCTCTTAGCATAAAACGATGGGAGGTTATTTGGGCATCTTTTGGATTGTCTTTAAGAGTAGGAATGAAATAATTAGAAAGCCTCATAAAAGTCCTCGTTAAAATTCAACCTCGATATTAAATACAATAACACACCAAACTCATTGAGTGTTAAAAAAGCGAATAAAATGGAGGCAACAGAGCGATGTTTATTGGTGATTTGCAATAGACGTTACTGAAATATTTTTTAAAGACGCACCTCAAATTGGAAAACAGATCTTTGCGATACGAAGATAATGGTTGTTTTCATAATGGAGGAAGAGTTCCTCGAAGATTATAATTTAGTAAACCCGCCCAAAACCTCTCTAACTGCCTATATGAATTGCTCGCCGATTTTATATCCCCGGGGTTGAAACTACTTTCCTCGAGAGCTTTAGAGTGGCGGTCAAACATCTTGGATATTTGCTCACACAAATCTAAACCTTTGCCAGATGGTCTTATTCGCACCGATCTTTTGTCGTGAGCCGAGCGTTCTTGTATTAAGTAGTTGTTATCAACCATCTTTCGAACATTATATGACACGTTAGACCCTAGGTAGTATCCTCTATTAGTCAATTCACCAACTGTAAGCTCGCTATCGCCAATATTAAATAAAATCAGGGCCTGTATGTTATTGATATCGACAATCCCCCTTCCATCTAAATCAGCCTTCACAACTTCTAAAAACTGCCTATGAAGCCGTTCGATCAGCCGGATAGCCTCAAGATAGTCATTTCTAGCATCCAAGGTCATCTCTAAACTACTTTTGTTGTCGAAAGTATCTGTCATGGTCAACACGATACACTATAAATGACAATTTTTAAATTCACTTTAATGAAGATTTTAACTTGAGTTATCAATCATCTTATAGATCGCCGAGAAGTCTTTAGAAGATCCACCCTCTGCTAGAAACCGCTCGTACATCTGCAAAGCGCTATCAGCCAACTCGGTCTTCTGCCCAGATGAAATTGCAGCATCTCGGGCGAGTTTCATATCTTTAGCCATCATAGCTCCTGTAAATCCGGGCTGATAGTCCTTATTAGCTGGCGATGCTGGCACAGGACCCGGCACTGGCAGATAGCTTGTCATCGCCCAACATTGGCTAGAAGAGGAAGATGTTATATCAAATAGATCCTGCGCACTTAAGCCCAATTTCTCTGCCATAGCAAAGCTCTCGCTGACGGCAATCATGGATATACCAAGTATCATGTTGTTACAGATCTTCGCCGCCTGTCCATTCCCCATTCCTCCGGCATGAACAATATTTTTTCCCATGACATCCAAATAAGGTTTAGCGAGATTGAAACTACTTTCCTCCCCTCCCACCATAAAGGTAAGTGTTCCATTTTCCGCGCCGCCAGTCCCCCCAGAAACCGGTGCATCTACCATGCTGTACCCTAAATTTTTCGCTTTCTCACCTACAGATCTGGCCGTATCAACATCGATAGTTGAGCAATCGATAAGAAGAGTATCTTTTGCCGCAGAACCAAGTATATCACTACCATATACGGCATCAACATGCTTGCCCTCGGGAAGCATTGTGATGATAACGTTTACACCTAAAACACAATCCTCAATTCGCTCCCCACCTCTACCGCCTGCTCCAACAAGACTTGAAATGCACTCTTTTATTAGATCAAACCCTGTCACCTCGTGGCCAGCCATCACCAGGTTCTTGGCCATTGGCAATCCCATATTGCCAAGACCTATAAATCCTATTTTAGCCATCGACACGCCTCCTTATTACGTTTCTATATTAACAGTTTAGGTGCAGTTCAAAAAAATTTGAGATCGCGCCACGCTACCGGCTTGAAATAGTTCATAACTTCTTGGTCAGAAACATCACTCAATAATTTTGGGGTCCAGTTGGGTTGATGATCCTTATCTACTAAAAGGGCACGCACACCTTCCGGGAAATCTTTACCTTTCGCGAAATGCTGAGACATACGATATTCCATTGTCATCGTCTCACCGAAATCTTTTGCTTTCGCCCCCCTTCTAATTTGCTCAAGGGTTACTTTGAGACTTGTGGGGGATTTATTTTCTAACGACCCAAGAGATTGTCGACCAAACTCAGTATCTTGTTTTTTAAGATTTTCAATTATCTGTTCAATACTATCTGCCGCAAAACATGAGTCAATTTGGGGTCTTAAATCTATTATAGGAGTTTCTCCAACCGCAATTGAATACTTTTTCAGCAGGTCGTCGATAGTTTTAAACGATATTTTCTGTGGTTCCAATCTGACAATATTTTCTTCCAACTCATCTAACGAACTAGATGCCACAAGATGTGTCGCAATACCCAGACTGAAGCAATCACCTGCATGAACCGGCTGCCCAGTCAGAGCAAGGTAAGTTCCCATTTCCCCGGGCAATCTGGGTAAGAACCAAGCTCCACCAACATCAGGGAAAAGCCCTATAGTGGTTTCTGGCATTCCAACCAGTGTACGTTCCGTGGCTATCCTAAAAGATCCGTGAACTGAAAGACCCACTCCACCTCCCATACAAACACGATCGATAAGAGCTATGTATGGCTTTTTGCTATTATGAATTTGATGATTAAGTATATATTCCTCATAGAAAAAGTCTTGGGCCAATTTTGGATTTTCAACCCCTTGATAATCGATTATTGCTTGACGAACGGCTCGAACATCTCCACCAGCACAAAACGCCCTATCACCAGCACCTTTAATGATGACCGCTTTGATATCATCATCAGCCATCCAATTGGTGAAGGTTTTTCTCATTTTTTCTATCATATTCATAGTCAATGCGTTCAGCGTTTTGGGCCGATTAAGTGTTATAATCCCAACGCCATTTTCTACATTGAATAAAACTTCCGCTTCCATCAAATTTTCCAATCTAAGGCTTCATACTTCTATCCGGCTTTTTGGTCCAAAAGCCTTTTTGCTATTATTAGCTGCATGATCTCATTGGTACCCTCCAATATTTGGTGAACACGTAAGTCTCGGACCAATTTCTCTATCGGAAAATCTTTAAGGTAACCGTATCCCCCATGGATTTGCAGTGCTTCATTACAGATTTTTGAACCAATATCTGTAGCCCAGCGTTTGGCCATGGCGCAATGCATTGTCGCTTCTGCATTAGCATTTCCCAGGCTCTTCGCGGCTCGATAAACCATGAGCCTCGCTGTTTCTAGTTCTGTGGCCATATCAGCTAATTTAAATTGAATTGATTGGAAATGACTTATTGCGTTTCCAAACTGTTTACGCTCTTGGGCATAAGAGATAGATAACTCCAAAGCAGCCCTGGCTCCGCCAACTGAACATGCTGCTATATTTACCCGCCCCCCATCCAAACCAGCCATAGCAATTTTAAACCCATCTCCCTCTTGACCGACCAAGTTCTCTATCGGAACTCGACACTCGTCAAAATGAACCATAGCGGTGTGCTGACTATTCCAACCCATTTTCTTTTCTTTTTTACCAAACGACAGCCCCGGGGTATCTGCTTCGACCAAGATACAAGAAATCCCTCTGGCTCCTTCAGCGCCAGTTCGGCACATAACTGCATAAACATCGCTTGTTGATCCGCCCGAAATGAAAGCCTTTGCTCCGTTTAAAATGTAATGGCTATTTCCGTCCAATTTAGCCTCTGTTTTCAATGAGGCAGCATCGGAGCCAGCGTCTGGCTCCGTCAAGCAATAGCTTGCCATTAAATTCATTTTAGTAAAACCGGGTAAAAACCGGTGTCGAATTTCTTCGTTGCCAAAATGGTCTACCATCCAAGCAACCATATTGTGAATAGATAAGTATGCCGCAGTGGAGGGGCAAGCTGCTGCCAATTCCTCAAAAACAATAGCGGCCTCTAGTCGGTTCAGTCCGGCACCGCCAACTTCCTCCGAAATGTATATCCCAGCCAGACCCAGTTCGGCCGCCATCTGAAGTTCCATCCGAGGAAAGATTTCCTCCTGATCCCATATCCCTGCATTAGGTTGGAAATTCTTCTGCGCGAACGAACTAGCCATTGCTTTTATCGCTATCTGTTCCTCTGTCAGCTCAAAATCTACCAATTTACTAATTACCGCCCAAATCCAAATTTCACCTATTGTTTCTCAGTGTTGTAAGCTTAAGCTTTTTTTGCTTTTATCCCAAATCGATCACCAACTTTTAGCCCGTGTTCTATTATGAATTCTGCGGCATCAACTTTAGGCCCCTTTCCTAATCTCACCCTTTTAATTTTTATCCCTCCTAGTCCCGCATTAATAGTAAAACTTTCAGCATCAATGGAACATACCCGACCTACCCGCCCATTGCCTTCTGCTAATTCTACATCAAAGATTTGAAAAACTTCATCAGAAAAAGTTGTCCAAGCTCCGGGTTGCGGGTTACAGCCCCGAATTAAGTTATAAACTTCTGACGCTGATCTTTGCCAGTCAATCTCTGCATTATCTTTCCTGCACCAGCTTTCATAGGTGGCGAGAGAATCGTCTTGACGCATGCGTGGCGCATTACCTCCTTTAATTAATTCAACTGCTTCCAATATGGCGTCAATTCCCAAGGGGAAAATTTTATTGAAATAGACCGAGCCTAAGGTGTCGTCGGCGGTTATTTCAACCTCTTTTTGCAGCAAAACATCTCCCTCATCTAGACCATCATCGGGCCAAAATATAGTTAAACCTGTCCTTTTTGCCCCCCAAATTATAGGCCAGTTAATTGAGCTAGGCCCTCGATGGATTGGCAAAAGTGAGGGATGAAAACAAATAGTACCTAACCCCGGGATTTCTCTGGCTTGCTCTGGTACAAAAATAGTTACGTAAGCTAGTATCATCAGGTCCGCATTCCAAGACCTGAGCTCTTCGATGATATTTTCATCTTTAAAGTTATCAGGTTGTCGTACTTCTATGTTCGCCTCTAATGCTGCTGTTTTTATTGGGTCATTTGGTCTCCCCTCTTGATCTGGCGCTGTATAGACACAAACCACCTCGTCTACACCTTTATTTAATATCGCCTCCAAACACGCTTTACCAAACGCCTGTTGACCATTGATTATGATACGCATCACTCAACCTCTTATAAAATTATTAAAAATCTGCCCTTTTGAAGAGGCGTTCTAATTGTTTAGTTGTAATTAAATTGATATAATTAATAAGCTGTTTTTCAGAAAGGTATTGAAGGCGAAAAAATGCCCTCCGATAATAATAAACAATATTCACAAGATGGGTCAAATTCAACAGGACGTTCATTCCCGTCTACCAGAATGAGAAGAAATAGAACAACAGAATGGTCTAGAAGATTAGTTAAGGAAAATAATATATCGATAGATGATCTTATTTGGCCTCTATTTATTTGCGAGGGGTCGAATAAGATAGAACCTGTATTAGCCATGCCAGGAGTTTTTAGATATTCTATTGATACCGTCGTCGATGCAATAGACGAAGCCAAAAATCTAGGCATACCTGCCATAGCGCTTTTCCCGCACGTGGAATCGTCACTAAAAGATTCTATGGGGAAAAATGCGGTTTTTGAAAAAAATTTGGTTTGCAATGCAATTAAAGAAATTAAAATAAAGCATCCAGAAATTGGCATTCAGTGCGATGTAGCACTAGACCCCTATACAACCCACGGTCACGATGGAATTCTCGATACCGACGGTAATATTCAAAACGATGCGACAGTAGATATACTCTGTCAGCAAGCACTGGTTCAAGCGGAAGCGGGTTGCGACATAATATCACCCTCGGACATGATGGATGGACGAGTAGGAGCAATTCGAAAAGTTTTAGACGCTCATAACCACAGTCGGGTCCAGATAATGTCTTACGCAGCAAAATACAACTCGGGTTTTTATGGTCCATTTCGGGAGGCAATAGGTTCATCAAGCACGCTAGGTGGTTCAAGCAAAGCAACTTACCAGATGGATCCAGGAAACAGTGATGAAGCATTATTAGAAGTAGCCTTAGATATAGCTGAGGGTGCCGATATGATCATGATAAAACCAGGACTCCCCTATTTGGATATAATTAGACGAGTAAAGGATAAATTTGGTGTTCCCACTTTTGCCTATCAGGTAAGCGGCGAATACTCGATGATAAAAGCTGCTGGTTTGAATGGCTGGCTGAGTGCCGAACGTTGTATGATTGAAAGTTTGATCTCTTTCAAACGCGCCGGTGCGAATGGTATATTAACCTATTTTGCAATTGAAGCGGCCAAGCTTATAAAAAACTCCCACTAAAGAAAATTTAGGGCAAAAAATTACTAGATTAATAAAAAATTACTAGATTAATACTGCGTCACGACTCCAAAAGATCGACCCTCAGCTGCAAAATTTAGTTATATAATTCAGTGCTCAGAAATATCATTCAATGTAAATTTGAATTAAGAGCAACAGAAACAAGATTCAAACTTAAAATTATCGACTAAACTATTGTTTTTTTTTCAGTTTTCCTGTATTACTGATTGTTAATAGGAAAATTTTGCCCATTAACACCGCCTGATAACATGAATAAACATATACAATTTTATACAAATTATGATAGTTGGTCTGGTTGATATGTTTACCCGATAATAAACAGTAATTATGAAAAGCGGAGCTGTTTAGATGAATCCATTTGCAGAACTTCTGAGAAATTTAGGGCCTGTTAGGGTTGCGGCTTTATTAGCGACGGCATTCGCTGTTTTGGGTTTTTTTATTTTCCTGAGCTCTAGACTTAGTTCAGGGGGAATGGCTTTACTATACGGCGATCTCGATCCACAAGATAGTGGGCAGATAATACAAACCCTAGACGCAAAAAATATACCCTACGATATAAAAGCTGGAGGAAAGCAAATTTATGTCCCGGGGGACGAGGTGCTCCAACTGCGAGTGTCTTTGGCCGAACAAGGCCTTCCCGGTGGCGGTTCAGTAGGCTATGAAATTTTTGATTCTAACCAAGGTATAGGAACAACAAACTTTGTTCAGAACGTAAATTTACTAAGGGCCCTTGAAGGTGAATTAGCAAGAACAATCGGGGCAATGAAAAATGTAAGAGGTGCCCGCGTTCATCTAGTTATGCCACGACGGGAACTGTTTAGTAGGGAGCGGCAAAAAGCCAGTGCCTCAGTGGTTCTGCAAGTGCAGGGATCGGGACGATTAGGCAAAGAGCAAGTTCAAGCGATCCAGCATCTTGTTGCTGCAGCTGTACCTGAAATGAACCCCGATAAAATTTCTATTTTAGACGATAGAGGTCAGCTTTTAGCGAGGGGCCAGGGAGATAGCACAGCTACTGCGGCAGGAAGTGTGGCAGAAATGCGTGCTGGTTTTGAAAATAAGATGCGGCAAGCTGTCATTGAATTGCTAGAGCGAACTGTTGGTTTAAACCGAGTGCGAGCAGAGATAACTGCCGATATAGATTACGATAGAGTCGTTGAAAATGCTGAAATCTTCGATCCTGACAGCCAAGTAGCCCGCTCGACACAAACTGTTCAAGAAAATGAAAGCAGTTCAGAAAATGATGACTCGGAAACAGTGACTGTCCAAAATAATCTGCCAGAGAACGAAGCCACTGCTGCGGGAGCCGGCAATTCAGCCGCCAGCCAAGTGTCGAGAACGGAAGAAACGGTAAATTTTGAAATAACAAAAACCATCCGTAATAGAATAAAAGAATCTGGTAAAATCAAACGACTGTCAGTAGCGGTTTTAGTAGACGGTCGTTATGTTGAAAATGATAATGGCGATAAAGTATGGCAGCCACGTCCACCAGACGAATTGGCTCAATTAGAAACTCTCGTTAAATCAGCGGTTGGCTTCAATCCACAGCGAGGTGATAGTGTAGAAATTGTAAACATGCAATTCGTTAAACTAGAGCCTCTTGAGTTTGATGATGGATCAATATTTTTAGGCATATCTAAAGAGGACTTTATGCAGTTAGCGGAAGTTTTGGTGCTAGCTGTTGTCGGTTTACTGGTGATTCTTCTGGTGGTGCGACCAGTATTAACGCGTTTATTTGAGTCAATGCCAACAGCATTCGCAGGTGGACCAGGAGGAATGATAGGGGATGGAGAAGGTGTGGCACTTGCCCAGCTTACTGGCCCTGAAGCAACCGCTGATATGGCAGAATTATTAGAAGAAGACGACGTAGAAGACGAAGCTGACGAATCCTTACTAGACCAAATGATTGATATCAACCAAGTCGAAGGACGGGTAAGAGCATCATCCCTTAAACAAATAGGAGAAATTGTCGATAAACATCCCGAAGAAGCGATCGCGATAGTGAGAAACTGGATGTATCAAGGAACCGATTAAAATGATGCACTTAAATTTTGACTATTGATCGAGCTGTTTGAAATGGACAAATACCTTTTTAATACGATGTTTGATGAGGAAGAAACGAAAAACGAAAAAGCCGATAAGAAAGATCTTTTGAAACAAGAAGAAACACTTCCGGTAGAAGATGCACCGACATTCTCGGAGGAAGAATTAAATGCGGCTAAACAAATCGCCTTAAAGCAAGGTATTCAAGAGGGTAAAGCCGAAGTTATGAGCGGAATAGAGCGTGAAATCACTTCGTCACTGGATACTATTTCTCTGAAGTTGGAAAGTTTGATGCATGTGCATAAAAAATGGACAGAGGCTATAAATAAAGACACTTTGAGATTGGCCCATGCAATTATGAAAAAATTAGCCCCTCAATTGACAAGAAGTGGTGAATTGAACGAGGTCGAACGCACTATCGCACACGCCTTTGAATTTATAGATAAACAACCAAAAGTCCTGATACAGATTTCCCAACATCTAAAAAACCCCCTACAGGAAAGAATAGATTTAATCACTTCGCGTGCTAATTTCGATGGCCAAGTCGTTTTGGTTGTTAATGAGGAGTTAGCTGGAGAAGATTGCAGAATTAAATGGGATTCTGCAGAAATGGAACGGTCCATGTCAACCACCTGGAACCAAATTGATAAAATAGTGGATCGTGTGATTACAGAGACAGAAGCGCTATCCACAAAAGATGCGGGCCTAGGAGGTCAAAATAATGAAGCTTGCTAGTGATGATTATATTCGTTCACAAAAATATAGGAGTTGATAATGGCTGACGATACCGATCTAAACTTGGATGATCTGGAAGAAGATGAAGTTAAAGCTACTGATCGCAAAGAGGAGGATATTGAAGAAGTTTTTGCGGAAGATGAACAAACCGAAATAACCTCGCGGGAGCTAGAAGCTGTCTATGATATTCCCGTCCAAGTATCAGCTGTTCTTGGTAAGCAAACTATGCAAGTGAGCCAACTCCTAAAACTTGGAAGAGGTGCGGTGGTTGAACTCGATAGAAAAGTTGGAGAGGCCATAGATATCTACGTCAACAATAGATTAGTCGCACGAGGTGAGGTGGTAATAGTAGAGGAAAGACTGGGTGTCACAATGACAGAAATCATTAAGTCGGATCGAACCTAGATAAGAGGTAAATATCCAAAGAAAGAACCATGTTTGATTTACAATTTGAAATTTTAAGGGAAGAGGAGAAAAAGTGACTACTCTGAAAATAGATTCTCTTTCTGTTAAGAAAAAAAAGTATGATTTTGCATTAATTTTTGGTTTGATTTCCGCATTTTTACTTATATTTGGCGCATTATTAATTGGCGGGTCCATAGCGTCTTTTTACAACGTTCCGGCAGTTTTGATTGTTATGTTTGGAACTATTTCCATAACAATGGTGTCATTTAATTTTAGAGAGATACACCGAACGTTGATCCATGCATCCGAGATATTTTATTCCACACAATATTCTAAAACCAACGCAATAAGTGACGTAATTAGTCTAGCGCAAATAGGAAAGGACCGAGGTATATTAGCCCTCGATGAATTGAATGAAATCTTGGAAGATAGGCCATTTCTTCAAAAATCAATCGCATTAGTCGTTGATGGAAACGATAGTATTATCCTAGAAAACACTTTGAGAAATGAGATCTTGTCGATAGCCGAGCAGAAACAAAAAAGTGTTGCTGTTTTAAGAAAGGCTGCTGAAATTGCTCCCTCTATGGGATTGATTGGCACGCTTGTTGGTTTGATACAACTTTTGGGAAATCTGGATTCTCCAGATCAAATTGGCCCAGCGATGGCAGTAGCGCTTCTTACTACATTCTATGGGGCCGTACTAGCATATATGGTCTTTGCACCAATATCTTCAAAATTAGAAAACCACATTCGGAAACAAATTACAGTCTTAAATATTTATATAACCGGGGCAATATCAATCAGCAAACAGGAAAATGTTCATTCATTAAAAACCTACTTGGGCGTTAAGTCCTATTTAAAGACATAGTGATAAACGGTTGGTCAAATCTTAGACACCCCCGTTTAACCAGAGAAAAAGGAGATTAAAATGCGGTTGCTAATAGTCGGTATGCTTGAAGGACATATCAGCGCCGCTGGCCAGATTGCCATATCACGCGGTGCAACAGTATCTCAAGTAGACAGTGTTGACGCTGGATTACACTCTCTTCGGAGCGGGCAAGGTGCTGATCTGGTAATGATTGATATAAAACTTTCCATATCCAAATTCATGAAAAGTATGAAAGAAGAGCGTCTTAACACATCAGTGGTGGCTTGCGGAATTAGTAATGACCCTGATGCGGCGGTTGCCGCCATTAAAGCAGGGGCGAAAGAGTATATTCCTTTGCCGCCAAACCCAGAGATGATTGCAGCGGTTCTTCAGGCTGTATCAGAGGAACAAACATCAGTAGTATTCAACGACCCATTGATGGCAGGAACGTTGAAACTAGCCGCACAAATCGCTCCTTCTGAAGCAAGCGTGCTTATAACGGGCGAGTCTGGAACCGGTAAAGAGGTCATCGCAAAATATGTCCATTCCAAGAGCAAACGTTCGAGCCAGAAGTTTGTCAGCGTCAACTGCGCAGCAATACCAGATAATCTTTTAGAGTCCGAACTTTTTGGCCACGAGAAAGGTGCATTTACGGGGGCTGTTGCTCGCCGGATTGGGAAATTTGAAGAAGCGGATGGGGGCACTTTACTCTTAGACGAAATTAGCGAAATGGATATTCGCCTTCAAGCCAAGTTACTAAGAGCGATTCAAGAACGTGAAATAGATCGGGTTGGGGGGTCACAACCCGTCAAAATAAATATTCGGCTGATTGCAACCTCAAACAGGGACTTAGAAAAACATGTGCAGGATGAAAAATTTCGTGAAGATCTCTACTTTCGACTAAATGTTTTTAATCTCCAACTACCAGCCTTACGTGAGCGACCTGGTGATATCCGAGTATTAGCAGAGTTTTTTGCGACTAAATATGCTGAGGCAAACGGCGTCCCCAATCGCCATATAAACGATCACGCTATGCAGAGACTCGAAGCGCATCATTGGAAGGGTAATGTTCGAGAGCTGGAAAATACAATGCATAGAGCAGTACTGCTTGCTACGGGAGATGAGATAGATGACACAGCCATCCTGCTTACAGGGGAGAACCTTTTAGGAGGTAATACTGAAATACAATCTCCTGTATCTCCATTGGCGTCAGCAGCTGTAGCGGCAACGGCTCCATCTCCAATTATAAAAAATGAAATAGTTAACGATACCACCGATAATAGTGATGAGTTACTTGGAAAAACCGTAGCAGAAGTTGAGCAAAAATTAATCATTAATACCCTACATCATTGCCTTGGAAATAGAACCCATGCCGCCACAATACTTGGGATATCTATTCGTACCCTAAGGAACAAACTTAAGGCATATTCAGATGAAGGTATACAAGTTCCGTCACCTGGCGACTTGGAAAAAGTTTAATGAAAACTCATTTATTAAAATTACGTGTAGATTATGTATTCTGATAAGATTCCAATAAAAAACGTACTTTCAACTTTCAAATTATTTTCTAAAATTAATCAAGATGCCAGAACTAATAAAATTTTTGTCTCAAAAATGAGAATTGTTTAAAATGTCCGAAACCTCAAATGAACCAGCACCAACTCAACAAACCACTTTTGAAAATTTTGGTTCTGGCTTATTAGGGAAAATCACCAAGCGAAGCGATATAGCACTGGCTTTAGCGGTTGTTGCTATACTGGCTGTACTGATTTTGCCTATGCCAACGTGGTTGCTCGACCTTTCATTAGGCATTTCCATAGCATTCTCAGTACTAATTATGATGACAGTTTTGTTTATTAATAAACCGCTAGATTTCAATGCGTTTCCCATGATTCTTCTTATAGCGACAATGCTTAGGCTGTCGCTTAATTTGGCGTCTACTCGCCTTATTTTAGCTGATGGCCACACTGGAACCGATGCCGCCGGTCAGGTAATTCAGGCCTTTGGACAATTTATGATGAGCGGAAACCCGGTAATCGGGGTGATTGTTTTTTCAATATTAATTATTGTTAATTTTATAGTAATCACAAAAGGGTCAGGCCGTATCGCCGAAGTTTCTGCTCGTTTTAGTCTAGATGCCATGCCCGGAAAGCAAATGGCTATAGATGCTGATTTATCATCCGGCTTAATTAGCGAAGATGAGGCAAGAAAACGAAGAGAAGACCTCAGTTCAGAAAGCACTTTTTTTGGAGCGATGGATGGCGCCTCTAAATTCGTCAGAGGTGATGCTGTAGCCGGGCTGCTTATAACTCTTATTAACGTCCTAGGGGGCATTATAATTGGAGTTGCACAACAAGACCTAACTTTCAAACAAGCATCACAAACCTACACACTTTTAACAGTCGGAGACGGCTTAGTAAGTCAAATCCCCGCCCTTATTGTTTCTACAGCGGCCGGCTTATTGGTCACAAAAAGTGGAACAACAGGCTCAACAGATAAAGCAGTTTTTAGCCAATTAGGAGGATATCCTAAGGCGTTGATGCTTTCTGCTTTTCTGATGATCGGGCTTTCACTACTACCAGGTATCCCTA
>TARA_B100001057_G_scaffold390141_1_pt1 | contig 15545 bp, 11 predicted proteins | sample TARA_B100001057 | Tara Oceans TARA_B100001057 (sample SAMEA2621839) | marine metagenome | biome: marine biome (ENVO:00000447); feature: surface water layer (ENVO:00002042); material: "saline water (ENVO:00002010), including plankton (ENVO:xxxxxxxx)" | depth 5 m
GCCGAGCCAATCGAAGCGGTTGTCGAATGCGATGTCCCATGGGTTCCGGAAGCCTCGTGAAATGATCTCCAGATTTGAACCATCGTCGTTGCAGCGGAGGATTCCTCCCGTGACACCCCAGTCGTCGCGGGGATTCTGGTAGTTCTTTTGATAGCTTGCGGCAGTGAAGATGGTTGGTTGTGGCTCTGGTGTCCCGAGGGGGACTTCGATGCTCCACAGTTCACGGAAAGCCCGAGGAGCGAGACGGTCCGGTATGATGGACAAGCCCTTTGAGTTACCTTTGGACATATAGAGCCGCCCGTCTGGACCGAAGTTCAGTCCGTGCAGCCCATGCTCAAGATTCCCCAAATCGGTGTAGACCCGGACGTATTCGTCAGCCACGTCGTCGCCATCAGTATCACGGACACGGGTCAAATCGGGAGCGTTGGCGATCCAGAGCCAATCCCCTTTCCAGGCAAGTCCCTGAATGGAATTGAAGCCAGTGGCAAACTTGTGCCGGGCATCGGCAAGGCCATCCTTATCCTGATCTTTGAGAATCCAGACTGAGTCAGGTTCCGTGTCAGGATCAGGGGAGCGGTATTGGGGGCCCATGCCAACGCAGGGTCGCCCCTGCGAATCAAAGGTCAGGGCGCAGGGATTCCTCACGATCGGATCCCGGGCGAAAAGGGAGACGGCGAGGTCCTCAGCCACTATTGGAAAATCTGCAGGCACAGCACATAAATTTCCCAGAGTGCCCAGTGCGGAGCAAAGGGCTGTAAGCATTGAGCGCATAAGGGTTGAGGGTTTCACGGTTTTTAATCACTAGCTGGAAAGAGGTCAATTCCGGTGGGTCCCCGTAGCTAAAGATGAGCACATGTGTTTGATCGTAAGGGGGACTGGCGGTAAGACGCGGTAGCTTCTCGTTATGCGTTCTCTTGTTTTACTGCTTCTCACTCTGATTCTGATGTGCACTTCGGGTGCCGGTCGCCCACACGTTCTTTTCATTGCGGTCGATGACCTTAACGACTGGGTCGGTTGTCTCGAGGGGCACCCACAGGCACTCACCCCCAATATGGACCGGCTCGCTGCGCGGGGGATCTTGTTCACCAATGCCCATTGTGTGTCCCCGGCCTGCAATCCATCGCGAGCAGCGGTCTTCAGTGGTCGTATGCCTGACGTGACCGGAGTCTGGTCCAATCAGAGCGGTTCACTGTCTCGTCGCTATCCCGAGGCTCGTCTTCTGAGCACGGCTTTTGCGGAGTCGGGTTACCGGACTCGCGGGGCGGGGAAACTGCTTCACTCTCGCGGGGGAAAGTCCTTTGGAGAATACTATGGAGTGAACCAACGCTGGAGTCCCCTCTCGAAGGAGGAGGTGAAATATACTCGCAAGGAGCTTCCCAGCAAGGCAACGGCGAATCCTCGGCGTCTTACAAAGGATAGCCTCGGAAGAAAGGTTGTCCTGCCTCTTAACCGCATGCCTTCGGACCGGAAACCCACTCTGACTGATGGGGAGTCCTTCGACTGGGGGGGGTGGGACGTGCGGGATACGGACTTCGGGGACACCAAGATCACGGACTGGGCGATTGGCAAACTGAAGGAAGAGGGGGTAGAACCCCTCTTCCTCGCGGTGGGATACTACCGCCCGCATATTCCCCTCTGGGCTCCCAAGCGATTCTTTGATCGATTCAAGGATGACCCCGGGAAACTGCCTCCGGTCAAGAATTCCGACCTGAATGATCTTGGTGAAATGGGCCGCAAGTGGGCAAGGCAAGCGGTCACGGCGGGTAGTCATGCCACGGTTGTAGAATACGGACAGTGGCAGGCAGCGGTGGAAGCCTACCTCGCCTGTACGACTTACGTGGATCATGAGATTGGACGGCTGCTCGAGGCTCTCGACCAGAGTGCAGCGGGGAAGGATACGTGGATCATATTGTGGTCCGACCACGGCTGGCACCTCGGGGAGAAGGAACACTGGGGAAAGTGGACTGGCTGGGAGCGGTCGACCCGGGTTCCTCTCATGGTGGTCCCCCCCAGGACAAAGACCGGTAAGTTTGCGGCAGGGGGATCGCGGTGTCACCAGCCTGTGAGCCTGCTGGACCTTTACCCTACCCTCGTGGGACTCTGTGACTTGCAGGGGCCCGAAACCCTGGACGGGCAGTCCTTGGAGCCGCTGCTGCGGGAGCCCTCGCGAGTTACGGGGCGGGTGGTAACCACTACCTTTGATCGTGGTAACATCTCCCTGCGCAGTGACCGCTGGCGTTACATCCGGTATGCCAGCGGGGAGGAAGAGCTTTACGATCTCAAGGCTGACCCCAACGAGTGGTCCAACCTTGCCGGGCGATCGGAACACGCGACCACCTTGAAAAGATTTGCCACCCGTTTTTCACGCAAAGACTAGGGAGATAAGCTCTGCGTTCACTCCCCCAGTCGCCGGAGTCGGAAGAATTGCGGGGATTTTTTTGGGAGCGGAATAGGGAAGATCCGTTCGGTGCTGTCCTGGAAAGAATGAATGGATCCTTCTACGCTGTCCCAGCTTCCCAGATCAGCCGAGGTCTCAAGTTGGTAACGGTACAAGTCATCAAATCCCGCATAATCGATGTGAATCTGGAAATATCCGTTCCAGTAATGCACTGGTACAATGTCGAACCGGAGGCGTTTCTGCAGATATTCTTCCACGTCACTGAGTTGGCTCTCCTTCACTTTCTCGAGCAGGGAGGACTCAGCAAAGACGTTATCGTGGCGTTTGATGAAGAGGAGGGCGATTTCTGCCTGCCTACTTTCCACGCCCTCGAGGCGAGGTCCCTATGGTGATCTGTCCCGGAGGGGCTTCGACCGTATGGGCACTAGCCCCGTCGGCAAGGAGCTGCTGAACAGCCTGGGCATCTCCGGATGAGATCGCCTCCCGCATGTCTGCTGAGGCAGGGACGATGAGGGCGATGTTGCAGAGAATAAAAATCCAGAAATGGTTCATACTCATTGGGAATTGAAGCTGATGACCGTTTGAAGAGGGGGCAAGGACGATCTTGCTCGGCCGTATGCGACACAGGGGGAAGGCTGGACCTGATTAATGCGATGCCCTAGGTTAAAGGACTGGCTTGGCCCCGAAGACCTCGGAGCGCAGGGCAGAACCCTTTCATGAAATACCTTTCTGCCATCCTGCTTCTCGGTATCCTGTGCGGTAGTCCCACCCAGGCGGCAAGACCAAACATGGTGATCGTTCTCGTAGATGATCATGCCTTTGAAGCTATTTCGGCCTATGGGACCTACCTCAGGGACCACGCGAAGACGCCTGCTATTGACCGGCTGGCTAAGGAGGGTATGCGTTTCGACAGTTTCACCTGTGCCAATTCCATCTGTTCCCCCAGTCGCGCTACCATCCTGACCGGGCAGTATAGTCACAAAAATGGGGTGAGAGGGCTTAATGGATCCATTAACGAGGCCTCGCCCCAATACCCGGTCGAGCTACAGAAGGCGGGTTATCAGACCTGGCTGGTTGGGAAATGGCACCTTCGGAGCAATCCCAAAGGCTATGAGAAGCATATGACAGTCAAGGGGCAGGGTAAGTATTTTGACCCGACCTTCAGCGGCAGCGAAGGGGAACGGCACAAGGAGGAGGGATACTCTACCGATGTTTACACCGACATCGCCCTGAAGTGGCTCAAGGCTCGTGACCGGAAGAGGCCTTTCCTGCTGAGCCTCCAGTTCAAGGCGCCCCATCACGACTATGGTCATGCCAGGCGTTATGATGATCTCCTGGCCGGGGTGAGCATTCCCGAGCCTCCTTCACTGTATGAGGACATTCGTAACACCGACTCCAACCTGAAGCGTCTTTTCCTGCAAGGGACCAAGTTCCACATGCTCTATTCCACCAAGACCGACAGCAGGAGGGATCCGACCACGAATTACTACGCCCGCCACCTGAGGGATGATGTGCCCAACCAGATGTGGAAGCATGATTCTGAAAGTGACCGGGACAAGATCCGGGTGGCCTATCAGCACATGATCCACAAGTACATCCGCTGTGCTACTGGCAATGATGACAACCTGAAGCGGGTTCTTGACTATCTCGATGCCGAGGGCCTGACCGAGGACACCGTGGTGGTCTATACCTCGGATCAGGGTTACTGGCTGGGTCAGCACGGGCTCTACGACAAACGTCTCATTCTGGAGACATCCATGCGCATGCCCTTCCTCATCCGCTATCCGCGGCTGATCAGGCCCGGAAGTGTGAACGAGGACCTCTGCATCAACGTCGATATCGCCCCTACGCTGCTGGAACTTGCCGGGGTAGAGGTGCCGGAGGCCATGCAGGGGCGCAGCATGGTATCCCTGCTCAAGGGGCAGGAGGCGGTGGATTGGAGGAAGTCCCAGTTTTACACCTACTGGGGGATCCCGGCTCACTATGGCGTCCGGACCGGTCGCTTCACCTACCTGAAGATCCCTGGTCATCCGCCCGAGCTGTTTGACCGAAAAGAGGACCCGGAGCAGCTCTATAATGTAGCGGGGCGTGATTCTTACCGGGATGTCATCGCGGACCTGGAGGAGAAGCTCAATCGTCAGATCCAAGAGGTCGGAATCGAAGCTTCTGCGCTTCCTGGACGTTCGAAGCCATGAGCCAACGAATACTACTCCTGACCGTTGGGGCAGCCGTGATCGGTCTGTGTCCCTGCTATGCAGTGGAGAAGCGACCCAATATCTTGTTTATTATTGCGGATGACCAGTCTCCTCTGGACCTTAAGATCTACAACCCAAACTCGTCTCTAGAGACTCCGAACCTTGATGCCCTGGCCTCTGAGGGCATGGTATTTGATGGAGCGCACCACATGGGGTCCTGGGTCGGCGGGGTCTGCACACCCTCCCGGCATATGGTGATGTCGGGTCGCACGGTCTGGCACATTCCGGACCGATTAAACCGCGTCATGAACCCCCACGCCTCCAATCCGGCATTGGTTCCTCCTGACCTCGCCATGCAGACGATGCCGGCAGTCTTTAATCGTGGAGGCTATGACACCATGCGCACCTGTAAGCGAGGCAACAGCTATGATAAAGCCAATGCCTTGTTCGAGGTCTGTCACGATGCCACCAAGAGAGGCAGTACGGACGAGAGTGGAAGCGCCTGGCATGCGGAGCAGGTTCTTAATTACTTGTCCGGGCGGGAAGTGAGAAAGGATGGGGATCCTTTCCTGATCTACTTCGGGTTCTCTCACCCACACGATGTGCGTGATGGGAAACCGGAATTGCTGGCCAAGTATGGGGCGGTGAATCACACGAATCCGAACACTCCTCCGCCGGCGAATTCGAAGCAGCCACCGCTTCCTGTGGGGTATTTACCAGAACACCCTTTTGACAATACCCACATGAACGTCCGCGACGAAGTAGCCGTGCCTGGGGTCTGGGAAAGGAGGGATGAGCGAACAATCCGCAACGAGATGGGACGTGAGTTTGCCTGCAGCGAGAATATCGATATTCAGATTGGCCGCGTTCTCCGCAAGCTTGAGGAGATGGGAGAACTGGAGAACACCTACATCTTTTATACCGCAGATCATGGAATGGCCATCGGCCGGCACGGGCTGCAGGGGAAACAGAACCTCTACGAGCACACCTGGCGGATCCCATTCATTGTCAAAGGCCCGGGGATACGGGCAGGCTCCCGGGCGCTTGGTAATATCTACCTCCTCGACGTTCTCGCGACTCTTTGTGACCTCTCTGGTATCAAGGCACCGAGGACCAGCGAGGGGAAAAGCTTCAAGCCTGTATTACTCGGGGAGAAGCAATCGGTCCGGGAGCTACTCTACGGGGTCTATTGTGGTGGGGCCCGTCCGGGCATGCGGTGTGTGAAGAAAGGGGACTGGAAACTGATCAAGTATCAGTCCGACAAGGGGAAGATACGGGAAACCCAGCTCTTCCATCTCGCCCGGAATCCTCACGAGCTCATCAGCCAGCATCACGAAAAGGGAGTGATTGACCTTACTGGTCACCAGCCGGGGCAGCATCAGCGCAACCTCGCGGATGATCCGGGATACGCCGGGAAGCTGGTGGAAATGGAGACACTCCTTCTGGGCGAGATGCGCCGGCTCGATGATCCCTACCGGCTCTGGAATCAGCCTGATGACGGGTTGCCTGTCCCGGAGGTCCGCGAAAAGGTCATTCGCCCCAAGAAGAAGCGGCCCTCCCGTGCTGGTTCCTGAACTGGAAGTCCCATGCGAGTGGAGTCTCGTCAGGCTAGAATCTCGTTGATCACCTTTCCAGCTACGTCAGTGAGGCGGAAGTTGCGCCCATTGAAGAAATAGGTGAGGCGCTCGTGATCGATGCCGAGGAGGTGCAGGATGGTGGCATGCAGGTCGTTGACGTTGACCCGGTTTTCCACTGCTTTGTAGCCGAATTCGTCACTTGCTCCGTAGTGTGCCCCTCCCTTGATGCCGCCACCGGCCATCCACATGGTGAAGGCGTTGGGATTATGGTCTCGTCCCTTGCCGCTCTGCGCGTCGGAGGTGCGCCCGAATTCCCCTCCCCAGACCACGAGGGTATCCTCGAGCATTCCCCGGGACTTGAGGTCGGAAAGAAGGGCGCCGATTGGCTGGTCGACGCTCTTAGCGGCGATCCGGTGATTGGCCCCGATATCGTTGTGACCGTCCCATGGGACGTCGGCCACTCCTCCTCCTCCGCCGTTGGTGCCGGCGTAGAGCTGCACGAAACGGACCCCTCTCTCGATAAGCCTCCGGGCCATGATGCACTGACGCCCCACGAGCTGGGTCTCCTTCTGGTCGAGTCCGTAGGCCTGTTGAGTGGCTTTTGATTCCTTTTCGACGTCCATGGCTTCCGGGGCGGCGGTCTGCATCCGGTAGGCGAGTTCGAAGGACTCAATCCGAGCCGCGAGATCCCGTTCAAGAGATCGGGGCTCCCCGTGAGCCCGGTTCATCGACCTAAGGATGTCGAGCTGGGCACGCTGGTGCTGGTCACCCATGTTCTTTCTTCGTGCGAGGTTGCCAATGGGATTAGTTCCGTTAATGGCAGTAGGCTGAAACTTCTTTGGCAGGAAGCCGGGTGCCCAGATAGGTTTTCCACCGCGGGGCATGGCACCGTGCAGGACAACGAACCCGGGAAGGTTCTGGTTTTCACTGCCGAGGCCGTAGGTCACCCACGAGCCCATGGAGGGGCGGCCCTGCAGGAACATTCCGGAATTCATCTCCAGCATGGCCGGGGTGTGGTTGTTCGACTGCGAGTAGCAGGAATAGAGGAAGGCCATGTCATCCACATGCTGCGCCATGCTCGGGAAAATCTCGGAGACCCAGGTCCCGGACTCTCCGTATTGCTTCCATGAAAAAGGGGAAGCGAGAATCTTTCCATCGGTGGTAAAAAACCCGGTCTTGGGATCCGCCCCGATGAGTTTTTCCCCGGTGCGCTTCTGGAGCTCAGGTTTGTAGTCGAAGGTATCTACCTGAGAGGGGCTGCCTGGCATAAAGAGCCATATCACGGACTTGGCCTTCGGGGCGAAGTGTGGCCCGGGAACTGCCAGCGGCGACCCGGATTCGATGGCTGTCTGCCCCAACAGGCCCTCCTCGCTGAGCAGCTTGGTCAGGGCAAGGGAGCCGCAACCGAGGCCAGCCTTCTGAAGGAAATTGCGGCGGGAATTATAGAAGGGAAAATTACTCATATCAGTCGACAAAGATAAATTCGTTGAGGCAGATCAGGGTCTGGCAGAAGTCGGCAATTGCCATTTTCATAGCCTCGTCCGTGTTGCCATAGGACTCAGCCTGTCCTTTGATGAAGGAGCTCATTTGCTGCTCCTCGACAGTTGAAGGAGGTCGCGATAGTGCATGGGAATAGGCCCGGTGGATGACCTCGGGGATTGCGACGTTCTCATCCGGGCGGATACGAAGGGCAAACTTTTCAGCAAGTTCCCGCACGTAGGGAGAATTCATCATGGCGAGAGCCTGGGGTGGAACAGTGGTGGCAATGCGCTGCCCGATACCCTGCATGGCATCAGGAGCGTCGAAGAGCTGAAGGATGGGGATCAGGTTGCTCCTCTTCACGGTGAGATAAATACTTCTTCGGGTGTGCCGCTGATCGACCGTCCCCTTATCGAACATTCGTTTGTCCAGTGTTCCGCTGACCGCCAGAAGTGAATCGCGAATGACTTCCGCCTCGAGACGTGTGGCTCCCCGCCTCCACCAGAGCTTGTTCTCCGGGTCCACTTTCATCGCCATTTGATTGGAGTTTCCCTGCTGGCGGTAGACAGCGCTCATCATGATCATTTTGTGCAGGGGCTTCAGCCTCCATTCGTTCCTGATAAGTTCTCCGGCGAGGTAGTCGAGGAGGGCGGGATGAGTTGGGGGTGTGCCCTGTGCGCCGAAGTCACTTGGAGTCCTCACGATGCCGAGTCCGAGATGATGCTGCCAGAGGCGGTTTGCGATGACTCGTGCCAGGAGGTGTCCGGCACCCTTTTGCTCGTCTGTCATCCAATGGGCGAGAGCAACCCGGGGAGGACGGCTCTCAGTCTCTTTGAGCCAGTATTCCTCGGTGGTATCTTCGGCCTGCAGGACACGGAGGAACGCCGGGGTCGCGAGTTCGTTTTTCGAGTTCGATTCCCCGCGTTCGAGAAAGTAGACCTTACGAGTATCGGCTCCGAAGTTGTAGGTCGCTCCACCTTTTCGGGCGGCATAAATATTGATCAGGGGGGGGTTGGGAGCTTTCTTGGTGTGTTCATCAACGGCGTGGTTCAGCTTGCTCCAATCTGGATCCCGCGGGGCATACCACTTCAGCACCTCCAGTGTCTGTGTTTCATTCCGGGCCTCTTTCGCCAGAGCGAGAATAGTCTTGATCTTCTCCGGCACCTCGGGGGAGGTGCTGAAGTAGAATCCCGAGCCGCCACCTCCATTGATGATTTTTACCAGCAGCTGATTAGATCCTGCCTTGAGCTCGAGGGTGAGTTTATCCTGATCTTTGGCGACTCCGCCCTGAGTTTCCTTTGCGAGTATGGATTCGCCATTCAACCACACCTTGATTGCATCGTCTCTGCCGAATGAGACAGGAAGGGACCGTGCGGAGGAGACTTCGATGGTGCGGAACAGGTAATTTGCGCTGTTGTCGCCCGTGAGAGTGTTGTGGATGGCTCCGTCATTCCATTCGGGGCGGGCCACCCATTTCCGATCTTCATAGACCTCGGAGAGGTTGACGCTCTTCTCCGGGGGAAAGGCTTCGTTGTAGGCCTTTTTAAAATCCGAGGCTCCAAAGGGGCCAATGTGGCTCCAGGGGCTGAGAGTCTCGGCTTCCACAGGTTCCTTACGGGTTGCAAGCCAGTCAGTCAGCCGGGAGGGAAGAACCTCCTGCTCGAACTTCGTCCGGGAGGCCACGAGCTTTTCGTGGGCTGCATCGAACTTCTGCTTTTCCTCCCGTGTTCTGGCCGGGTTCGGATCGTGGGCATGATTTTGAAAGCCCGTCTCGGAAAAACAGGAGACCAACCGGTAGTAGTCACTGATGGGAACAGGGTCATACTTGTGGTCGTGACATCGAGCACAGCCGATGGTCAGACCAAGCATGGAGGTGCCCATGGTGTGAACGATATCATCGAGTTGCTCGTAGCGACTCCGCTCTCTCTCTTTCTGGGTCTGCTGGGATGTGAAAGGGCCAGCTGCGAGGAATCCTGTGGCAGCCTGCGCCATATAGCTTTCTGGCTCGATCTGATCACCCGCAATTTGCAGCCGAACGAAGCGGTCATAAGGCATGTCTTCGTTTAGAGCCTTGATGACAAAGTCGCGGAAGTGGTAGGCCTCTCCCCGGTCTTTGTCGAAGGCGTAGCCGTTGCTCTCAGCGAAGCGTGCGAGATCTAACCAATGCCGTGCCCAGCGTTCACCGTAATGAGGTCCGTCGAGCAGTCGGTCGACGAGTCTTTCATAGGCCTCTGGGGACTCATCGTTGAGGTAGGCCTCAATCTCAGAGGGCTCTGGCGGCAGACCCCACAAGCCAAACATGGCCCGGCGGAGCAACGTTTGTCTGGAAGCCTCAGGGTTGGGGAGCAACGCACTCTTTTCGAGTTCGGCGAGAATGAAAAGATCGATGGGTGTATGCCCCCACGACTCATCTTTCACTTCAGGTGGGCTGGCGGATTTCAGGGGCCGGAAAGACCAGAACTCGCGTCCTTGCGCCAAATTGATTCCGGTGGATCGATCTGTTTCCTCCTCAGCGCTCGAGACCCCCATGAGGGTTGAGCAAGCCAGAGAGAGAATTACGACGAGAAACCGGTTCATATCTGAGGGTATGGTAAGAATTATCAAGGAGAGCGCAAACGGGATCTTCCCCTGCGAAGGTAGGACGAGAGGAGGGCTTTCGTAGGCGTATTTCAGAATTCTGGAACTGCGGCGTCTGGCACTATGTCACTTTTCGTTGCGCTGCTGTCTTGCTTCCGGAAAAGCCTTATTGCAGGCTTTTGCCAGCATTCAGAGTGGTTCCTCAGCCGTAAGGTGGAAGAAATCCGGCAACCTGTCGCGGAGACGACAAGGTGCCTGTGCCAGCTGGCACGATGCGCGGCCTCGAAAGGGCTGAACGAAGGTCTCCCAGTTTTGCTTTCAGAGGTGTTCGTTCAGCCCTTTCGCACCGCGAGTCCGGGTGCTTCTCCTCCACGAAGAATCAGTATCATGAGCTACTCAAACATCAGGCCAGCAATGCACCTCGTTAGCAGGGAAAGGGAATCACATCCGAACCATCATCTTACCAATAACAATGGGACTTGGTGGTGCCAGATTACCGTCCATCAGGGGCTCTTTTCGCGACGTCTTCGGTTCTCGCTAGGAACGGGGGATCTGGAGCGAGCCCGCTTACTCCGGGACAGGGTCTTTGACAATCTTAGTGCTGGGCCCCAGGCAGCCTAGGGGAGCTCTCCTTTACGGCGTGACATATGGCGAGAACATCGCGGGCTCTGAACACGCTATCCGGAGAGTTCAGGGAATTCTTTCTGGCACTTTTTCCAGAAAGAAAAAAAGCTGCCCGTAGCGAGGGAGCGGGCCGCCCGGTCTGTCGCTCGATCAAGAAGGAGAAGCTCGACATCATGACTGGCCAAGTCCTGACGGATGCTCGGTATCAAATCAGCAAGAGGTCCGACTTGGGGGCGAAGTGCTACGACTTGACGGAGCTTCTCCCGCCTTGCCCATTGTGTGATTGATTGGAGTTGATGGGTCTGGGTCACGATTTCGGGCGAAACCCGGAAGTGGTTCTCTGCGCGGAAATAGGCATCTTTCAATGCGGCCATCAGCCATTTCCGTTTGGGTCCGCAGAAGTCAAATTTTTCCCAGGCCTCGAAATTCCCACTTACCAATACTGCCTTTGGTTTAAGAGCGGAAAGGGGACTGGCTTCCGGGAGTAAATCTTCCTCGTGAATCCAGATGCCAGCATTCCGGTGATCAGGCAGGGTCTCTGGGTCAGGGCTCGGGTGAGTGATTCTGTCCCTCTCTGGAGCCCCGGGGTGAACTGCTGTGGGTTTTTCAAGGATCTCAAGGCCCTCTTGCAGGGTATCAAGGAGATCAGGGCTCATATACTTTTCGATGTTGGACCGCCGTGGCAGGTAGGTCTTCCCCGGGGTCTGAAAGCCTGCGACCCACCTCCATGACAGAGTGTTCGATGCTGGATCAGCATCGAGGAGGTTCTTGAAGAAAAAGTGGGCTCCGAGCTGCCATGGGAGTCGCTCGACATGAATCCACCAGCCAGCGAACCACATACGAGCATGATTGTGCAAGTAGCCTGTGGTCTGCAATTCTCTGGCGAAATGATTCATCAGGGCCACCGGTCCTTTGGCAGATTGGCACAGGTTAGCTCTTTCTCGTGCCATTTCGTAGCGGGGACTGTTATTGATCAAATGGAGATCATCGAGGTAGTTGCTCCACACCTGTGGGCGCAGGGAAAGCCACGCTTTCCAGTAGCGGCGCCAATAGACTTCCTGGGTAAATTTCTCGATGGTTGAAGGTGCGTAACGTTCTAAAGGTGCGGTGGAGCATTCCTCCTCCGTAATTAGGCGATGCCTGATGGCAGGGGAAAGGCGAGAAACGTTTTTGTGTCCCGGCAATACGTGATTGCGGTGGCGTGAATAGCGCCCGGCGAAGGGGACAAATTCCTGAAGTTGCTGAAGAGCATCTGAGCGGGTGGATGCAAACTGGATCGCATCTGGGGGGAAAAGGTCACGGGTCATTGGGCTTGCTCTTGAGACAGGGTAGAGAGCTAACTCAGGAGCCTTTACACTCTCTAAGGTTCGCTATCCCCAAGGGAGAATCACATGGTAAATCTTTCAGGGTAACAGATGGCCCTGCCTTGTAATCCTGCAAGAGACTTAATGGCTTTTCAGAAAGCCCGCGGCCATCACCCCCAGGGACGTGATTCAAGAGCTCATCGATCAAGCGTCACGACCTGAGTGATCCCCAGATTAGAGGGCTCGCAATGTAATGATCAGGCTTGAAGAGAATAGACGTCCTCAGAACGGATTTTTTTCAATAAGAAGATCATGCCCAGATTCGGGGTTCCCTGAGATTCTGATCGTCAGGAGGGTAGGAAATAGCACTGCCAACAGAGTGACGATAGGCGGACCACGCCGCTACGGCCGCGTCAACGATATCATCGGGAGCGAGGTGCCGGACGGGCAAGAGAAGGTGATCACTCAGGTGCATACCGTTCTCTTCCAGGAGGGAAATTCGTTCACGGAATCCCCCCCACGTCTTTTTTGAAAAGGTGAGAGGTCGTCCGGAGTTCATCGCAGTGAAAGAGAGCTCAGGGTGGACTTCAATCACTGGAAACCCCTCTCGCTCTATCCGATTGACTTCTGCAATTTTCGCGCGGAGATGAAGGCTCTGCCGGGAGAATGCCCTCCCGTAAAGTTGCCGGCATGTTGCGTTCACATCATTAAACTCTGCATTGAGCCACCTCTCTTCTATTGTGAACCGTGGCAGTGCTGGGAAAATGCTTCTCCCGCGTTCCGGCCCGAGGGCTCGCCTTGCCTGAGTATCTGCAAGCCTGGTTGGGGCATCGAGAAGTTGAATTGGCATATCGATCCCGGCTATTTTCAGTTCTGGTATGCTTTGGAGAACCTTCTCCAGAGATTCGGAGGATGTCGCCCCGGCTACTGCTCCAGACTGGTCGAGCCATACTCCGACCCAGCCTTCTCTGCATCCATCGACTCCTGCGATCATGGGTCAGTATGGGCGACTCGAGTCAAACTCAAATCCCGATCGAATTTGCGATGAACCGGATTCTGCCGCAGCTTGGGGAGAGATTGGCTGAAGGCCGGTGCGATTTGTGCGGTTGGCGCTCTCAGGTGTTTGATTCATTGGCATTTTGAGGTCGCATTTTCTTTGATGATGAAATCAGCCGTGCGCAGGCCGGAGGTCAGGGCTCCCTCGATTGAGGCGCTGGTGCAATGGTCCCCACAGATAAGGACTCCCCCGTGACTCTGGAATGCATCTTTTTTCTCGGCGTCCTGATCTGGACTCTGCTCCGGCAGAGCGCGCCTGATCCGGTCAGTATGCAGGTGTTTCCACAATTGAACTTGTTCTCCGAACCACTGTTGAAGTTCGCGAAGAACTGCGCCCTCAAACTGAGTGCCCTGATGGAGGCCCAGCACAGAAACCGAGATTAATGCCTGATCGTCGGGGGCGTAGGTCGGTGCTACATCAGAGAGCGCGCAGACGTTGTTAACGAGGCCACCCGCCTCCCCATTGAGTGCAATGATGGCCTCCTTCAGCGGAGATTGAGGAGCAGAATAGTAGAGCCCCGTAACAGATCGCCATCGCACCGGGTCACTATGAAGCCCCGGCACGATCCTAGCTGCAGATTCCGCATCGGTGGCCACAACAACCCGATTTGCATAAATGGTATTCCCATCGCTGAGGATGACCCGGTTCGCTTCAAGGGAGTCCACGGCGGTGCTGGTTCGGATGACATCTGGAGGTAGCCGGGCTTCAAGCTGCCGGGGAATTTCCTGCATACCTTTGGCGGGAATGGTGGCGTTTCCGGTAGCAAACATCCGGAATGTAAATTCAAACATTCGACTCGAGGTCCTAAGATCCCTCTCAAGGAAGATGCCTCCATAAAACGCTCGGAAGAACCCGTCGATCATCTTCTCGGAGAAGCCATAGCTTCTTAGATAGGATTCCGTTGAGGAGTCTCCTCTGAGAGGATTGCGCCATGGCATGAGTGCCCCCAGTCTCATTTTTCCTACAAGTAATTTATCCCAGAGATTGCCAATGGGCTGGAAGGGGGTTGAGAGTGCATATTGCGGACATCGAAAAACGTCCATCAGGCGGTGGAGGTTGCCGCGTTGGAATACGAGCGCTCCCGGGCGAAAAGGCTTCAGATTGAGAGCTTTGAAATCCAGAAATTTTGCAGTCTGGGGGTAGGCATCGAGCAATACCTGAAATCCACGGTCGAGGATAAATCCATTGTGGATTTTCGAACGAACCCTTCCTCCCAGCTCACTGGAGGACTCGACGAGTAACACGCGGTTGCCCGCTTCATGGAGCCTCACAGCACATGCGAGACCTGCCAAGCCTCCACCCACAATGACAACCTTGCCTGCCTCAATCATGTCCGGCCGCGATCATCACTCGACTGTGATGCCCTCGGCAAGGACGACGTGCTGAAGAGCTTCTTCCATGGTCCGGCGAACTCGTGCGGTGGTCCGGTACAAGAATGCGTGAAGGAGAGCGTCCTCGGGATTCCTGTCTTCGCACTCACTGCTGTACTTTTCGAAAGCCGCAAGGCCCTGTAGAAGTCCTGCCAGATGCTGGGGGCACTCGCACTCTACGGTGGTGGAGACTTTGGCGAGTTGCCCGAGCTGGTCTGGGGTGTATAGGCGGGCGGGAACCGGTCCCGGGTCGATCGGAATCCCCGGCTGGCTCTGTTGAATCATGCACTGACGGAGAAGCTGATCCACGGAGACTGGCGCCTTAAGGAGCTGAACCCCTTGGATGGCCTTCGCCAGGGCAGTAGCAGTGCTGCTCGCTGAAAAATGGTAAAGTAGCACCGTCCTTGGAGCCTTGGTGCGGCGAACCAGTTCCCTCACAGAAGAAATTGTTTCTGGAAAGAGGGTTTCTGCCTCGATCACGACCAGATCGGCTTCGGTCACTCTCGGGGCCTCAAAGGCAGACCTCAGATCTCCAAAAACTTCCCCAAGTTCCAGATCAAATGAAGGATTTGCCGACAGGGTCTCCGCGACGGCGGTTCCCACGACAAGAATCCGTCTCTTGGGCGACGGCGGGGCGGAGGGGAGCTGATCACCAGCGAGGCGTTCCGCGAGTTCCTCGTGGCTCAGGTCTGCGATGCTGCTAATCGAGTGGCCGCGGAGGGTTAGACTCCGCAGGAGAGAGAGGCGTTCGATGTCCTCCCGGCCATAAAGGCGTCGGTTCGACGGAGTTCGATCGGGCACCACGGCTTCGTATCGTGACTCCCACATTCGGATGTTCGATGCGGATAATCCTGTCCTCCGAGCAACAGCCCCGATGCCAAACGTTTGCCGAGATCCATTCTGCATAACTCTCCAAGTTACTCTGGGACTTTTTTTTCTCCACAGAAAATAGACATAAGTGGCA
>TARA_B100001057_G_scaffold54627_1_pt1 | contig 15536 bp, 16 predicted proteins | sample TARA_B100001057 | Tara Oceans TARA_B100001057 (sample SAMEA2621839) | marine metagenome | biome: marine biome (ENVO:00000447); feature: surface water layer (ENVO:00002042); material: "saline water (ENVO:00002010), including plankton (ENVO:xxxxxxxx)" | depth 5 m
TGTGTGGCAATAATGGAAGGTAGCCAAGCAAAAGTTTTAGAAAATGCTGAAGGCGCCAGAACAACTCCATCAGTTGTAGCTTTTACTGAGGAAAAGGAAAAGTTGATTGGACAACCAGCTAAAAGACAAGCTGTAACTAATCCAGAAAATACTATTTTTGCAGTTAAAAGATTAATTGGAAGAAGTTTTGAAGACTCAACTGTCAAAAAAGATATTGAAGCAGCTCCTTTCAAAATTGTGAATTCTGAAAAAGGTGATGCCTGGATTGAAGCTAAAGGAGAAAAATTTTCACCGTCACAAATTTCCGCTTTCATACTTCAAAAAATGAAAGAAACGGCAGAAAAATATTTAGGTCAAGCTGTAACAAAAGCAGTGATTACCGTACCAGCATATTTTAATGATGCACAAAGACAAGCAACCAAAGATGCAGGTAAAATTGCAGGATTGGAAGTTCTTAGAATTATTAATGAACCAACAGCAGCATCGTTAGCTTATGGATTAGATAAAAAACAAAACAAAAAAATTGCAGTTTATGATTTAGGTGGAGGAACTTTCGATGTTTCAATTTTAGAGTTAGGTGATGGTGTTTTCGAAGTGAAATCTACCAATGGAGATACATTTTTGGGTGGTGAAGATTTTGATAATGCGGTCGTAGAATATTTAATTTCTGAATTTAAAAAAGATAGCGGCATTGATTTAAAATCTGATAAACTAGCTTTACAACGATTAAAAGAAGCTGCTGAAAAAGCAAAAATTGAATTATCTGCTGCAGAACAAACTGATATTAATCTTCCATTTATTACCGCAGATAAAACTGGACCAAAACACATAAATTTAAAAATGACTAGAGCTAAACTAGAAGCTTTAGTTGAAGAATTAATTTCTAGGACAATTCCACCTTGTAAAACTGCCCTAAAAGATGCTGGAATTTCTGCGAGCGACATTGATGAAATAGTAATGGTTGGTGGTATGACAAGAATGCCTAAAGTTATCAATGAAGTTAAAAATTTTTTTGGTAAAGAACCAAACAAGAGTGTAAATCCTGATGAAGTAGTTGCAATGGGTGCAGCTATTCAAGCTGGAGTGTTACAAGGTGATGTTAAAGATGTACTTTTATTAGATGTAACACCACTTTCATTGGGAATTGAAACTCTTGGTGGTGTATCTACAAAACTTATTGAAAAAAATACGACAATACCTACAAAAAAAAGTCAGGTTTTTTCAACTGCTGAAGACAATCAGCCTGCAGTTTCGATTAGAGTTCTTCAGGGTGAGAGGGAAATGGCTACGGATAATAAATTGCTTGGAAATTTCGAATTAGTGGGTATAGCTCCAGCTCCTAGAGGAGTACCTCAAATTGAGGTCACTTTTGATATAGATGCAAACGGAATTGTAAATGTATCTGCAAAAGATAAAGGAACTGGAAAAGAGCAAAAAATTCAAATTCAAGCATCTGGTGGTCTAAGCGATGAGGAAATTGAAAAAATGGTTAAAGATGCTGATGCCAATAAGGAAGCTGATAAAAAGAAAAGAGAGTCTGTCGATGTTAGAAACCAAGCGGATACTTTAATTCATTCTACAGATAAAAACCTTAAAGAACATGGCTCAAAGATTTCTGAAGCTGATAAAAAAGCTATTGAAGATAGTTCAAATGCCTTAAAAGAGTCTTTGAAGAGTGAAGATATTGAAGATATTAAGAAAAAAACTGAAGCATTAGTCCAAGCATCGATGAAACTTGGAGAAGCAATTTATAAATCACAACAAAGTACAAAACCAGACTCTAATAAAGATGATGGAAAAGATGAAAAGGATAAAAAAGACGATAATGTTGTTGATGCGGATTTTGAAGAAGTGAAAGACGAAAACAAAGAAAAAAGCGCTTAACTGACATCTATTTGTCCAAGTAGTTTACATGGCTAAAAGAGATTATTACGATGTCTTGGGTGTTAATAAAAGTGCTAGTCCAGAAGAATTAAAGTCTGCTTATAGAAAGCTAGCTGTAAAATATCATCCTGATAAAAATCCTGGCAATAAAACTGCTGAAGATAAATTTAAAGAAGCAAGTGAGGCTTATGGCGTTCTCTCGGATAAATCAAAAAAAGAAAATTACGATAACTTTGGCCATGCTGCTTTTGAAAATGGTGGTGGTCAAGGTGGGTTCGGTGGATTTGGTGGATTTAGTGGTGCAGATTTTTCGGATATCTTTGAAGATTTTTTTGGTGATTTTGGTGGAGGTAGGAGGAGCTCCAGAGGAAGAAATTCAAATAATAGAGGATCTGACCTACGATATGATTTATCAATTACTTTAGAAGAGGCTTACACTGGTAAAAAACAAAATATACAATTTTCTACATCAGAAAAATGTAATACTTGCAAAGGAAATGGTTCAAAACCAGGATCAAGTCCTGATAGATGTTCTTACTGCGGGGGAAACGGACGAGTTCGATCTAATCAAGGATTTTTTACAGTTCAACAAACTTGCCCACAATGTTCGGGAAGTGGTGAGGAAATAACCAACCCATGTGGTGATTGCAGTGGACAAGGAAATAAACAAACTTCAAAAAAGATATCTGTGACTATACCCAAGGGAGTAGATGACGGTACAAGAATTAGACTAGCTGGTAAAGGTGAAGCTGGCTCTAGAGGTGGTTCTACGGGAGATTTGTATTTATTTGTAAATGTTGAATCTCACAATCTTTTCAAAAGATCAGACGTAAATCTTTTTTTTGAGTTTCCAATTTCTATAGCTGATGCAGCATTAGGTACTATTATTGAAATACCGACTATAGATGGCAAAAAAGCCAAAATCAAAATACCTGATGGAACACAAGATGGAAAACAATTCAGATTAAAAGGAAAAGGAATGCCCTTTATGCGAAGAGGTGATTTTGGAGACTTATATGTTCAAGTAAAAACAGAGGTACCAGTTTATTTAAATAAAGAACAAAAAGAGTTATTAGAAAAGTTTAGAAAGATAGAAAATGAAAAATCTAATCCAAGCATTAAAAAATTTTTTCAAAAGGCAAAAGACTTTTGGAAAAGCTAAAACATGGGATTAGATCAAATAATTCCTGCATTTTTTTTAATAGCTGTATTAATTCTCATACTTCCAAATTTTTTAACAACTAATTCAAAGTTAAAGATATTGGCCCAAAATTTATTAATTTGGTCTATAATTGTTGGATCCGTTGTGATAGTTTCGTATTTAATCTTCATATGAAAAAAATAAATTTAGCTGTTACAGGGTGCATGGGGCGAATGGGAAGACAAATCATAAAGTCTATTAAAAATAATTCGGAATTTAAATTAACTACTCTTACAGAAAGTAAAAAAATAAATAAAAAAATTAATGGCATAAAAATTGATCTAAATACCGAGGATGCATTCAAAAAAACAAATATAATAATAGATTTTACGATACCTAAGTGCACTTTTGATATTCTTAAGATTGCTTCAAAATTAAAGAAAAGAGTAGTTATAGGAACTACTGGTTTCACTAAGAAAGAAGAAAAATTAATTAAAGTATATTCAAAAAAAATTCCAATTTTAAAGGCTGGAAATATGAGTCTTGGCATAAATCTTTTAATGTACTTAACTGAAATTGCTTCAGGCTCTTTAGGAAAAAATTTTTTAAGTAAAGTTTTTGAAATTCACCATAAACATAAAAAAGATTATCCTTCAGGCACAGCTTTAATGCTTGGTAAAGGTATAGCAATAGGTAGAAAAAAAGATTTTTATAATTTGATTGGTAAAAAATATCTTAATAAAAGAATATTTCCTTACGGAAATAAGATTAATTTTAATTCTATTAGAAAAGGTGAAATAATAGGTGAACATGAAGTAAAATTCTCAAGTGGTAAAGAAATTATAACTTTAAACCATGAGGCATTTGATAGAGCTTTATATTCGGAAGGTGCGTTATCTGCTGCAAAATGGTTAATGACAAAAAAACCTGGTCTTTATTCCATGCGAGATCTTATGAATTTTAGATAATGAATGAAGTTCAGAGAGCTAAAATTATACTAAGAATTCTCAATAAAACATATCCAACTATTAAAGTTCCCCTTAAGAGTAGAAATATATTTACTTTACTTATATCAGTTTTACTCTCCGCCCAATGCACTGATGTGAATGTGAATAATGTTACAAAAAATATTTATCCAAAATATCATCAACCTAAGCATTTTGTTAAATTGGGGAAAAAAAAGATTGAAAAATTGATAAAAAAAATCGGTATATTTAGAATTAAGGCAAAAAGTATTTATAATCTCTCAAAAATATTAATTGAGAGACATAATGGAAAAGTCCCAAAAACCTTTGAAGAATTAGAAGAATTACCAGGTGTTGGACATAAAACAGCAAGTGTAGTTATGTCCCAAGGTTTTGGTTACCCAGCTTTTGCAATTGATACTCATATTCATCGTCTTGCTCAAAGATGGGGACTAACCAATGGAAAGAACGTTACTCAAACTGAAAAAGACTTAAAGAAATTATTCCCAAAAAAAAATTGGAATAAACTTCATCTTCAAATAATCTACTACGGAAGAGAATATTGTAAAGCTAGAGATTGTTATGGATTGACTTGTAAAATTTGTACTACTTGTTATCCTAATAGAAAAAAACCTATTAAAACTAAAAAAGCGTAATATGAAAATCTTAGGAATAGGAAATGCTATAGTTGATGTAATTTGTAAAGTAGATGAAAACTTTATTTCTCAAAACGATTTAGCTAAAGGAAATATGAAATTAATTTTTGATCAAAATGAATTTGAAAAATTATTATCAAACTTAAAAGTTGAAAAGACAATTTCAGGTGGTTCTGTAGCAAACTCGATTGTTGGATTATCTCAACTTAATAATGAAGTAGGCTTTATTGGAAAAGTTTCAGATGACGACCTTGGTAACAAATATGAGATTGGTCTTAAAAGTGAAAATGTTAATTTCATTTACTCTAAAAAAAAAGAAGATCTACCTACTGGTACTTGCTTAATTTTAGTAACACCAGACTCTGAAAGAACTATGTGTACGTTTTTAGGAACTGCTGGAAAAATTAATGAAAATGATATTAATATAAAAGCTGTAAAAAATAGTGAAATAATTTTTTTAGAAGGATATCTTTGGGATGAGGGTGATCCGAAAAAAGCTTTTGATAAAGCAATAAATAATGCAAATAAAGTTGCCATGTCATTATCTGATAAATTTTGTGTGACTAGACATCAATCTCATTTTTTAGATTTAGTTAAAAATAAATTAGACATAACTTTTGCAAATGAAGAGGAAATTATGGCATTAATAAATGCAAAAAATTTTAGTGACGTTATTGAATTTTCTAAAAAAATAGGTAAGCATCTAGTCATCACCAGAGGAGTGAAAGGGGCTGTTTCAATTAAAGGAAGTGAAATAGCAGAGTGTGAAATAAAAAAAAATTTAAAGATTGTTGATCTTACCGGTGCTGGTGATTTATTTGCAGCTGGATTTCTACACGGACATGTAAATAATTTATCTCAAAAAGAATGTCTTCACAAAGGGACCGAAATGTCATCAAAAATAATTCAACAAATTGGAGCACGTCTTTAAAAAGATTATTATTTATATTTTTTTCTCTTAAAACTACCCTTCCCCTTTTTTGGTTTGACAATACGCGGCTTATATTTTTTAGTAAAAAGATCTTTTGCAATAAAATTTTTTTTTTTCAATTTATTTTGTAACCATCTTTCAAACTTAAGATAAAGTTTTCGTCACCAAACTTATCTTTTATTTTTTTTCGTAATCTATAAATATGCGTTTCGACTGTATGAGTTTCTAAATTTTCTGATTGTTTCCAAACTAATTTTTGAAGTTCTAATATTCCACAAGGTTTATTTTTTTTCTTTAAAAAAAGTATTACAAGTATCTCTTTCTCTGTTAAATTTAAACTAACATTTTCTTTATAAATAATTCTTGAGTTTAAGTTTATCTTATACCTTCCGATTGAAAATTCTGATTTAAAATCAAAATTTTTTTTTAAAAAACTTAAATTAATTTTTTCAATAATATTTTCAATCTTAATTGGTAAATTATTAATTAATATCTGATCATTTATATTAGGTAAATTTTGATCAGATAAAACAACATATTCATCCAGATTTTTCATATTTAAAAGATCTAATTTTGATTTAAATAATAAATTACAATTTAATTCCTCTTTGATTTCATTTAATATACTGAATAAAATTTTTGTTTCGCAAACAATTAAATTTTGAACATTCATTTTAATAGAATATGACAATTTTGATTAAAAATAAAGATACTCTTATTTGTGACGATTTTGAATTTAAATGTTCGATAGGAAAAATGGGTAAAACATTTTTCAAAAAAGAAGGAGATTTAAAAACACCCAAAGGTAGTTATTCGTTAGGAAGTTTATTTTATAGGTCTGATAGAAAAAAAAAACCAAAAACAAGACTAAATTGTATAAAGATAAAAAAGACAATGGGTTGGTGTGATGACATTAATTCAAAAAAAAAATATAACAATTTAATTAATATTAATATAAATATTAAAATTAAACACGAAAAATTATTTAAAAAAGAAGCAAGTTATGACTATTTTATTGTAATTAATTATAATAAAAAAAAAACAATAGTTGGCAAAGGAAGTGCAATATTTATTCATCTCACTAAAAATTATAAGAAAACAGAAGGATGTATAGCTCTTAAAGAAAATGATTTTTTAATTTTGGCAAAACTTATCAATAAAAAAACAAAAATAAAAATTTTTTAATCTCTTTGTCCAAAAATTTTCGTACCTAATCTTAAGAATGAGCTGCCATGCTCCGCTGCTTTTAAATAATCACTCGACATTCCCATGCTCAATTCTTTAACTTTGATCTTTGACTTAAGTTTAAGCATTTCTGAAAAGTAAAAATCACTATTATTATTCTTTGGAGGAAGACACATGAGGCCAATTATATTTAAATTATAATCTTTAATACACTTATTAAAAAATGGTTCTAGTTCATTTGGATTTATCCCACTTTTTTGAGTTTCATTATCAAAATTAATTTGAATAAAAATTTTAAGTTTTTTTTTATGTTTTTTTTCTTCCAAAGAAATTTTTTGCGCAAGTTTTTCGTTATCCAACGAATGTAAATAATCAAATAATGGCAGAATGTATTTTACTTTATTCGATTGCAGTTTCCCTACCATGTGCAGCTTCACACTTGAAAATTTTTTCTTAATTTCTGTCCATTTAATAAGAGCTTCTTGAACTTTATTTTCACCAAAATGGACATGACCATAATCAATTAACGGTAAAATTATTTCTTGTGGGAAAGTTTTACTAACTGCTATTATATTTATCACATTAGAATTACTTAATTTAGACTTTAATTCTCTTTCTATTGAAACTAGATTGTCTATTAATTTATGCAAAATAATTTACCTAAAATCTTTCTTTTTGTTGATGATTTCAATCTTAAAGAGTTTATAAATTTAAACAAAAATATTGATATCATATATAGAAATTATAAAAAAAAGATCGACAAAAGTATACTATTATCAATTAAAAGATTTTGTAAAAAAACAAATAGAAAATTTTATATATCGAATGACATTAAGCTTGCTCTTAATTTAGATATAGATGGCTTATATATACCTTCTTTTAATAAAAAAATAAATTACGTAAACCACCACATTCAAAAGAAATTCCACATTATCGGATCGGCACACAATAAAATAGAATTAAGAATTAAGAAATTACAAAAATGTAATATGATTTTTTTATCTCCAATATTTAAAACAAATAAAAATGATAAATTTCTTGGTGTGATAAAATTCAATTTAATAACTCTAAATGAAAAAAAAATGTTTATTGCTTTAGGGGGTATTAATAAAAAAAATATTAATAAAATTCATTTAACAAAATCTGTAGGTATTGCTGGAATAAGCTGGATAAAAAAAAACGGCCCAAGATATTATCTTAGGCCGTTTAATAAAAGTTTAATTACTTAAACCTTAGAATGATAATCCAAGTGCGATTTCAGTTGAAGATGTGTCACCTTTATCAGAGTCATAATTGGCATTTTTAGTGTCCATATTATAAGCTTTGATTGACATTGCACCCATTGAGTATGCAACCTGTAACGCATCTGTTTTCATTTCAACGTCAGCTACAGCAGTTGCTGCATTATCTTGCGCATCGTAAGTATCTTCTGTTTCTGTGTAAGAAATAGAAAGATTGTCATTTACGTTAAATGCAATTGACATTGACTCAGATTCAAAGAAACCACCAGCTGTTCTTACTACCTTAGCAGCAGTAGTTGCTTCAGCACTTCCAGTTGTTCCTTGGTCTAGGTAAGACTCAGAATATCCAATAGATACAGGACCGAAAGAATATTTCGCATACCATACACCATCAAACATATCTCTTACTGCATCTTGACCAGCAGCTACTGGAGTATTGTTTTCAATCTCAGATCCATAAGCACCAAGTGTTAATGCATCATACTTGATAGTTACACCAGCACCCATACCTTGACCGTAAGTTCCAGAGTACGTAGGTACTCCACCATCGTTTGCACCATTATCAGCAGCCATTGGAGAGTACTCAAGATCAAGAGAAATTGAAGCACCACCTAAGTCTAATGAAGGTGAGTTGTATACGATCATGTTAGAGTCCATTTGGTTACCAACAATGTTCGCTGAGTTTTGGAAAGCATCTGAAGTTTGCTCATATGCTTGAGGCACTTCTTCGTCATACTTATATGCAGCTCCACCAGTATCCACACCAAATGACACGGTACCCATAGATCCCATAGTTATTGAAGTGTAAGATGAAGACACAGTGTAAGCATCAGTTAAAAGAGTTGATACTGTGAAAGTCCAACCGTTATCTAGTTCACCTGAACCAGTAAACGCTACGTCTTTATCAGTACCGATACCTTTACCTGTAGTACCTGCTTTTGTCTTATAAGTTACGTTCGCAGAACCAGTTACACTGATTTCGCCCGCATGAGCACTAACAGCAACTAACGAACCCGCTAAAGCTGAAAGACCCAATTTTTTTAAATTGTTCATATTTACTCCTTTACGTTTATTCATATGAATGCTCGGTAAATAGCATTTTTGTGCATAAAGAGGTCAATTTTGCTTAATTAGTAGTGTTTTTTATCTGTAGTGTGACTTAAATATCACATATTTTTTAATTAAAAATGTTGAAATTTTATAAAACAAGTGTTTCTTAAATTTACTTTATTCTATTTAAAAATGATAAAAAAAATATCAATATTTTTATTAATTTTCTTAATTCCACTTAGTGGTTGTGGAAAAAATATATTTAAAAGAGCTGATGTAAAAGATGTGCCAGTTAATGTGAATGAAAGAGTAAAAAAAAATGTTGAGGAGGGACGAGGTATTAGATTTGGTAGAGGTGGAGCAAAAGGTGGAACTTTTGATTTCGCTTCCTCAAATGAGTTATGGAGAGCCTCAATAGAAGTTTTAGATTTTGTTCCATTTACCAATGCAAGTTATTCAGGAGGTATTTTAATAACAGAATGGTTTGATGGTAACTCTTCAAATGAAGAAAATAGAGACCTTAAAATTACAGTTAGATTTCTAACTAATGAAATAAGATCAGATGCTTTGGATATAAGTATTCATGAAAAAATTTGTAAAGCCAATTCCTTAGATTGTTCGGTAACAAAAATCGAGTCAAAGTTAGAAAATGAAATTAAAATTGCTATTTTAAAAAGGGCAGCCTTTTTAGAAAAAAATCAATTTAAAAAAGCAGCTGATGATTTTAAAAAATCTGGAAAAAGAGTTGTAACAGAAAATCCAGGAAATTAATAATTAGTAATCTAAGTGGACAGATACAATTTTAAAGTTATTGAAAAAAAATGGCAATCCTTTTGGGATAAAAATCACACTTTCAAAACTGAAATAAAGAAAAACAAAAAAAAATTTTATTGTTTAGAAATGTTTCCTTACCCATCGGGAAAAATACACATGGGGCATGTAAGAAATTATACGATTGGCGATGTTTTAGCTAGATATAAATCTATGCAAGGCTATAACGTTTTGCATCCAATGGGTTGGGATTCATTTGGAATGCCCGCAGAAAACGCTGCTAAACAAAATAATTTAGATCCAAAAACTTGGACTGAAAATAATATAAAGATCATGAAAGAACAGTTGAAATTATTGGGTCTTTCTATTGATTGGGAAAGGGAAATTTCAACCTGCTCATCAGATTATTATAAACATCAACAAGCTTTTTTTTTAGAACTTTTAGAAAAAGATTTAGTTTATCGGAAAGAAAATTATGTAAATTGGGACCCTGTCGACCAGACAGTCTTAGCAAACGAGCAAGTTATTGATGGTAAGGGTTGGCGTTCTGGAGCAATAGTACAAAGAAAAAAATTAAATCAATGGTTTTTTAATATCTCAAAATTTTCGAATGAACTATTAAACGGATTAGAAAAATTAGATAATTGGCCAAATAAAGTAAAAACAATGCAAAAAAATTGGATTGGAAAATCCTTTGGCTGTGAAATTGATTTTAAGGTAAATACTGACCTTCCAATAAAGAATATAAAATGTTTTACAACTAGGCCAGATACTTTATTTGGATTTTCTTTTTTAGCTGTATCGGTTGATCATCCAATTTCAAAATTCTATAAAGATGATAAGGACTTCATTAAATTTAAAAATGAATGTTCAAAAAATGGTACGACTGAGGAATCGATAGCTCAAGCAGAAAAAATTGGATTTAAAACCAGCATAACTGCAATTAATCCACTTAATAAAAATCAAGTCGTCCCAGTATACTTTGCAAACTTTGTTTTAATGGATTATGGTTTTGGGGCGGTTTTTGGATGTCCAGCACATGATCAAAGGGATTTGGATTTTGCAAGAAAATATAATTTGAGTGTTACGACAGTTGTTAGACCCGAAAATGAAGATGACACTTTTAAAGTTTCAGATCAAGCTTATTCTGGACCTGGGATAATATTTAATTCAAGTGTATTAAATGGTTTAAATTCTCCAGACCAAGCTATTATTGAATCAATTAAGATATTAGAAAATAAAAAAATTGGAAAAAAAAAAATTAATTTCAGATTAAAGGACTGGGGAGTTTCTAGACAAAGATATTGGGGTTGCCCAATCCCAATAGCATATAATTCTAAAGGAGAAATAGTTAAAATTCCTTTAAAGGATTTACCAGTCAAGTTACCTGAAAATGTCAATTTAAAAGTTAAAGGTAATCCATTAGATCATGAATTAGATTGGAAAGTTATATCAATTAATGGTGAAAAGTGTGAGAGAGAAACAGACACTCTTGATACTTTTGTCGACTCTTCTTGGTATTTTTTAAGATTTTGTTCTCCAAAACTTAAATCATCAGGATTTGATATTGATAGCATAAAGTATTGGATGCCAGTAGATCAATATATAGGTGGTGTTGAACACGCAATATTACACTTGTTATACTCAAGATTTTTTATGCATGCTTTGAAATTTAAAGATAAAGATTTTATTGATTCTGAACCTTTTAGAGGTCTATTTACTCAAGGAATGGTTTGTCATGAAACATACAAAGATAAAGAAAATAACTGGCTTTCACTAGATGAAGTTATATCGAAAGATGGCAAGAATTTTTATTCTAGAAAAAAGCCTGAGGAGAAAGTTATATTGGGTCCAAGTGAATCCATGTCAAAATCCAAAAAAAATACAGTAGATCCTCAAAAAATAATTAATGATTATGGTGCAGACGCAGTGAGATTATTTATTTTATCTGATAGTCCCCCTGAAAAAGATGTTCAATGGTCAGAAAGAGGAATGGAGTCAGCTTATAAATTCATACAAAAATTATGGTCCTTACATTCAAATATCCTTAAAAAAAAATTTGAAAAAGGAAATGATGAAAACATTAATGAATTAAATATTTTTACAAATACAATTATAAATAAAATTACCAAAAGTTTAGATAATTTCCATTATAATGTAATAATAGCAAACTTGTATGAAATATATAATTATTTCAGTCAGATAATTAAGAAAGATTTAGATAAAGAAAGTTTTTTCAATAATTATAAAAAAATCTTAAAAGTAATGAACCCTATTATACCTCATTTTTCCTCTGAGTGCTTAGAACAGCTCAATAGCATAAATGAAATAGAATGGCCAAAAGTAGATGATAAATTTTTAATTAAAAAAGATTATCAAATTGTTGTTCAAATAAATGGAAAAAAAAGAGATATTATAATATCTAACAAAGAGTTAGATGAAAAAGAATTAATAGAAAAGATAATGACAAATGAAAAAGTTATAAAGTTTTTAAAAGATGTAAAAATTAAAAAAACTATTTACATAACCAATAAATTAATAAATTTAATAGTATGAGAAAAAAAATTATATACATTTTTTATTTAACATGCTTAATTTTAATCTCTAATTGTGGATATACCCCAATCTATTCATCACAAGATCTAGAATTAAATTTTAAAAAAATAGACTATAAAAATACTAAACTTAATAATCAAATTGCAAGATCTTTAAAATCATTTTCTAATAACAATGGTTCAAAAATCTACCAAATACAAATTGATACTAATAAATTTAAAGAAGTTATATCGAAAGACAGTAAAGGTAACCCCGAAACACTGGAATTAAAGATTATTTTAGATCTTGAAATTACTGATCAAGATAATGTCTTTAAAAAAACTTTTAAAAACAAACTTAATTATAGCGATAATGCAAATAAATTTGAACTGAGCCAGTATGAAGGAGAAATCGAAAAACAAATCATAGATAGTCTTATAAAAGATATCATAAACTATTTATTAAATTTAAAATGATAGTCAAAACTTACGAAATAAATAAAGTTATTGAAAAAAAAAAAATATTTTTATTTTATGGAGAAAATATAGGTCAAAAAGATGAAATTGTTGAAAATTTTTTTAAAAAAAAATATAAAAATTCTACATTCACATATACTGAAAAAGAAGTATTTTCAAATCTAGAAAATTTCTATAGTGAGCTTACATCAAAATCTTTTTTTGAAAATGAAAAATTAATAATTATCAAAGAGGTATCTGAAAAAATTAAAAATGAGATTGATACTATTTTAGAAAAAAACCTCGAAGACTTACACGTAATTTTATTAACTGGTATTCTTGAAAAAAAATCAAAATTAAGGTCTTTTTTTGAAAAAAATGATCAATTAGCTATTACTCCATTTTATAAAGATGATGAAAAAACTTTAAGTGAAATAACAAGATCTTTTTTAAAAGATAAAAAGTTTCAATTATCTCAAGAGTTGATTAATTTAATAATAGAAAAATCATCTAATGATAGAAGAAATCTAAAAAACGAACTTAATAAAATTGAAAATTATTTCTTGAGTGGAAAAAAGCTGAATACTGAAAATTTACTTAAATTAATAAATTTATCTGAAAATTTTAGCATTAATGAATTAATAAATAATTGCTTAGCTAAAAACACTAAAAAGACAGTCAAAATAATCAATGAAAACATTTTCTCATTTGAAGACTGTATAATTATTACACGATCCTTATTATTATCATCTAAAAGACTTCTAAAATTAATTTTAAAGAAAGAAGAGAATTCAAATCTTGAAAGCTTAATATCGTCTTATAGGCCACCAATATTTTGGAAAGATAAGAGTATAGTAAAAAAGCAGATTCAAAATTGGTCTGTCGAGAATATTACCAATCTAATTGTAAAAATTAATGAGAAAGAACTATTGATAAAAAGAAATAATCAAAACTCTTTAAATATCATTACTGATTTTTTAATAGAACAATCCACTATCACTAATAATTAGCTTTGATAATATCTATAATTTTATTTAATTGATCAATATCATGATAAAGAAAAGAAATTGTACCTTTGTTATTTTTTGAATTTTTAATCACAACTCTCAAGCCTGTTTTATCAGATATTAATTCTTCTAAATTTCTAATATTAGGATCTTTTGTAATTTTATAATTAGTAGGCTTTTTTTTGAAAATCTTTACAAAATTTTCTGATTGTCTTACTGAAAGTTTTTTTTCAATAATTTTATTTGCGATAAAAGTTGCATTTTCAAGACCAACCAAAATTTTAGCATGGCCAGGTGTAATTTTTTTTTGTTCTACGAGTTTTAATACTTCTAATGGAAGAGTTAATAATCTCAGGGAATTAGTAATATAACTTCTACTTTTACCAATAAATTTTGATACTTTTTCTTGATCATAAGAAAATTCATCAATCAATCTTTTGTAACCATTAGCTTCTTCAAGAGGATTTAGATCGTGTCGTTGAACATTTTCTACTATTGCAAATTCTAATGATTTTAAATCGTCTGCTTCAGTAATAACAACTGGAATCTCATGTAAACCTGCTTTTCTTGCAGCAATCCATCTTCTTTCACCTGCAATAATTTCATACTTTGAGCTTTCTGAATTTGACTCTCTCACTATAATTGGTTGTATAACACCTCGTTCTCTAATTGAATTAGTTAAATCTTCTAAATCCACTTCTTCAAAATTTTTTCTTGGTTGTAATTTGTTCGGGACAATGTCACTCAATAGTAATTTATTTATTTTATTTTCAACTTTCGTTTCACCAATTAAAGAAGATAGTCCCCTTCCCAATCCTTTTTTGATTTTAGAGTTCATTAGGCAGCACTACCCATATTATTTTCTTGGTTAATAAATTCGTCGGTAAAACTATAATATGATTTACTACCAGGACAGTTTTTGTCATATATCAAAACAGGCACTCCGTGAGATGGGGCCTCCGATAATCTTACATTCCGCGGTATTACCGTTTGGTAAACTTTTTCTTTAAAATAATTTCTTGCCTCATCTTCAACTTGGGAAGATAATTTATTTCTTCTATCGTACATTGTAAGTAATATTCCTTGAATCTCTAAATCAGGATTTAAATTAACTTTAACACGTTCAATTGTTTTCATAAGCTGAGTGAGTCCCTCTAATGCAAAGAATTCAGTTTGGAGTGGTACTAGTAACGAATTAGATGATACTAAAGCCATTACGGTTAGTAGACTTAGAGATGGAGGGCAATCAATGAGAATATAATCATATATTGCCCTAGAATCATTTAAATACGCGGCTAATTTAGCCTTCAAAATAAATGCTCTATCATTGTCTCCTGCTGTTTCGACTTCTAAACCTGACAAGTCTACATTCGAGGTAATTAAATCAAGATTTTGAAATTTCGTTTTCCTAATCACATTAGAAATTGGCATCGTTCCATTGAGAACTCCATATATAGTTTGATCTGATTGCTCTGTATTTGATAAACCCAATCCTGTTGTAGCGTTTCCTTGAGGATCAAGATCGATGACTAAAATTTTTTTCTTTTGCTGAGATAAAGCAGAGGCAAGATTTATCACTGTAGTTGTTTTACCAACTCCACCCTTTTGATTTATTATTGATATTATTTTCATGAAACCTTTTTTTTAATTTTTTTAATATTTAATATGAATGACTCATCACTAGTTAAACTTTTTTTTTCTTCATAATCTAAATC
>TARA_B100001057_G_scaffold496740_1_pt1 | contig 15525 bp, 12 predicted proteins | sample TARA_B100001057 | Tara Oceans TARA_B100001057 (sample SAMEA2621839) | marine metagenome | biome: marine biome (ENVO:00000447); feature: surface water layer (ENVO:00002042); material: "saline water (ENVO:00002010), including plankton (ENVO:xxxxxxxx)" | depth 5 m
CGAAGGGGGTGACAAGGGGGGCGGAATCGACGGGGGTGGGATTGGCGGCGCTGGCATCTCATGCTGGTACGCAAAGAGAAAAAAGGTGTCCGTGTCGATGAATGCGAGTGTTTCATCGACCGAAATGTTTCTGGTCCACATGTCGTACAAGATTGGTTGCACCACATCGACGCCCTGCCCGGCGTAGTCGATGAGCCCCTCCGAGCTTGCGACTTGCTGCCACCCGGCATGCGAGTTCAAGGGCCACCCCGATTGCACCCACGTTGTCACCTTTCCGCGACGTTGGTTGCTGGGCCACCACCAGTCTCCGCCCACCAGTATCGTGGCATCGTCGTTGAACGAGATGGCCTTGCTCCTGCCCGAGCCTAGGTGAGTGCTGGCCGTCGCGTGAAACTCGTGTTCAACCCATTCTGTTGGAGTGCGCCTGAATATTCGCATGCCGTAGTTTCCAGAGTCTCCGCCCTCGTCACCCACCACAAAGAACATTCCATCTCCGCTCATGGCAACGGATTTCTCACCCGGCCCTGTACCCAACCACCCCGACCCTAGCTGCGACCACGTGCCACCCGAGAAACTGTAAGCGCGGGCCGAATTGCTCGATGATCCCGTCACCGCAACGACGTGCAACCCATCAAGGCTCATGTCCACTGCGTTACCGAGCCGGGTGTTTGTGTCGCCTTGAAACTCTGCCTTCTTTGTCCAAACGTTTTGCTCCAGGCTGTAGATGAACACCTTGCCTCTTTGTGACGACGTTTGTGGCCCATGCGCACCAATAACAACCGTGTCGGCAGTAGCACTCGCTGCAACTGAGTGCCCAAAATACAAGTTGTAGTCGCTGTTGTAGATTGGGCTGCCAACCTGCGTCCACGTCGAGCCGTCCCAGTCGAATGCGTGGAACGACCCTTTTTGGTGGCAAAAGTTGTAGCCTGCGGCATGGGTGCCCTGTGCTCCAATGATGATACGCAACCCATCAGAACTGAGCGCCACGCTCGACCCAAACTCCGAGTGCCAGTTCAACCCGTTGCTGCACGCCGGATGTGATCCCGCGTGCGATAGTGTCTTGTCTACTGCTTCCAACCACGAGCCCATCGGCACCCAAGAAGTGCCGTCGTACTTGAGCACAATGGCCCTTCCAGCATAATTGAATCCACTGAACCCCACTGCCGTCATTCCCCCCGCGCCTATGGCAAGAATGGTGCCATCAGCGTTTAGTGCCAACCCGTTTCCAAACAACTCGTTGGCCTGGGAAGCACACCCCGTCTCTATTCCGTAGGCAACGCCGTTGCTGTCACACTTATTCACCGTGTCTCGCTGCACCCATGCGTCGTTGTTGCTGTTCCTTTCGTACACGTACACCTTTCCATGGCTTGTTGCCGAAAAAACCGCCATAATCTTTCCGTCGCCACTTAGAGCCGTGCTCCACCCAAACTTTGGTTGATGCCCACTGCCTTGTGGAAATCCTGCGTCTTTGGTGTAGACAACCGTGCCCCAGTCAAGGTTGTGCAGGGTATCGATCATCCACACGGTGGTGTCGCCATTCAACCCCAGTGCAATTTCGTAGTTGGTGTTGATACTGGTGGTTCCAAGCGAAGGCAAGGTGACGCCACTGGCTTCAAGATTGGCCTTGTGGTACCGCATGGTACTGTATCCGCTGCCAGCCGGTGCGGTCATGCTTGTCGTCTCGTCCACCATGCCAACAAGCGCACCGTCCCACATCACAGCGAATGGGGGCGGTGGCGCAGGTGGTGGCGAGGGCGGCGTGGGCGGCGGGAATGCCCTTCCCATCTTGAACTGTAGATACCGCACCGTCAATCCATAACTTTGGTGCGTCTCGTAAAACCGCACCCTTACATACTTGTACATGCCGGCCGGCCATTCGGCGCCTACCGTTTGGCCATGTGCGGTACTGGCTTGGGAAACAAAATGCGACCAGTCGGCTTCTCCTGAATGTCCATGGTAGTACGGCCAACGCATGTACTCCTTGCAATTCAGGCCTTCTGGCAAGGTATAGCCCCTGTATTGAATCCTCCTCTGTCCACCCGGATCCGTCCAGTTTGCGCCATCTTGGCTCACTGAGATGCAAGTAAACCACGCGTGGGTGGGCTGGTTGCCGTGTTGGTTAACCCAATCGCTGTCTTCATCTGCCATTTGCCGAAAGCCCGTGAGCACGGTAAAGTCTTGAAATTCGAACACGAAATCGATGTACGGGGGACCGTCGTCGTACCTGTAGCTACCCGTGCTGCCTCCGTTCATGCTGAATTCTTTGGCATTGTATCTGCGAAAGGGCGGCCAGTTACTGTTTTGGCAGTTGGGGCAACCAAAGTCAAATGGGTGGTACCCAATGGTGGAAAAAATCTGACCACTGCCTGGATCGCCCGGTTTTTCGCACATGTCCTCTGGAAGCTGGCCGGGATAATTCGCGTACTCGGGACGATAGTGCGCTCCGTGAGAGTGGTAATTTCTGCACGTCACGCCATTTGTGGTCGTCCAATTCCAATCGACAGGTATGGAATCAAACCCCAAGACGAGTGGTCCGAGTAGCACGAGCAGGCCCATGGGGTGTTGGGTCTCGTCGTGCACCCTTTATTGTACACGTGCCCGTTTGTGATTATGTTTAGCGTCGGTGCTTTGCCGTTCCCCCACCAACCCTCGGCGTTCGTGCGCACCACCGCGCATATTGCGCACGCCCCTTTCCTTCGCAGGCCGTCGCCATGCCTCACGTTGACGAACTCCACGCCATGCCCCACATCGTCGGGTCGCTCGAAGTCGCGCAAGCCAAACTCGCACTGCGCAAGGCGGTCTTGCGCATGTTCCAGTTCATGTGCCGAGCGATCAAACACGACGACGTGCCTCTAGCAGGGAAGCTGCTCGAGGCGGGCATGCCGGCCGACCCGCAGGTCGTTTTGGGCATCCCCGCTCACTCCCTCATGGTCTATGCGCTCAAGCACAGCCTGCTCATCGCCAAGCTGCTGCGAGCGCACAATGGCAGGTTGACGGTTCTGAACGAGTCGGAGGGAGTTCTCGGCATGCCCTCGATAAAAATGATGCGGCTGATGCGCGAAGGCCCGCCGTTGGATTTGGGACCGCTGGCGCCGGGCGCGCGCGAGTGGGTGCTCTCGGCGCCAGCGCGTGGCAAGGCACCGGTCGCGACGTACATGCATGCCGCCGGCATGAACTTGCGAGAACTACCCGAGTTGCACACCTCGTGGCCGCCCGAGGGCGTCTCGCTGCAAGACTTTCCATCCAACATGCAAAGAGCGATTCAGCGGTTCTGGGACAGGGCGGGACACCTGCGCCGGCTCGAGGCGCGCGATCAGGCACCGGTTTACTGGCGTCGCGTACGCGCAATGGTGCGGGCACGTCCGATTGCGCTTTACTGGCAGCAATGCGCCGTCGAGCGTTCGTGCGCGGCTGGCGGAAAGCAGCGCGCCGCGGACTTGGTGGCATTTGTCGCAGACAGTGTGCTGACTAGCATGACTGCGTAAGCGTTTGAGTAAAACTCCCCAAAGCGCGGCTAGGTGCGTCAGCGCGCACGTGTCAGCGTCTCTGTTCGGCGTTCGTGCGCGCCGCCCCCAAAACCGCGCACACGTTTTGCGCAACCGCGCATGTCGCTGGTGATCCAGCCCCGGCGCCGGCGCCCCGTGGACGGTGCGGTCACGCTGTTCCACCTCAGCGACGACGACCTGCGCGCGATCTTTGAGCTGGTGGACATGCCGTTTGCGTTGAAGCTCACGTGCACCGCACTGCGCAGCGTGTATCCAGACAAGACCGAGACGTCCGTCAAGCACGTCGTCAAGTCCGTGGGGCTGATGGTGTGGGCGCACGAGTGCGACCTCTTGTGGTGGCTCGTGCCCGGCACGGTCGCGCGGCAAGCGGCTAAGACTTGGCCGGGCGGCGACGAGGCGCTCACATTCTTGACCACGCCAGACCTGTACGGCCACGACATCAACTACACCCTCGATATCCCACACATGGCCTGGGTTGCCGCGAGTGTGGGGTTGATCCCGATGCTTGAGTGGCTGAACTACCAGAGCTGGGCCATGGGTGGCAATCCTTGCGACTACGCTGTCGCGTTGTCTGCGGCGGCGGGCAACGGCCACTTGGCGTGTCTGAAGTGGATGTGTGCGAAGAACCCCATGTGGCACACGCGGGATCGCGCGAAGAGGATCCTGCACGCCGCCGCCGGTGAAGGCCACATTGAAGTAGCCAGGTGGCTGATGGAAAATGGGGTACGGATAGATCAAGAGACCGTGAAGGCCGCCGCAACGAGGGGTCACGTGCCGATACTCGTGGACCTGCTCGACAAGGGGGCGGTGTGGAACCACAGAGCCTGGGACAACATGTACAAGCACCTTGAGTCACGCTACAATGAGCATTGTCAGGAGAAGCCGATTCCTCTCCCGACGCTGCAATTCTTGGTCACGACGCAGAGGTATTGGCATCGGCGCGAGGCATGGGTCAACGCCGTCACAAACGGCCACGTCGAGGCGGTGGAGTGGTTGCTGAGCCAGGAGCCCGACGTCGCGCCGTACTGGGGTCGCGACCCAAGCGTCGACCACGACCCGGATTTCCCCCCCAGCTTCGCCGACGAGCACGAGGGGCTCGCGATCGCTGTGTACAGGGGGCATACGGGCATGCTCGCCTGCGCGCATCGCAACGGCGTGGAGCTGACGGAGGAGCTGTGCATACATGCCGCGGCTGGGGGACATTTCGAGACGATCAAGTGGCTCCACGCGCATGACGCACCGACCTCGCGGGGCGCGGTGTATGAAGCGGCGAAGCGCGGCGACATGGAGATGCTCACGTTCATGCATGCGCACGGCTACGAGTTCGACCGCGACGTCTACGTTTGGGCCGTCGAGTCCTCCAAGCTGGACGTGTTGGAATGGTTACACGCGCCTCCCGTGAGCTGCCCCCTCCCGACCGCGCCCAGAGACAAGCGCGAGCTCATGGAGGAAGCAGTGATGGCGGCCGATACTCAGGTGCTGCAATGGCTGCTAGATCGCAATGTCGGCAGGCTGTGGAAGCGCCACACCATGTTGGCTGCGTGCAACGGCCACACGGTGCTTCTCGAATGGCTCCTACGCAATGGTTGCCCCTGCGACCTGCACGAGCTCAAGGATGCCATGCGAGAATGCAATACCGGTTATCAAGTGCTCGTCTGCAATATGGTCAAGGATCTGTGCGATGGCACGCTTCCGCCTCTCGCGCCGGATCCGGAGCGCGGGGCGATCGTCGCGGAGTGACGCTGGCCGCCTTTGCAACTGTTGACGGCGTTCGTGCTGTCGTCGCATGCGCGCATTGCGCGCTCACAGCAGGGCATGAAAAAGATGCGCTGCACCGGGGACGAGGATCGCGCGCGCATCGCGATCGTCGCGGAGATGCAGCGCGTCAAGTGGGCCGATGTGGTGGAGAAACTCAAGGAGGCGGGATTTCCTGAGCGCACGGCCAAGTCGGTGCGCAATCGGCATCTACGCTGGCGGCAGTTCCAAGAGGCTGAGCGAACAGGCGCTTGGGCGGGCCAGCTAATCAATCGGTGTCGCCTGTGCGGGCAGTACGTGCGTGGGCACGTGTGCAGCGGCGGGGTTGTGAAAGGTGCCAACACAGAAACATGTAACGATGTGAAAGACGCAGACGAATGAGCCATAACCACCACAATGTCACCTTTTAAAGTAAGGGAACAGTAAAGTCTTTCCCCCCCTCGGGTCCTTTTGAATGTCGATCCGGCGCGCGTCCCCTTGCAACGAGAACTCGGTCCTCACACACCCGTTGCTGGACGTGTCCGTTGCGCCGACTGGCACAAGCATCTCCGACCAACTGGGACTGCCAGATGCGAGCCCGGCCAAACCGTACGTTCCCTTCAAGCCGCAGCACCCGGTTCCGCGGCCGGTGGGCAACGTTGTTGACGGAGTGTTTTCTGGGTACGACGCGCAGGCGATTGCCCCCGCGCTGCCCAACTGGCCCGCACCCATCGCCGACACGGAGGGCATGATGAGCAACGCGTTGGCCAAGGCCAAAGCCAGGGCCAACCGTGCGGTTCTCAAGGGCAAGGCGCTGGCTGGCAAGGCCGCGGCGGCGGGCAAGGCCGTTGCCTCCAAGGCAGCCGCGAAGACCAAGTCGGCCGCCAAGGCGGCGGCAGCGGCGGCAGGCGAGCGCCTGAGTCGCATGGGCGAGACCGACAGCGAGGACGAGGACTGCGACTGCACCGAGGAGGACGAGCCCCCGTGCTGCGACGACAAGTAGAGAAAAGCATTGCGGGGAGAAAAGGAGAACACGCGCAGCCTCTCGGGACTGGCGTCGGCGCGTGTGTGGCTTCATGAGGCGAGGGCGAGAAGAGCGCACGGGAATGACGTTGCTAGTGTGTAATCATCGTTTACGCGTGTATCTTCGTTTAAAGTCACGAGAATCGATTGCAACACCGAGTGGGCTGCCGCGGTCGCGTGTACAAAAACTCGACGCGCCACATTGACGTGACGCGCGCTATCTACTCGCCCCCCCGGCGTTCGTGCGCCCGTGTGCGCGCACAAATGGGTGGGTTCTACGAACTTTCCCCGGAAGAGGCGGACGCCTTGAACGCCAACGATGGATGCGAACCGCTGACGTTTGAAAAGTACAAGCCGCACCGCAAGCAGGGCGACGAGGGTGCCACCTTTCGTTTGTATTGGGACTCGCAGGTTTCGAGATGTCCGCCAGGGCATCAGTCCGCGGAGGAGCAGCTTGGTGCGCAAGACGCGGCCAAGTATGCGGTCTACGATGCGCACGCGCTGTGGAACTGGCTCAAAGCGCACGAGCGGGATCCAACAAACACCTTCAAGGTTGATCGGGAGGATTGGATGTTGTTGCGGGAGGCCTTCGATGCGACCATGGCCATCCCCGACTTTGTGCAAAGACTGCCGCACCACTCGTGGCCAGACTTTGGGCCCAATACCACGTGGATGCGTAAGGCAGCAACCACGGACTATCCCGACGGCACAATAGGCCCAACGCATTGCTGGTCGGCTTACGTGGACGGCAGTGAGCGCTTTCGCACGTTTACTTGCATGCATAAAATCAAATCCGCCAGCGACGGCTTCTACATGGAAGGCCCAAAGGGTGCCGAGCGCATCGTTCGCGTGGAACGCAATGGCAGCACTTCGCACTGCTCCGGCCCATCACGAGAGGAGCGTTGCTACCAGATTGACCGGCCAGACGGAGGGGCCGCGTTCTTCAACGTCGACGAGGGGGTGCGCACCAGACGTGCCAAGCACAAACGAAGGCCGTTTTGGTCCCATGAGAATCGCGGGCGGCTCTACAAGAGCACAAACCGGGAGCGCACCATAACCAAACACTTTGAGGGGCCCAAGGACCACGAACGGCTGACGAAATTTGAGAGCACCGACCCCTCCTCACGGATTTTTGTAAGCATCCATTTCACCGGCAAACGCGGCAAGGAGCGAGTGACAAGGGTGATCCGCCATCAATCCCAAGGCGGTGTGAGCGACACGCTGTACAAGAAGGGGCCCAAGGGCCGGGAGTGCATCTGGAAACGGGTGATTCAGAACAAGTGGAGCATCTACTACGAAGGCGAGCGGCACAAGGAGGCCGTGCGGAAGGTTGTGAAACACGAGGGCCCGTGTGTGGTTCACTGCGACGGGCCAAGGCTTGGGGAGTGGATTGTGAAATGCGAGGTGCAAAACCAGCAAGGCTTTACTCGCGCGGTGTCGATGACTGCCAGAAGGTCGATGATTGGCTCCGCATGGGGAGCACATTCTCTTGTCATTCCACCGCCTGCCCAAGCCTAACGTTTCGGTGGACGGACAACGACTTTCCCAGGACGAGTGTTCGAGTTCGAGCGTAGCCGGTTTCAACTTGTGTGCGTGTTGTGCTAATAAACCACATACAGCTTATCAATCAACTCTATCACCCCCTTCCTCTCCCCCGCACTATCTTGGGTGCGCACCCGTGCGTACTCGTGGAGGTTCACTGCGTAATGGTTAGTAGCGGAATGGAACTGGTCACTATGGCCTCAGGGCCGATCGCATCGTCGTTGGGTTGCACCATCACCGGCTGCGCCACGATGACGTTGGGACTGATATTTGGGTTGGTGGAAGCTGCGCCTGCTCGGCCAGGGATCGCTTCGCCTTCCTCCGAGAGTGCCCCACAACACATGCCGCAGGTTAGAATCCATGGGATCCACGCACAGCAGCCGGCAACGGAAGCGTCGTCCTGAATGCGCTCTTTCTGGGCGCGTCGCTCGTCCGCGTTCGCTCTCTCCTCGCTGACGTCGTTTATGATGTTGCCAAACGTTTTGCGGCGCTCCGCGCCCTTTCGTCGGAAGCATCTTGCACAACAGAAGGTGGTGTTTTCACAAAGGCACCGCACCATCTTGCTGAGTGGCACGTGACACCCGCATCCAAGGCAGAACAGCACGACAATAGTCACAACCACGAACACCAAAAACAGGTACGCAACCACCACCCCGAGCGACACCATGATGCACGCGCGCACGCGTTGCCCTCCTTCCTGTGCACTAATAATACTAGTACATGTGCGGATCTAGGATATCCTGTCCAGGATGCGGGCAGCGCGCCGCTCCCACCAGTCCGGTAAGGTAAACAGCTCAGAGAGGTCACCGTCTACGTAGAGCACACAGCCTGAGACCTTGTCAATGCCCTTGGCCAGAAGCTTGGCCTGCGTGTCGGTCTCCTGCCGAAACAGGTGCAAGGTCACTGCCAGCTGGGCAAAGTGTCGGTTCACCAGCGTGTCCTTGGTCTTCGTGAGCGGCGACTGCATGTGCGTGCCCGCGCCTTGGGTGCGCTCGCCGCCGAATCCCGTTTTGAGCTCCACGAGAACGAGTTCGTGTGCGCCCCGCGTGCACACCACGTCGGCCGCCGTGCCAATGCCGCGCTGGCGGTCGATTACGACGCGCTGCGACCCTACGGGCTTCAGATTGTGGTAGACGAGCGCATTAAAAAACAATCGGGTGAGCTTGAGCATCTTTGCGTACTTGCGCATCAGCGCGGACGCATTGGCCAGGCGCGACACCTGCGAATCGACGGCGCGTCCGCGCCGCAACCCGCCGTTGGCACCGGCCCATGCAGAGCCGCGCCAGCTACTCGTGCTCGGCAGCATTGCGGACGAGTAGAGGCGCTTGGAAAGTAGCTTCGTGATCCCTCGCAGCTTGGCCCCCGTTGGTCGGTTGTTCTCGGTGCGCGCGCGGAAGCAAGCAAACTTGCCGCTTTTCGAAAGCTTGCCGGGTGCAGTGTGCTTGAGGAGCGCGCGAATGCCCCTCACCATTACTCTGCCGCGCCTCTACGCCTCCCACCCATCCCAAACAGTGCATGCACCAAACACTTGTTAGCGTGTCACTGCGAACTCTCCTCTTCCAATGCCATGGCTTTGGCCACGGACGCACTAAATGTATCGTTGCGCGCGTTGTCGCTCGTCGGCTCGGCGACGAGCGACAGCTGCTGAAATGCCAGTTGTCCAATCGGCTCGTGACCGTTTCCCACAGTCATACCAGGTTCGTGTGCGGCCATTCCCAGGTCGATCAATTTGGCTCCGATGCCCATGCCCGATGGGGGCGCGTCGTCCGCGTAGATGGGCTTCTCGCGCAGCAATCGATCCTGTTCCGCGACGGGGTCCGCCAATTTGGGTTCCAGATCGCCAAGATTGGCAGCCTCGAGGTCGTCGTCGTCGTCGTCAGTGGAGGCGGCGCTTTCGATCGGCTTGTATTTTCTGGGCGGCTGATTGGAGAGCACCGCGCGCGCGTGGAGGATGACAGCGCACTGTGCCGCCGCGAGCGGCAGCCACCAAACCATCGCTCCGCTCACCCAAATGGAGGACGATGCACTTCGAAAGAAGACAATCGAGGTGTTGGAGTAATTGGTTGTGCGCGTACGCGTGCAGGCGTACACGGTCACGCTATATAGCATGCCGAAACAAAAGGCGCGCACGATGCGGTCAGCGGCCTCCCACAGATTGACCGACTGGCAGAGCGGGCCGACGAGCGCAACGGCCGGTGGGGGCATGAGCGCGATGACTCCGCACGCGAGCAGGCACAGTACAAAAGGGCGGTCTGTGTCTTCAAGCGGTGCGCGCGCGCGCATGAAGCCCGCGTAGGCTTGAACCGCCACGGCGCTGTGGAATACTACGTGGCGCCAGCTGGGCGTGTGTGACGCGTCCATACTGCACGTGTGAACCAATTGTTCGATCACCAGCGTTCCGAGGTAGAGAGGGATACCCAGCTGCAACGCCGCGAAAACGACGGTGACGCCATGAGCCTTGCCCAACCGGACGGGCACGCGCATGAGCAAGCCGCCAGTTGCACTGCACAGTGCAAGTGTGCGCACTGCTGACACGACGCCGCTCGGTGCGAGCCAGCACGAGAGCACGCTCACAACTGCACATGCACAAATCGAGAAGACCGCCTGTGCGAGCGGCAGGTACAAGCTAGCGTCGTTGAAATCCACGTGCGTATCCTCGGCATCGGTGTGCTGCATGCGACGCGCGATCCGCCGCGGAAATGCACCGCGCATAAATGCGCCAAGGCACTACTCGATTTGCGGCCGGCAAAGTCGCGCTATACACTAGCGTTGGAATCGCGCTGCGGGGAGGCCGTTACGCTCGTCGGTTTTGCAACTTGTGCCACACGGTCCGGCACAGGCGGCGGCGGCTGCCTGTGAAATTCGCGCAGGGCTCCGCGTCCGGCGTTCGTGCATTGCGCGCATGGCCCTGCGTTCGCCGAGCGCCCGGCGTCGCGATGCGACCTCGTCCCCACCCCCGGCCATCACAAAGGGCAGGTCTGCCGAGAATCTCGACTCGATTCTGTTCAAGCAGACGAGCCACCGCGCAGCGGAGCAATGCTTTGGCTTTTCCTATCCCTTTCGTAACAACCCCAAATACGACCTCAGCCCCACATTCAAACCTACTCGAGGTGGTTCGCAGTCGCGTTTGGCGCGCTTCTGCCCATCTCCCCTGGCGATGACCAAATCGCAAAGCATGCCCGAGTTTGACCCTTCCTTGGAGGAGGGGGAGCAGTCGCCGCCGATCATCGTCGAGCGGGACGTGTGGGTGTGCCAGGGTGCCGGCGACGGCAAGATTCACCGTCTGCAACCCAACTCCGATGGCGGCCTGTCGTGCGTCTGCGGCATCGTCGCCCGTGGCGTTGACATGATTAGCTTGGCGCGATTCAAGAACTGTTCCGAATCGATGGACCCAACGAAGATCAACGACGGCCCGCCGCGCGCTGCTGCCAGCCAGCAAGCGCCGTGGGCGGAAGGGCCCGAACGCAAAGAGGATCGCGAGCGGCGCGAGAGTGCGCAGCTAGGAGGCACGCACGTTTCAAACTCGTGTGCCCGTAAGAATGACATGCAGCAGGCACTGCGAGAGGTCGACCGCCAGGCGCGTCGCGATGCCGCTGCCGCGTGCCGCGATGCCGCAGCGACTCTTCACCCAAACGCGCCAGACCAGGGCCGTGGCCGAAAGCTTTCCGAAGGTCTGGAGAGCGCGATTGCAAAGCTGCCTTTGCTGAGAACGCTGAGGAACCCCATCGCTTCGCACATCCGTATTGAGGCGGTCCGCATCTACCAGCTCTCGATGCGGCACGAGCAAAAGTGCGGGTGCAAAGGGTGCATTTACGCGCTGTCCACGCGCAACATGACCGTCCTGACGCTGGGCATCATAGAACTCGTGCTTTCGCAGCTCGCAGGCATTGAGGAGGGCGATGGCCGCCGCGCCGAGGACATCTCGCAGGGCGAGTACACCAAGCAGGACATGGAACGCACGCTTGCGCAACTCTATCAGATTCAGGGAGAGTTCAAGGTGAATCAGTTGCAGCGCTTGGAGCTGCTCAGCGCGGTGCATCGCATCTCAAAGTGGACAATGCCCGGACAGGAGCTGTTCGCCTGCGCGTCGGACGAGGTCAGCTGCCCGTCGTCGCTCTTCCTGCCGGCGGCGCGCACGGCGGTTGGCGTGGGCGAGTTTGGCAAGGGCGTCGCACCCGATCCCGGCGACAATACCGGAAAGCTGCGCCTCTCGCTCGAAGCGGCCCTTAAACGGACGCCCATGGACACCGAGTCGAGGGAGATGATCACGTACCAGCTTCGTGTTCCCGAGGTGATGGATTACATGGCACAAGAAGGGCTGCCGCGCGACGTGCTCGCCATCGCCGTCGTGGCAGCCACCGCGCGCAAGCTCGAGAAAGACGACCCAACGGACGGTCTGCGCAGTACGCTCATCAATCCATTGAATATCGCCAGCTCAACAGTTGATGACTTCATCGAGCGCCTCGCACTGCGCATCCAACGCCCACCCGTCGCGGAAGAGGAAGGCGAACCTCTGGATTTGTCGCGCGAGGCGCATGAGGCGTGCGATAAAATATTCGACGCGTAGCTCTCCAACACGGCGCTCGCGCAACCAGCGCCGTTTCTGGGTCGACAATTGGAATCGATAGCATCTTGCAACTTGTGTCGCGCGAAAAGATTGCGCGGCCGAGCGGCCGCTAAGCCTGTGCCAACATTGTTACCAAACCAGGCAAGTGTATTTTTGGGGTTCATGGCGCTGATCCTCTTGCCGGACGACTGCAGCCAAGCAATCGAGCCGCCCGGCAAGAAGCAGCGCCGCCAGGGGCCGGATCCAACAGTGAGCCGGGTGGTAAAATCGGACAGTGCGGCGTCACTATCGTCGCGCAGTTCGCACGCGTCGATGGAGTCCACCCGCAGCACCGCGTCGTCGTCCAAGTGCTCCTTTGCGCCGCTCAGATCTTCAGACGAGGACCCGGGGAAGAAAGTGCGCATAGCAATAGGTGGCGCGTGGTAGTGGTGTCGTGTGCTTGAGTATACCTGTGCACGTGTCGGAAGCGCAGGCAGGACTGACATTTATTTATTGGCAACGTTTTGCAACTTTTGAGTTTTCTCGAAACCGCTAGCTCCGAACCCCCCCCATTCGGCGTTCGGTCCGTGCGCATCCGCGCGGGAGACGGGCTGCAGCAGGGGGTGGGGGAGGAAAGTCGCCGGTTCGGAATCAGTGCGCGCGCATGGAAACCAAGCGACTGGAAACGCTTGACAACCTATTCGCCGAATACTTGGCACAGATGCTATGCGTGCGGCCCACGATTTGGGTTCAGACGCGCGGTGCGCGCACCCTGGTCAAGTATGATCCGCCCCCGCGCGACGCGCTGAACGTTGTGTGCCGTGCGTGTAACACGCCGTTGCGTGGTGCCGAGCACGGGCGCCTACTGTGCTCCAAGTGTCGATCCAAGCCATCAGTGCTCCAAGGTCCACCTCTCATCCGTACGATGTACTGGAGCTCGCACCCTCGGTTTGCGCTCAACGCCGACATGGTGCGCGTCGTGGCGCATATCAAGACGATGAGCCAGATTGCCTCAAAGGACATGGAAATATCTGAGCGCCTGGCCTACAAGCTGTGGCAAGTCTTTCAGCGCGGCAGTGCGGGCATGGGTAGCATGAACATCTTCTTCCCGGAAGAAGAGGTCAAGGCCAGCGGTGCTTATGACGCGTCGATCACAGCGTGCAATCCACGCTACACGGGTGACTGCAGAATTTCGCCTATGCAAGAGTCGTACGGGCGGCACGATGCGGTCACGGTTGGTGGACTGGGCGACAAGCTGCAGCAATTAGTGAAGTGCTCTGTGAAGGATTGGTTGGACAACCTCGACGCAATGATTCGTCGGCGCTTCTCCATACCTCTCGAACAGCAGCACGGCGACATGTCCATCGCCACGGTAATCAACCGGTTTGCTAAGCTCATCGCCGACCGTGTGGTGCACCTGGAGGTACGCGGCGACAATCCAACCAAGTATCTTTGCGCGATCGCATTCCAGCACGTGATCCGGCTCGAAAATGTGCGGTGCGAGCACCACGCCAAGGAGCACACGAGCGCGGACATACGCAGTATGCAAGAGCTCCTTCGGCTGGCACAAGGGAGCGTGCTTGTCTTTCCTGAGCGGCGCGATCGACTCGTCGATTTTTTGCGTCGCCCGTGTCCGGAGCTGCTCAAATTCCTGCCGCAGGTGGCTCAGCAGTATGAATTTGAGCAACTTGTCGCCGCGCTGAACTTGATCTGCGCCGATCCGTCCGCGGCAGCCGAGCAGCTGGACCGTTGGCGAAATGTGTACGCGGGCTCGCTTGTAGAGGTTCTCAACAAAGCCATTGAGAAGACTCGCGAGTGGCGGCCAGTCGACTTCTTACCGTGTGTGCAGTGTCACGACACGTTGCGTCACGCGCGGCTCCCTGCGATGGGTTGGGACGACAATCCGTCCATTACCTCGTGGTCGTTGGTCAGCAGCGCGACCTATGCACACCGACGGACAGGACTGGACCCAACGGGAATGCGCATAGTGCTGATGGCTTCGGCGCTCTGGAGCCTCAGCGCGGACGAACGCTTCTTTCGCCCCGGGTTTGTGCGGTGCGACCTCGAAAACGTCATGCACGTGGTAGGCGAACACGGGATGCGAGCTACACACGCGCATCGCGCTCTGAAGGAGCAGCTGATGCCGTACATGATCGGCGAGCCTTGGCGCGTCGCATGCGAGGAGTTGACCAATTGGCAGGGCTCGCACATTGAGGACGACGTGCGCCGGGCAGGTGCCCTGCTTGGCGACTTTTCGATGGCGGAACTCTTCAACCGGTACGGCCGCGACCCAGGAGAGTCGGTGGTGCAGATGGCACAGCAGAAGGAGCTGCATACAGCGCTCATGCACGTCACCTCGACAAAGATGATCTTCAAACCGGTGTCGCACTACGAAGACTGGTTCCCGCTGGCGGTGAACTTGCTCCTACCCATGCTTGCGCAGTTGCGACAGACAATGGGCATCGCGACTGCGGCGCCGTCGAGCAAGATCGGCGACATTCTCCGCCTCCTGCCTTCGGTGCGCAACTGGAACCCAGAGGATGGCGCGTTACGCCTGGGGCTGGTAGAGGTCAAGAACAAACCCACGGTCAAGGAACTGCTGAAGAAGCTCGAGGCAGAAAAGTCGCCACTCGCCAAGATGAAGCGCGTAAATACGGTAAACGTGTGGGAATTAGACGTGGGCGTTCTTTCAGAAGTGTTAGGCAAATAACCCCGGCTGGTCGATCGTGTAGTAGGCAAAGAGATTTTCGCCTCGCGATGTCGATTCGCCACGCCGACACTAAGGATAAGCACGATGCCGCCCAGAAGTTCCGGTCCGACGTCGCTTCTGTGCTCTCGTCGACGGTCATTCCGGATTTTGAGAGCCTGACTGAGACCGAGCGCAATGCGGCGACGATTGGCGTCGCGCCCGATGCGTGGAAGCCCATCAGCTGGCTCAACCAAGGCCACTACGGCGAGCTGCTGCGAAGCAATGCGCTCTCGGGCCGCCTCACACAGCAGATCGAGAGCTTCAAGCTGGTCGCCAGCGACAACTAGATCGCACGACGGCGTTTCGGCTGTTTGTAGTCATTTCCGATGCTTGTGCTGAACTGTGCATCAGAGATTTCTTAGGCGCCAAGGTCGAGGGCTTGAAAACGGCACAAGGGCTGAGGGGAGGGGGGGGGAGGCAGGGAG
>TARA_B100001057_G_scaffold175916_1_pt1 | contig 15464 bp, 17 predicted proteins | sample TARA_B100001057 | Tara Oceans TARA_B100001057 (sample SAMEA2621839) | marine metagenome | biome: marine biome (ENVO:00000447); feature: surface water layer (ENVO:00002042); material: "saline water (ENVO:00002010), including plankton (ENVO:xxxxxxxx)" | depth 5 m
GATAATAAAATAATAGGTAAACCTATGTTCGGTAAATTTTTCATTTAAATTTAATTTTAAGTTAACATTCCTCCATCTACATGAAGAACTTGCCCAGTTATATAACTTGACAAGTCAGATGCTAAAAACACACATGCATTTCCAACATCGCTTGGACTACCACCTCTTTTAAGTGGAATACTTTCTTTCCAAGAATTAATAACATCCTCTGACAAAGAGTCTGTCATATCAGTTTCAATAAATCCAGGAGCAATAACATTACTTCTAATATTTCTAGAACCTAATTCTAAAGCGATGGATTTAGAAAAACCTATAATGCCAGCTTTTGAAGCTGAATAATTAGACTGTCCTGCATTTCCTTTTACACCAACTACAGAACTAATATTAATAATAGAGCCATTTCTTTTCTTTAAAAATGTTTTTATTGAAGCCTTTGTAAGATTAAATACAGATGATAAATTTGTATTAATTACGGAATCAAAATCTGATTTTTCCATTCTCATTAATAAGCTATCTTTTTTTATTCCTGCGTTATTTACTAAAATATCAATACTTTCAAAGTCTTTTAAAACATCTTCAACAAGTTTAGTTGCATCTTCATAATTTGAAGCGTCACTTTTATACGCCTTAGCTTTGATACCCAATTTATTAAGATCTTTAGCTAAATTTTCAGCAGATTCTTTAGAATTATTATATGTGAAAGCAACATTACATCCGTTTTCAGCAAAAGTCTCACAAATAGACTTACCAATACCCCTACTCCCACCTGTTACAATTGCAACTTTTGATTCAAGTAATTTCATTATTTAAGTATTTCATTTACGGTCTTACCTATATCTGCAGGAGAATCAACAACATTAATACCTGACTCTCTCATTATTCTTTTTTTTGCAGATGCCGTATCATCTTTTCCTCCAATAATAGCTCCAGCATGTCCCATTTTTCTTCCTTTTGGTGCAGTTTCTCCTGCAATAAAACCAACTACTGGTTTCTTATTTCCGTTGTCTTTAATCCATCTTGCAGCGTCAATTTCTAACTGACCACCAATTTCTCCAATGAGCACAATAATATCTGTATCATTGTCTTCCATAAATAATTGTATAGAGTCTAAAAGAGTGGTTCCTATGATTGGATCTCCACCAACCCCTATTGCAGTTGAGATTCCATAGCCAGACTTAACAACTTGATCAGCAGCCTCGTATGTTAGAGTACCAGATTTTGAAACTATTCCTACACTACCTTTTTTAAAAACAAAACCAGGCATAATTCCTATTTTGGTTTCCTCAGGGGTAATTATTCCAGGACAATTAGGTCCAATTAATCTAATATCTTTCCCATTTAAGTATGACGCGACTCTAGTCATATCATTTACTGGAATACCTTCAGTTATAGTAACAATCGTTTTAATACCTGATTCTGCAGCTTCCATTATTGCATCTGCTGCAAACATTGGAGGTACAAAAATTATTGAAGTGTTAATATCTTCATTATTTAAGGCTTCAGAAACACTATTGTAAACAGGTCTGTCAAGATGCTTTATTCCGCCTTTTCCTGGTGTTACACCACAAACAATGTTTGTACCATATTCAATCATTTGTTCAGAATGGAATGTACCTTCACCTCCAGTAAATCCTTGAACTAAAACTTTTGAGTTTTTATCAACTATAATACTCATCTAGTCTAATTTTTGACAAATTTATTTTATTCTTTCGATATACTGTCCTTTTTCAGTATCAATTTTAACTTTATCCCCCTCATTGATAAAAAGAGGAACATTAATATTAGCACCCGTTTCCATAGTAGCAGGTTTTGTGGCATTTGTTGCAGTATTTCCTTTAATACCTGGCTCTGTGTGGGTTACTTCCAAAATAACACTTAATGGCATATCTACCGATAGCGGACTATTATCATCATTATTAATAATTATCGAAACATTCTCACCTTCTTTTAAAAGGTCAGGATAATCAATTTTATTTTTTTCAATTGTTATCTGATTATAGTCCTCGTTATTCATAAAATGAAAATAATCTGTATCGTTATATAAAAATTGATATTGACTAGTAGTTACTTTCACTTCTTCTATCTTATGTCCTGAGGGAAATGTATTATCTAGAACCTTTCCATTAGTAACGCTTTTTAATTTCGTTCTAACAAAAGCAGGACCTTTGCCAGGTTTTACATGGAGAAACTCAATTACTTTATAAATATCATGATTGTACTTAATACAAAGACCTTTTCTAATATCACTAGTGCTTGCCATAGTTTAGTTTTTTTGAAAGTAACCTTTCATTATACCTCTTTGAGAGTTTTCAATAAACTGAATTATTTCATCTCTTTCAGGAGTTGCATTTAATTCTGCCTGAATAATCTCCATAGCCTGTGTATTGTTATATTTCTTTTGGTATAGAATTCTGTAAATATTTTGAATATCTTGAACTTTTTTACTTTCAAATCCTCTTCTACGAAGACCCACAGAATTAATTCCAACATAAGATAATGGCTCTCTCGCAGCCTTGACGTAAGGTGGAACATCTTTTCTAACTAATGATCCCCCAGCAACAAAAGAATGAGATCCTATTCTACAGAATTGATGAACAGCAACAAAACCTGATAAAATTACATAGTCTCCTACTGTAATATGACCAGCTAGAGTACTATTATTTGAAAAAATACAGTTATCACCAACAAAACAATCATGAGCAACGTGAGAATAAGCCATTATAAGGCAATTGGAACCAATCTTTGTTGTCCCCCTGTCTTTTGTTCCTCTATTAATAGTTACACATTCTCTTATAGTTGTATTATTACCAATTTCACATAATGAGTCCTCGCCCTCAAATTTAAGATCTTGAGGATTTGCAGAAATAACTGATCCAGGGTAAATAAAGCAATTTTTTCCAATTCTTGCACCTTCCATAATAGTTACATTGGAACCTACCCAAGTGCCTTCTCCAATTTCCACATTGTTATTTATTGTAGAAAAGGGTTCCACAACAACATTTTTTGCAATTTTTGCTCCAGGATGAACGTAAGCTAGTGGTTGATTCATATCTATTCTTTTTTTACAATTTTTGCCATAAATTCACCCTCACTTTTTATTTCGTCTCCAACAAAGGTATGCCCATACATGTGAATAATACCTCTTCTAATAGGTGAAATTAACTCTAATTTACAAATAAGTATATCACCCGGAATGACTGGGTTCTTAAATTTACATTTATCCATTTTCATGAAGAAAGTAAGGTAATTTTCAGGATCTGGAACTGTATTTAAGACAAGGACTCCACCTGCTTGAGCCATAAACTCAACCTGTAGGACCCCTGGCATTACAGGAGCTCCTGGAAAATGACCTTTGACCCAAGATTCAGTTTTTTCAACTCTTCTAAGTCCAATAACATGAGAGTCTGACAGCTCAATAACCTCATCAATAAGTAAAAATGGTGGTCGATGAGGAATCACATTCATAATTTGATTTGAATCCATCAGCGGTTTTTTATTCAAGTTAAGTTTTGGTAAAATATTTTTTCTATCTGACTTTATCACTTCAAAAACTTTTTGTGCAAATTTAGCATTAATTGAATGTCCAGGTTTTTCGGCAATAACCTTTCCTCTAATCTTCATTCCAATTAAAGCTAAATCTCCAATAATATCCAACAGCTTATGTCTTGCTGCCTCATTTGGATAATGTAGACTAAGATTATCTAATATTCCATTTTCTTTAACGGAGATTGAATCTTTATTAAATGCCTTTTTTAATCTGTCCATATTACTATTGGCAAGTGGTTTATCTACGTAAACAATAGCATTATTGAGATCACCACCTTTAATTAAACCATTTTCAAGTAGGGTCTCTAGTTCATGAAGAAAGCTAAAAGTTCTCGCAGACGAAATATTACTTTTAAATTCACTAATGTCATTAATAGTAGCAGTTTGAGTTCCAAGCACCTTAGTATTAAAGTCTATTTTTGTGTCTATCCTGTAGTTTTCATCGGGAACTATTGAAATCTTACTACCTGTCTCTTCGCATTCATATGAAATTTTTTCATTTGGAAAAAATTCCTCTCTTAAGGCATTTTGCTCTATAATTTTTGCTTCCTCAATTGCATCAATAAAATACTTAGAAGAACCGTCCATAATTGGTACTTCAGGTCCATCCAAACATAAGAAACAATTATCAATATCGAGACCAGTTAAAGCTGCTAAAACGTGCTCTGATGTGTGAATTCTAAAAGATCCATTATCTAGATTTGTTCCCCTGTCAGTGTTTGATATATATTTGATATTAGCTTCAATTAAATTATCCCCTTTGATATCCTCTCTTATAAAGACAAGACCTGTATTTGAAGGAGCCGGCTTAAATGTTAAAGTTACATTTTGACCAGTATGAAGTCCTACCCCAGTCAATGATGATTCTTTTGCAATTGTTTTTTGGGGAACTGTTCTTCTTATCATTTGTCTTTTTTATCAATTTTTTTAACTATTTCAGGTAAGTTTTTAAAATGAATGTATGACTTATTATAATTCATATATGATATTGCAGGTGTTCCTGTTATTCTTGAATTACTCTCAACATCTGATGTAACTCCAGCTTGAGCCTGTATTTTTACGTTATCACCTATTTTAAGATGACCAATAATACCAACTTGTCCCCCAATCATACAGTTTTTTCCAATCTTAGTTGAACCTGCTATTCCAGATTGTGCAGCAATAGCAGTATTCTCACCAATCTCAACATTATGTGCAATTTGAATTTGATTATCCAGTTTAACACCGTTGTTAATTATAGTCGATCCTAATGTTGCTCTGTCTATGGTTGAATTTGATCCAATCTCAACATTATCGCCAATTATTACATTCCCTGTTTGTGGAATTTTTTTATAACTCCCATCTTTATTTGGCGCGAAACCAAAACCATCTGATCCAATAGAGCATGAACTGTGAATAATACAATTTTTTCCAATTTTAGTATCATCCAGAATTTTTACACCAGGAAAGATTTTTGTTCCTTGACCTATTTCAACATTATTTCCTATAAAAACTTGATTTTCAATTATACAATGATCAGAAATTATCGAATTTTCTCCAATAGTTGAGAATGACCCAACATATGATAAATTTGAGATTTTAGCAGTTTTGTCTAATACGGCTAATTCACTAACACCCTTTTTTATACTTTTATCTTTATTAAAAAGCTCTAATATTGTTGTAAAAGACGAGTATGGATCTTTTACTTTAATAAGAGTTGTAGTAATTTTTTCAGTTGGTTCAAAATCATTAGATACAATAGTTGCAGAAGCATTTGTTGAATATATGAACTCAGTGTATTTAGGGTTAGCAAGAAAAGTTAATGAACCTTTAGAGCCATCTTCGATTTTAGAAATATTAAAAATATTTACTTCTCTATCACCTACAATAGTTCCGTCTATTTGATCTGCAATTTGTCCAGCAGTAAAATTCATATGTGCAAAATTAAAAAATTATGTTAAATGCTTATATTTAGCTCGACTAATATGAAAATAAAAAACTTTGAACTAAGTCAATTAACTCAAACCTCTGTTGAGCTTAAAAAACATATTAAAAACAATGTTGTTTTAATAAGTGGTGAAATGGGAGCTGGGAAAACAACTTTAATTAAAGAGTTGCTGCGTTTAATGGATGTAGAAGATAAGGTTTCTAGCCCTACCTTCTCAATTGTAAATGAATATGTTACTAGTCATAAAGAAACAATATACCATATGGATCTTTATAGAATAAAAGATACTGAAGAGTTAAAAAATATTGGTTTATTTGAATACATTGAATCTGGAAAAACCTGCTTTATTGAATGGGGTGAGATAATTGAAAAATCAATTTATCCAGACTATAATAAATTCGTCATAAGTAAAGTGAATAAATCAAGATCTATAAAGAAAATTAGATGAGTTTCCTTAAAAGGCTTTATTATTTCTCTTCTGGCCTTATAATTGGTATTGTATTTTTGTTTTTCATATTTAACGGTAAAAAAACCTCATGTAATTATGGTCCTAGTGCAAGAGTTATAGATAATATAATTTCAAAAGAGGTAATTTTAAAAAATGAGAAAGATTCAATCCAAACTGATTTATTGATTGAAATAATTTCAAAAGGTAGAGTGAAATTTAATAAAAGTGAAACCAATAATAAACCATGCGGTCTTTATTATGTAGAGTCAGATTCACTAAACTTATTAATTGAAAATTGTGAAGAAAAAGCAGTAGTTGAGTTTAAGTAACACTTCTTCTCTTTAGTTCTGTTTTAATTAGTTCAAGCTCACGCGATGTTTGTCCCTTAACCGAAGTATTCTCCTCTGCCCTTCTTATCAAATATGGGATAACTTCTTTAATTGGTCCATATGGTAAATACTTTATAACATTAAAACCTTCGCTAGCTAAATTAAATGTAATATTATCGCTCATTCCATATAATTGACCAAACCAAATGTTAGGATCATTTTTACTTATATTGCTTGAATTCATATTATCAATTATCATGTAGATGCTTTTTTCATTGTGTGTACCTGAGAATAAAGAAAATCGATCTAATTTTGACAAAATATAATTTGCTCCATTATCAAAATTTTCATCAGTTGATTCTTTTGAATCACAAATTGGAGATAAATAATTATTTCTTTTTGCACGTTTGCTCTCTTTCTCTATATAAGCTCCCCTGACTAATTTAATCCCTACATAAAACTTTTTATCTACTGAGATTCTGTAAAGATTTTTAAGATAATTTAGTCTATCATGTCTATACATTTGTGATGTATTATAAACAATTGGCTCTTCTTTATTATACTTTATCATCATATTCAACACTAATTGATCTATTGCATCTTGAATCCATGATTCCTCTGCATCTACTAATATTTTTACTTTTTTAATATAAGCAAGATGACATATTTTATTAAACCTCTCTTTTACTTTGTCATACTGTATCTCTTCACTTTCATTTAAGGTTTCTTTAAGAGATACTTTATGAAGGATTTGAGAACTAGCTAATGCAGTTGGTTTAAAGACTGTAAAATCAAGAATCTTGTTTTCAGCAACAAAATCTATAGATTTAAGCACTTCATTTAATGATAAATTATATGAATTCTCATTTTCCAAACCCTCTACAGAATAATGAAGATAGCTTTTAACATTTTTATCATAAAGCTTTTTTACAGTATCCAATGATTCACTTAACGTTTCACCAGAACAAAATTGTTCAAAGACAGTTCCTTTAACTATAGATAGTATAGGTAGCCTTAATTTTAAAGCAATTTCAAGAGCTACTTTACCAATATTAGTAAGTGATTTGTTTGAAATTATTTTGAATAAAAAATATGCTTTTTTTAATTCAAAATTTGTTTTGAGAGTGAAACCATTTTTAGTATTGTCCAAAAGCATAAAATAAATACCTAATTTTGCAGTAAAACTAATCAAAATTAATAAATGAAAACTGATCTGTATTTGTCACTTAGTGAAAAAATTAATTCAGGCAAATTTTCTTCAACCTTTATACTGGTAGATGAAAATACAGAAAAGATGTGCCTTCATCTATTTATTAAAAAAAGCGGAATTAAATCATATAACAAAATAAAGATTGCGTCAGGGGAGCACAATAAAAACATAGATACCTGCGTTTTAATTTGGGAGCAATTAAATTCTTACAAAGCTGATAGAAAATCCCTTCTCATTAATCTAGGAGGGGGTGTGTTAACAGATATCGGTGGTTTTGCTGCATCTACTTATTTAAGAGGAATAAAATTTATTAATATTCCTACAACCTTACTTGGAATGGTTGACGCTGCACATGGAGGGAAAACTGGTATTGATTTTAAATTGTTAAAAAATCAGATTGGCTTATTCAGTCAATCACTTGAGGTTATATTAGATAATGAATATTTAAAAACTCTATCTAAAGAGGAGCTAATTAATGGATATGCAGAGGTGGTTAAACATAGTCTGTTAACAGATAAGCCAGACTTGAGTTTTAATAGTTTAATAAAGCTTGATTTATTTGAAGACTCTGATTACATAATTAATAGATACTCGCAAATAAAGAATGAAATTGTAGAATCTGACACATATGAGTTAGGAATTAGAAAAGTACTTAACCTTGGTCATACAATTGGGCATGCAATAGAATCCTATTCACATATGTCAGAAAACATCAATAATTTAAAACATGGGGAAGCTATAGTGATAGGTATAATTACTGAACTTTATATTTCTCACATAAAGTTTAATATGTCATTAAAAGATGTTCTCTCAGTTAAAAATCACCTCAATAAGTACTTTAAATTGATTCCTTTTGATAATAATGATATTGATGAAGTTTTTGATCTTATGATATATGACAAGAAAAACTCAGGGAGTAAAGTCAATTTTGTGCTGTTAAAAGAAATAGGTAAGCCAGTAGTTGATCAAATTGTTAATAAAGAGCTTTTTAGAGAATCATTCCTATTTTATAATGAATCATTATAGTTCTTGAAATATATTTTTCATTAATCTCTTTTTGTCATTTATGCTCTCCTCTAAAGATATCATTGTCTCGGTCCTTAATACTCCTTCTACATCATCTATCGAAAATATAATTTCTCTCGCGTGATCAGTTCCCTTAGCTCTAATTTTACAAAAAATATTGTATTTACCGGTTGTAATATGGGCAACTGTAATATATGGTTTCTTTTTTAGCTCTTTAATTATTTCATATGTTCTTCTAGACCTGTCAATTAAAACGCCAACATATGCTATAAAATTATAACCAAGCATTTTATAATCTAGAGTCAAAGAGGAGCCTTTAATAATGCCTAAATCTTCCATTTTCTTAACCCTGACATGTACTGTCCCTGCTGAAATTAAAAGTCTTTTAGCAATATCTGTAAATGGTGTACGTGTATTATCAATTAATATATCCAGGATTTTTCTGTCAATGTCATCTAATTTTTGCATTTTTTGGTGTTTAAGCTAAAATATTAAATTTTATCAAGGTTTTATTCACTATTTAAATTTTTCATGTTATAACATAATGTTATACTCGATAATTTTGCATATTTTACATTTGTTTTTTAAGTTTACAATTGTAAAATACAAAAGATATATACTCTATTAATCAATATCTTACAAAATAAATTAAAAGTATAAGATGAATAAAGAAAGTGTTTTAGATAGGATAAAAAAAATAATTGAGGATAATAATCTGACAAACTCAGAATTTGCAGAAAGAATAGGTATTCCTAAATCATCAATCTCACACCTACTCTCTCAAAGAAATAAACCTAGTTTAGATATAATTACTAAGATCTCTGAAAATTTTGATGAGATTAGTACTGATTATTTAATATTTGGAGTTTTAGAGTCTAAAGAAAATCAAATAAAGACTCCTGAGGATCTTTTCTCTAATCAATATGGGGATAATACTAAAGAATCTGTTAAACTGTCTAATAATAGGGTTAAATCAATCATTATTATTTACGAAAACAATAAATTTGAACAAATTGATAAAATTTAAATGAAAAAAATATTATTTATTGCTTTTATGTTCTCCTCATGCTATACAGTGGAAAGAGATTGTATAGATTTTAAAACAGGTGTTTTTAAATTTACAACTGTTGTTAATGATTCTCTAGTAACATCAAAATTTACAAGAACTAATGATTTTGAAATTGAATTATTTAATGGTATCAAAGATTCTTCTTCAATTAAATGGGTAAATGAATGTGAGTTTCTTTTAACTAAATTAAATCCAAGAACAAATCAGGAGAAGCGACCAGTTAGGATAAAAATATTAAGAACATATGGAGAAAAATATGATTTTGAGTTTTCTCAGGTTAATAATCCACAAAAGATAACAAGGGGAACAGTAGAGAGAGTCTCTGACTAAAATTTAAGTTTTGTTTGATTCTGATCAGCATCATTAGATACTTGCTGTTCATCTTTAACTTCTATATCGTCAATATTTTCAGTTTTTTCTATAATGGAGGACTTTGATTTGTAAGAAACTTTTCTTACGGAATCTTTTGTTACAATATTGCCTTTAGAATCTCTACCTTTAATAATTAAATCTCCAAAATCTTGTTCAATCTTATCCTTCCTTAAAGACGCTTTCTTTCTTAAATAGACCATAACTTTATCAGCTTCATCAATATTATTAACACTGAAATAAAGAATTTTAGATAAATCTTTTCCTTGAGTTAAATTGTATTCTTTATCTCTTATAACTCCAGAGACTTTAAATCTTTTAATATATGACGTACCGTTCTTACCATCTCTATAGATCAAATTGTATACTTTATTTTTGCTTTCTGAGTTAAATAAAGAGATATGTTTAATGTTTTTTCCTACGAAAACCTTAGAATCAACTTTAATTACCTTCATAATCCCATCCTCAGTAAAGATAATTACGTCGTCTAAGTCAGAACATTCACAAATCATTTCATCTTTCTTCATAGAAGTACCAACAAATCCTTCTTCCCTATTTACATATAGCTTGTAATTTTTAATTGATATCTTCCTCTTATCTAGTTCATCAAATTCGTCAATAATAGTCTTTCTCTTTTTCTCTTTCCCGAAATGCTTCTTTAAGTAAGTAAAGTATTGAATCGTATAATCTACAAGATGCAGAAGATTATTTTTCACCTCTTCTATATTGGTTTCAATATTTGAAAGCTTTTCTTTTACTTTATCAAGGTCAAATTTTGAAATTTTCCTTATTGGGATTTCTGTAAGTTTTTTTATATCATCAATTGATATTTCTCTCTTTAATTTTTTTTCAAATGGTTTTAAGCCAGTCTCAATTGTTGAGATGACTTCATCCCAGGTTGTTATTTCCTCTATATCTCTATAGATTCTATTTTCAATAAATATTCTCTCAAGGGAAATTGTATGCCATTGATTTTCTAATTCCTGAAGTTGAATATCTAATTCTTTTTTTAGTAAATCTTTAGTATTGTCTGTAGATATCTTAAGCATATCTTTTACACCTAAAAATTGTGGTTTATTATTAGAAATAATGCAACATAACGGAGATATAGAAACCTCACATTGAGTAAAAGCATATAATGAATCAATACTTTTTTGTAGTGATGATCCAGAAGGTAAATAAACCAGAACCTCCACCTCAGATGAAGTGTTGTCCTCAATTTTTTTAATTTTTAATTTCCCTTTTTCAGAAGCTTTTATTATAGACTCAATCAATGAAGCAGTTGTTGTACCATAGGGTATCTCCTTTATTATAATAGTATTTTTCTCGTATTTTTCTACTTTAGCTCTTACTTTTACTCTCCCACCTCTATTTCCATCATTATAGTTTTTTACATCTATACTTCCACCTGTTTGAAAGTCCGGAAAAAGTTTAAAGTTTCGGCCCTTTAAGTATTTTATACTTCCATCAATCAATTCATTAAAATTATGAGGTAATATTTTAGTAGATAAACCTACTGCTATACCCTCTGCTCCTTGAGCTAGTAATAACGGAAACTTTACTGGAAGATGGATTGGTTCCTTTTTTCGCCCATCATAAGATAGTTGCCAATTTGTAGTCTTTGGATTAAATATAACTTCAAGGGCAAATTTTGATAATCTTGCCTCAATATATCTTGAGGCAGCAGCTTTATCTCCTGTATAAATATTACCCCAGTTACCTTGCATGTCAATTAGCAACTCTTTTTGACCTATTTGCACCATCGCATCAGATATACTTGCATCTCCATGAGGATGGTATTGCATTGTATGCCCTACTACATTTGCAACTTTATTGTATCTACCGTCTTCTAGGTCAAACATTGAGTGTAGTATTCTTCGTTGAACAGGCTTTAACCCATCCATTAAATCTGGTACAGCTCTTTCAAGAATAACGTATGACGCATAATCTAAAAACCATTCCTTGTACATCCCACCTACTTTTGTTAAAGTATTGGAGTGTTCTAAATTGATATTTTCTTCATCTTCAATCATTTATATTCTCGTTTATCAAGTCTAATTCAACTTTTAGATTATCAATTATAAATTGCTGTCTGTCAGGAGTATTTTTACCCATATAAAATTTCAATAATTCTTCAATTGTTGTTGATTTATCTATAATTACTGGATCTAATTTAATATCATCACCAATAAAATTTTTAAATTCATTAGGCGAAATCTCACCCAATCCCTTAAATCTAGTTATCTCAAATTTACTTTTGGAGTTATTAATTATTTCATTTTTCTCAAGCTCACTGTAACAATAATGAGTTTTTTCTTTATTTCTGACTCTAAAGATTGGGGTTTGTAGAATATATAGGTGTCCATTTTTAATTAGCTCAGGGAAGAATTGAAGGAAAAAAGTTATAATCAAGAGCCTTATATGCATTCCATCTACATCAGCATCTGTAGCTATAACTATATTATTATATCTCAAGTCTTCCATACTGTTTTCAATATTTAGTGCAGCTTGAAGTAAATTAAATTCTTCATTTTCATAAACTATTTTCTTAGTCATTCCAAATGAATTTAGAGGCTTACCTCTTAAACTAAATACAGCTTGAGTATTAACATCCCTAGATTTTGTAATTGAGCCACTTGCAGAATCTCCTTCAGTAATAAAAATAGTCGAGTCTAGACGCTTATCTTTTTTTAACTCATTAAGATGAACTCTACAATCTCTAAGTTTTTTATTATGAAGATTGGCTTTCTTTGCTCTTTCTCTAGCCAGTTTTCTAATTCCAGATAATTCTTTTCTTTCTCTCTCAGCTTGAATTATTTTATTTTGAATTGATTTAGCAACTTCTGAATTCTTGTGTAAATAATTATCGAGTTCTTTCTTTATAAAGTCATTTATAAATACTCTAACTGATTTTAACCCCTTGCCCATTTCTGTAGATCCAAGTTTTGTTTTTGTTTGAGATTCAAAAACAGGTTCCATAACTTTAATACTAATAGCTGAAATTATTGATTTTCTAATATCAGATGTCTCATAATTTTTACCAAAAAACTCCCTAATTGTTTTAACGAAAGCTTCTCTAAAAGCTGTCTGATGAGTTCCGCCTTGGACTGTATATTGACCATTTACAAATGAGTAATATTCCTCACTATATTGTGTTCTTGAGTGAGTTATAGCTAATTCAATATCTTCTCCCCTAAGATGAATAATTGGATAAAGAAAGTCTTGAACATTCGATTGATCCTCAATTAAGTCTTTTAATCCGAATTCCGATTTAAATTTATTACCATTTAATTTGATCGTTAATCCCGGGTTAAGATAGACGTAAAATTTAATCATTTTCTCTACATACTCAATTCTATACTTAAAATTTTTGAAAATTGATTGATCAGGAGTGAATTCTACGTATGTACCATTTTTATCTTCGGTCTTATCAAGTTTTTCATTAGAAAGAACACCAAGTTTAAATTCTGCAGATTTTGTTTTACCTTCTCTTGTTGATGAAACAATAAATGATGAGGACAATGCATTTACAGCTTTAGTACCCACACCATTAAGGCCAACAGATTTTTTAAAAGCTCTAGTATCATATTTTCCACCAGTATTCATTTTAGATACTACATCTACAACTTTTCCAATTGGTATACCTCTTCCGTAATCTCTAACAGATACAAATTCATCATTAATGATAATATCGATAATCTTACCCTCTCCCATCACGAATTCATCTACACAATTATCAATAACCTCTTTTAGTAAAACATATATACCATCGTCGGGGGATGAACCATCTCCTGATTTACCAATATACATTCCAGGTCTCAATCTAATATGTTCTCTCCAATCAAGAGATTTTATATTTTCTTCGGTATAATTAGAAGTACTTGCCATTTTTATAAATATACTAAATGTTAAATCTAAAGTGCATTATGTCTCCATCAGAGACAATATATTCTTTTCCTTCGAGTCTCATCTTACCTGCTTCCTTTACCTTTAACTCAGAACCAAATTCAATATAATCTTTGTAACTGATAACTTCTGCACAAATAAAACCTTTTTGAAAGTCTGAATGAATTTGTCCAGCAGCATCATAGGCTGAGTCACCAATTTTTATTGTCCATCCTCTAACTTCTTTTTCCCCAGCTGTAAAATAACTATGTAGATTTAAGAGTCTATAAGAAGCTCTAATTAATTTATTTGAACCTGATTCTTCAAGACCTAAATCATCAAGAAATATTTTTTTTTCATCAAAAGATTCAAGTTCATTTATTTCGGATTCAATTTTAGCAGATATAATAATAATCTCGGAGGCTTTACCCTCTAAATCTTTTTTAACTTCTTCTACATAGCTATTCCCTGATAAGACATCTCTTTCTCCAACGTTACATACATAAAGTATTGGTTTAAATGATATCAACTCAAGAGGTTTAATGAAATCTTCAAATTGATCATCTGTATAACTAGCTCTATCTACATTCATTTCTTCTAGTTGAATTAATACATTTTCTAATATTTCAATTTCTTTCTTTGACTCATTACTTCCTGTCCTTAGGGTCTTCTTAATCTTGTCTAACCTTTTTTCAACAACTTCAACATCCTTAAGAACTAACTCGTATTCTACAACTTCCTTATCTGATATGGGGCTAATTTTTCCGTCAACATGGACAATATTTGGATCATCAAAACATCTTAAAACATGAATTATTGCATCTGTCTCTCTAATATTAGATAAAAATTTATTTCCTAGACCTTCACCCTTACTAGCTCCTTTAACAAGTCCAGCAATATCAACAATCTTAACAGTAGTAGGTATCAATTTTTGTGGTGATATAATTGAGTTTAGTTTACTTAATCTTGAGTCAGGAACGTTTACGATACTGATATTTGGATCAATTGTACAGAAGGGATAGTTTTCACTCTGAGCTTTGCTCTGAGAGAGACAATTAAAAAGAGTTGACTTACCAACATTAGGCAATCCTACAATACCTACTTTCATTTATTAATCATGCATAAATTTTTGCTTTGACAAAAGCTCATTTTCTGTCTCAACATTATCATCGTCAGGAATACAACAATCAACTGGACAAACAGCTGCACATTGAGGCTCTTCATGAAATCCCATACACTCAGTACACTTGTCTGGTACAATAAAAAAGAACTCATCTGAAATAGGATTATTTTCTATATCAGAATTAACCTTGTTTCCATTTGGTAATAAAACGTCTCCTTTTAGATTAGTTCCCTTACTGTAATTCCATTTTTCTTGACCTTCGTATATAGCATTATTTGGGCACTCAGGTTCACAAGCACCGCAATTAATACATTCGTCAGTTATAATTATCGCCATAATAATTTCTGCAAAAATAATATGTATTGTTTAATCTTTGTTAACAATTTTTACATTTTTTGAATTAACAGTGACTAAATATTGATTGTAAGTTTAGATATTTGCAAATATTTATGAATAAAAAAGTACATAATTTTAGTGCTGGCCCTTCTATACTTCCAGATAAAGTTTTTGAACAATCATCCGCTGCAATTAA
>TARA_B100001057_G_scaffold375731_1_pt1 | contig 15464 bp, 12 predicted proteins | sample TARA_B100001057 | Tara Oceans TARA_B100001057 (sample SAMEA2621839) | marine metagenome | biome: marine biome (ENVO:00000447); feature: surface water layer (ENVO:00002042); material: "saline water (ENVO:00002010), including plankton (ENVO:xxxxxxxx)" | depth 5 m
AAAAAAAAGAACTGTTTCTATTTGTTCCAAATCTCCCAGGATTTTTCTGCTTGATATTCAAGCATTTTTAATCCGTTTGAAATTATTGCCCCTCTTCTCTTACCCTCTTTAAGAAATAATGTTTCTATTGGGTTGTAGATTAGGTCAAATAAAATATGAGTCTCATTGATTTCTTCGTATGGCAGTTCTGGAGATAAATTAACCTTTGGGAATGTTCCGACCGGAGAGGCATTTATAATTAATTGATGATTTTTCAACAAATCTGCATTTACGGCTTGATAGCTAATTTGATCATTTTTAGGATTTCTTGATACATACTGATAATGTATTTCAAGTTTGTCTAATACAAATGCAACTGCTGAAGAGGCCCCTCCTGAACCTAATATCAATGCTTTTTTAGGCAGTAGAGTTTTAAGTTTTGTTAGGGATTTCTCAAAACCATAAACATCCGTATTATGTCCGATTGTTCTTCCATCTTTTTCAACCCGAATTGTATTTACCGCTTGCATTTTTTTTGACGGTTCTGATAGGTCATCCAAAAAACGGATTACTTCTCTTTTATAGGGTGTCGTGACATTCAGGCCTGAAATATTATCATGAGATAAAATAGATGGAAGTAATTCGATAGAATCCAGATCAAAGTTTTCGTAATAACAATTGGCCAGATGATCTCGCCTAAATTTTTTATTAAAATAGCCTTTGGAAAATGAATAATCAATATTCCTCCCTATTAGACCAAAAAGCTTTTTATTTATTTTTTTTGACGCCATATCTCTCGAGAAGTGTTACAACAATAGCCCCTAAAATTATAAATAATATAAGGAACCAAAAATCAATTGTTTTTATATTAGGAAGAAGATAATCATAATAGGCAATTTCAGGATTACCTACTGAGTTATTGACGATATCTCCTTCTTCATTTAGTTTAAAAACCTTTTCTCTCCAAGGCCATATGACTCCTAATGATCCACTAATAAAACCAATTATAATTGCAATTGTGATTTGATAGTATTTCTTTAATACATAGCTTAGAATATTGGAAAAAAATATTAGTCCTGAAATAGATCCTAAAGAAAAAATAACTGCCAACCGAAGTAATTTCATTCTATGTTTATCGTTGGTAAATTCTAAATTCATTTTTATTAAATCACCCAGTGTATAATAAATGGCATTAACTGAATCTACTAAAAGTAGAGTGTAATTGCCTAGGAGTAATAAAAGGAATGATCCTGAAAGTCCTGGCAAAGTCATTCCACTGACACTTATAACTCCACAGAAAAAAACAAAGAATAACCCATCATTTTCAGTGAGGGGTTTAGATAACATAATTGTAAGACCAATGAATAGTCCAATAACAAAAAAAAGAATTGTTTTAAATTTCCATTTATCTATTTCGTGATAAACGAAATAGAGCGAAGCTAAAATCATCCCGAAAAAAACAGCGAGAACTTGAATTTCATAATACTTGATTAAATAGTCCAATATTAGTGAAATACTAAAGTAGCTAATAATGACCCCTGAAAATAATAGAGTTAAAAATCCACCATTTACATATACGTAGAACTCATACCATTGTCTTTTAAACAAAAGCGACAAAGCTTTTAAATTAAATTTTTGGAGAGAATCTATCAACTCTTCATAGAAACCAGCCACAAAGGCTACAATACCTCCAGAAACCCCTGGGACTTTATTGGCAGCACCCATTGCAACACCCTTTAAAATCAAAATAATATTTTGCAATAAAATCGGGGTGAACCAACCCATTATTATATTTTTTTTTCCTTCTGACTATTTAAAATAAATACCAACCCTGAGCCAAATAAAAAAAGGATAGTAGCCCATAATAAATGGGCATCTTCAGAATAGTTTAGAGGAGATATAGGTCTAAAAAATGACTTATTTTGATCACCTATGGTTACCTTAAAAACTTCCTGCCAAGGCCATATTTTATGTATAGCTCCAATCATTAGTCCAATAAGTATGGACATGGTTTTATCATTTTCATTATCCAATAACCACTTTAATATTGAAGAAAAAACCCGAAGTCCAATAAGAATGCCTAATCCAAAAATGAATAATTTAGTATAGATCGGAATTAGGATATTTATATCGAAACTAATCGAACTTTTAATTGCCATCTTAATTAAATTTAACACGGTCTGGTATGCCCCCAGAATAAGCAATATGTATGCTCCAGAGATGCCAGGTAATATCATAGCAATTATACCTATAAAACCGCAAAAGAAAAGGTAGATTAATCCAATATCATTACTTTTAGGGCTGATTTGAGTTATAAAAAAACTTATGAAGGATCCTAAAATTAGAAGTCCAATGTTAAGATAACTCCACTGATTAACATGCTTTTTTAGAATAAATATACTGGTGACTAAAATTCCAAGAAAAAAAGACCAAAGAAAAATAGGGTAGGTATTTATTAAAAAATCTATGATAAATGAAAATGTAAAAACCGCACTTAAAATTCCAGAAAAAAGACTTAGAAGGAAATTACCATTGATTTTTTTCCAGAATAAATCTACTGTTAATGTTTTAAAGTTTTTTATACTAATAGCATTAATGGAGTGGATTAATTTTTTGTAAACACCAAGAATAAGGGCAATCGTACCACCAGAAATACCAGGCATAAGATCAGAACAACCCATTGCAACTCCCTTTATAAATACACTTAAATTATTTGAAATGAAATTTATCAAGTATTAAATTTTAGCACAATATATAGCGAAAAACCCAAATTCAATTTCTTAGACTTATTTAAATCCCTAGCGGGCGTTGGCTAATTCGGGAAATAATTGTTTAAACCCCTCAGGGATTTTGAAATTACTTTTAATTTTATCAAAGATACTTATTGCCTCATCTTTTTTACCCAACCGCATTTTACACCCAGCTAATCGATATAATATGGCTGACCTGTTGTTAAAGTATTGCAAGGCAAGTTGGCAAATAGATAATGCAGATTGCCATTCTTTCAGATACATTTGAGCATCCATCCATATAATCCACATTTTAAAATCATGGTTACCTAGTTCATTTGCATTTTGACACGCAATCGAAGCTTCTTTGAAAAAATTTAATTTGAAATGAATTTCAGCACTTTTTTTCCACAAATCCTTACTATCAGAATTTGATTTTAGCGATTTTTTCACATAGTATTTAGCCTTGGGAAAAATTCCACTTTTAAAAAAGTAATCAACTAATGAAATCCAGCTTTTTTCCTGATTTGGCTCCAACTTTATAGATTCTTTAAAATATTGAACAGCTAATTGTTCATTGCCTAATTTAAGATGGCATTCTCCTATTCTATGAATTACATATGCATTAGAGCCATTTAATTTTACTGAAAACTCGTAATTATCAATTGCTTGATTAATTCTACCTATTTTTTCTAAAAGTTTACCTTTTTCAACATACGCTCCAGTAAATGTATCATCACTTATAATGGCAAATTCAAAAGCTGAGAGAGCCTCTTCAAACTTATTTATTTTTGCATACAATTTACCCAACTGATGCCAGGCAACCTCAGAGTATGGGTTGGCCTCTAAGATTTTATTTAGAGTATTGATTGCCTCAATATTCTCTTCCAACTGGTCGTGGCAATAAAGTAGGTTATAAAGAGACTGATAATCCATAGGGTTTTCTCCAACACATTTTAAAAAAAAATCTTTTGCTTTAATATAATCCTCTAAAAAAAGATATTCCATTCCAATTAAACTCCAAATTTCCGTGGGCTCATCCGTAGAATTAAGAGCCTTCAAGAGATATAATACGGCTTTGGTATGGTCTTTCTGTTTGGACGATATATTTGCCCTTTGTAAAAAAATTTCCTCATTTTCAGGGGATAATTGTTCAATTTGTTCAAGTAGATTTTCAGCAGCATTAAATGAACCATCAAATAACAAGATTTCACTTTTTAACAACATTAATTCAATATTGTGGGGATGCTGTTCCATAGCCATTTTAAGGGCTTTTTTTGCAAGATTAAATTGAGCAAAATCAATGTAATAATGAATAATACCTTCAAATTCTATTGCATCAAAAAAAAGAATTTGATTGGTCTTAAGCATATTTTCAAACTTAACTAAGGATGAATTGTTTTCTTCGAATGAAGGATTGTTCATGTAGCTTTAATTATAAATTTAAAGTTATAGAACAATTAAAGATTCATTTTGCGTGAGTGTCTATTGTTTTCAACAAAAATATTAACATATCACTCTAGCTAAATTTCATCAAGTGTGTCAGATATTATTTTACATCCTTGAATAATTTCCTCTTCTAAAATTGTCAGAGGGGGAGAGATTCTTACTGCATTTTTTTCCCAAAGAAGCCAGAATAAAAGTAATCCTTTTTTTAAACATTGATGGACTAAATAATTTGGAATCTTATCGTTTTTAAAAATAGGGGCAAGCATCAGTCCTTTGCCTTGTATTTTTTTTATCTTGGGATTGACTAAATGCTCTCTGAATAGTTTTTCTTTGTCAGCAATTTTATTAATAATTTCTGAGTCATCAATTTCTTTCAAAGTAGCCAATGCTGAGGCTGCTATTACTGGATTACCCCCAAATGTAGTTATATGGCCAAGTTTTGGGTTTAATTCTAGTTTTTTCATAAGCGATGAGCTAGCAGAAAAAGCTCCAATGGGAAGCCCACCTCCAAGAGCTTTACCCATGACGACAATATCAGGTGAAACACCATAGTTTTCAAACCCAAACATTTTACCTGTTCTTCCAAATCCAGGTTGAATTTCGTCAAGAATTAATAACGCACCCATTTCACTACACCTTACCTTTACTTTTTTCAAATAATTATCTTTGGGTTCGATGAAACCTGCACCTCCTTGAATAGTTTCCAATAGAACTGCAGCAGTTTTTTCATTGATTTTTTTCAAATCACTTTCTTTATTGAATTCGATAAAAGTAACCCCGGTCAGCAAGGGACGATACCCCTTTTTTTGCTCTTCATTTCCCAATAAGCTTAGTGCACCATGTGTACTGCCATGGTAGGATTGATCTGCAGCTATTAACCCTGATCTTTGGGTGACCCTTTTCGCTAGTTTTAATGCTCCCTCAATAGCTTCTGTCCCTGAATTAGTCAAGTAGACAACTTCTTGATTTTCTGGAAGTAGCTGTACCAGTTTTTTACAAAGTTTAACAGATGGTGCCTGGACAAATTCTCCATAAACCATAACGTGCATATATTTGTTGGTCTGATCTTGAATTGCCTTAATTACATTGGGATGAGAGTGACCAAGAGGACAAGCTGATACCCCTGCTATAAAATCTAGATAGGATTTTCCATCAGTGTCATATAGATAATTACCACTCGCTTTTGCAATTTCTAAACCCATTGGATAGGGAGAAGTTTTGGCTTGGTATTTTAAAAAATCCTCTAGCATCAATAAACACTATTTCTTAGGAATACTTCAGGCGTTTTTACATTTTCTATTGCCTTTATCTGATACTGTTTATCTTCCTCACTGAATAAGTCAGAGATATTCTTTGGACGCTCAAATTCCCTCCAATAAAATCCTTTTAATTTTCTTTCGTTTAGTGGTAAATCCTTTTCAGGAAGTAATTGCCCGTCTGGGCTTACAAAAAAAGTGATATCTTCGATTTGATTGTCCTTGGTAATCATCTTTAAGCTACTGCAAGTCGTCTTATCGATTCCTATTAGCTCATTATCTTCGTCTGAGTACATGTAATATATTACCTCAGTATTTTTTGTTATGTCAATTTCTGTTAATTCCCCATCTTCAAATAAGCCATCCAAAAGACCTCCTTTAATCTGATTAAAACCTGTTTCACTAAGTGAATCTTTTTCTATAATCCAACTATTACCAATAATTTTCAATGAATCCAATTTTTGGTTTTTCATATTAGAAGTAAGAAAAATTTTATTTCCTGACATTTGACTTTTACCAAACCACAAAATAGGATTTCTAGCATTTTTTTGACTCTCTGTAAAGATTTGATTTTCTTTTCTACTTAGAGGGAGTTTGAGCATTTTGATTAAACCCGAACTTTGATTTAGATGTAAAGAATCTGATTTACCTCTTAAATCAGATTTGAAAATTCTTACGTCGTAATAACCTCTTAAAATTCTTTTTTCTTGAGGACCTGTAGCGATAAGTGTATCAGCATGAATGAATAGGGAGTCTTTATCAACAATATTAATTGCCATGGCCCTTCTAGTTATGATTGCAGAATCTCTCGATTTAAAAATTTCACCGTAATGGCCATTGATTACTGATTTGTTAAGAGTGTCAATAATACTAATATTATTTGTAGCTGCTGCATAATCTCTTTCATTTTCAAAATAAAGGCTGTCACCTCTGATTTCTTTGTTATTGTAGAAAATAATTGCATTTTTTTGAAAACTACCTTTTTGTAGTTTTGTATCATAATTACCTTTTTCGCAATAGATGTCATATTCTTTACCTATAATGGATGTCTTTCCATAAAAAAACGCCTTATCACTTTCGGTAAAGTAATCAAGTTGCTGCGATTTTATTTGATATTCAGGGTCATTAATTTTTACATCGGATATAAATCGGTATTTTTTCAAACCCATAAAGTAAATCCCTCTTTTACTCGTCAGCTTTGTTTGTTCGTCTAAGATGGTTCCAAATGTGTTATAGTAGGCTTTTGACTTTAGACGATCTAAATAAAGAGTGTCTGTTTTTAAGTTCATATCAGTCCGTTCAAGTAATACTTTACCCCAGGCTATAGCTAGTTTTTTTGTGCCGTCGTATTCAATATAGTCACAAGTTATTTTTAAAGTATCTCCTTGAGTAAAAATTACATTACCATTTGCCTTAAAAAAATTTTGTTTAGGATAGAAATAAGAAATATTTGATTTTATTAAAGCTCCTTCGTGTAATAGGTGAACTCGAATATTATCTTTTTTAACTAATATATTTGCACCAGGAAATTTTTGCTGATCTTGAGTTGATCCTCCAGCCTGAAGAATTTCAATAATTTTTGGTCCTTCTTGTGCAATTATGGAATTAAACCAAACACCTAATACCAAATTTATAATAATGAAATATAACTTTTTTTTCACGCTAGATGTTTTCCTAGGCTAAATTAAAAACTACCTGAAAATAGTTTGTTTTCTATCTGGACCCACAGATACGATTTTGATTGGGACTTGGAGTTCTTTTTCAAGAAAATCGATGTAGTCAGAAAATTTCTTTGGAAGCTCACTAATTTCTTCAATTCTGGTAAGGTCTTCCTCCCATCCTGGAATATCAACATACTGCGGTGTAACACTTTCTGATTGAATATCAAATGGAAGGTAATCGATAATCTTTTTTTGGATTTTATAGTGAGTACATACTTTTATGGTTTTAATACCTGAAAGAACATCACCCTTCATCATCATGAGTTGTGTCACACCATTAATTCTAATAGCGTATTTAAGCGATACCAGGTCAATCCACCCGACCCTTCTAGCTCTTCCAGTAGTTGCTCCAAATTCGTGTCCAACTTTAGCTATTTGTTTTCCTATTTCATCAAATAGCTCTGTAGGGAACGGGCCACTTCCTACACGAGTAGTATAAGCTTTAAAAACCCCAAAAACTTCTTTTATTTTATTTGGAGCTATTCCTAAACCAGTGCAAGCTCCAGCCGCGGTTGTAGTAGAAGAAGTAACATAAGGGTATGTCCCAAAATCAATATCTAAAAGAGACCCTTGCGCTCCTTCAGCTAAAATCTTTTTACCAGCCTCTTGTGCTTTGTGTAAGTAGTTTTCACTGTCAACAACTTTACACTTTTTTAATATACTTAGAGCTTCGAAAAATTCACTTTCTAATTCACTAATATCAAATTCCAGAGCAGAATCATGATATTCAAGCATTCTTAGGTGTTTTTTAACTAGAGTCTTATAGCGTTTTTTCCATGTTTTGGTAAAAACATCACCAACTCGCATACCATTCCTGCCTGTTTTGTCCATGTATGTTGGCCCAATTCCCTTAAGAGTGGATCCAATTTTTGCTTTCCCTTTGGATGCCTCTGAAGCCGCGTCTAGCAAACGGTGCGTTGGTAAAATTAAATGTGCTTTTTTGGAAATAAGCAGTTTTGAAGTAAAATCAATATTGTAAGGGGCAAGGTTTTCAAGCTCTTTTTTGAAAATCACAGGATCAATCACTACACCATTTCCAATTAAATTAACTGCTTTAGGATGGAAAATACCTGAGGGGATTGTATGAAGTACATGTTTAATTCCCTCAAATTCTAAAGTATGACCAGCATTAGGACCACCCTGGAAACGAGCGATGATATCGTACGATTGAGTTAATACATCTACTATTTTACCTTTACCCTCGTCTCCCCACTGGAGACCTAACAATAAGTTTACAGACATTTAAATTACAGATTTGCTGTTCTTTTTCGTGCCATAGAAATATAAAGAATGGTTATGGATTTCTACATCGAAGATTTCCTCAATTGTTTTTTTTATATTTTCTATTCTTGGATCACAAAATTCTTTTACATCTCCTGAATCTGTAAAAATTATATGATCATGTTGGCGGTCAAAATAAGATTTTTCGTATTGAGCTTGATTTTTACCAAACTGATGTTTCCTCACCAAATGACACTCTAAAAGCAATTCAATAGTATTGTATAAAGTGGCTCTGCTTACCCTGTAATTTTTATTCTTCATTGTAATATATAGAGACTCTATATCAAAGTGTTCATCACTGTCGTATATTTCGTAAAGAATAGCAAAACGCTCAGGAGTTTTTCTATGCGCATGCTTGTTTAAGAACTTAACGAAAACTTCTTTTACAATTTCTTGATTTGATTTGTTAATATCCATTTCAACAAATATAAGTTTTAAATTATTCTCTGAGAACTTTATCGATACCTTTCAACCTGAGAAGTTTGGAGACTAGGCGATTAAGTATTGTTTGATTTTTTACGCTTACACTAATTAATCCTGTAAAAATCCCATCATCACTGTCAAAACTTATTTTATCAATATTCACATTCATTTCGTTAGAAATTAATTGAGTAACATCACTTACAATTCCCATATTATCTATTCCAGATAATTTTAATAACGCCTTATATTCGTTAGATGAGGAGTCAATCCATTTGGATGATATTATACGATATGCAAAATTTGACTGTAAAGACAAAGCATTTGAACATTCTTTTTTATGTACTTTAATTCCATCATTTACCGTTATATAACCAAATACAGGGTCTCCCGGTATCGGATTACAACAGGATGCCAAGCTGTGCTTTAAAGTTTCTTTTTCTTTTCCAAAGACTAATGTGTCAAAACGTTCTGTAATTTCTTCTTTATCAATCTTTTTAACATCTAAGTTTTTTCTCGTAATCCGTTTTTTGAAAAAATTAAGGAAGGTACCATTATACTCATTGTAAAAAGCTTTTAGCTGTTTATTATCTATTGTTCCAAGTCCTACACGGTAAAATAAATCTAGACTACTGTTTAGATTAAAATATCTTAACAAATAAGCTGTAGTTTTATCATTAAGTTTAATCTTTAGATGTTTAAGTTTTCTTCTAAGTGACTCTTTTCCATCATCAGCAATTCTCTTCTTCTCCTCATTTAGTGAGGATTTAATTTTAGATTTAGCTCTAGATGTCTTAACAAAATCTAACCAATTGGCTGTAGGCTTAATATTTTCAGAGGTTATAATTTCAATATGTTCACCACTTTTTAAGGTTCTACTTAATGGAACTAATTTTCCATTTACTCTTGCACCTCTAGTTTTCATTCCGATTTCGGTATGTATATTAAAGGCAAAATCTAATGCTGTAGCTCCTTTTGGTAATGACTTAATATCTCCCGTAGGAGTAAAAACAAAAATTTCCTTGGCGTATAAGTTTAATTTAAAGTTTTCGACAAAATCAACTGGATTTTCCGCATTATTTTCCAATACTTCCTGAAGCTTGTCTAGCCAGGATTCAATACCGATATCTTTTTGACCTCCGTGCTTATATTTATAATGTGCAGCATATCCTTTCTCAGCAATTTCATTCATTCTTTCTGATCTAATTTGTACCTCTACCCACTTATTATCTGGCCCCATAACTGTTATATGTAAAGCTTCATATCCATTTGATTTGGGAGAAGTAATCCAGTCTCTTAATCGAGTTGGATTAGGCACAAAATGGTCGGTAACTATTGAATAAATTTTCCAAGCTAAAAACTTTTCATTCCGATGAGTACTTCTATAAACCACACGAATAGCAAATTTGTCAAAAACTTTTTCAAAAGGAATATTTTGCCTAATCATTTTTCTGTTTATTGAAAAAATAGACTTACTTCTTCCTTTAATAGTGTACTCTAAAGATTCTTCAGCTAAAGCATTTTTTGTGATTTTTGAAAAAGATTTAATGTATGAACTTTGTTCTTCCTTACTTTCCTCAATCTTGTTTTTAATTGATTTAAATCGAATTGGTTCAGTATATTTAAAGCTCAAGTCTTCTAATTCAGTTTTAATGTTGTACAAACCTATCCTATGTGCTAGTGGAGCATAAATATAAAGTGTCTCAGAAGATATTTTAAGCTGTTTGTCCTCAGGCATTGCATCTAGGGTTTGCATATTGTGAAGTCTATCAGCAATCTTGATGATTATTACTCTTATATCGTCATTTAGAGTGAGAAGTAGTTTTTTGAAGTTCTCAGCTTGAAGAGATATATCACTTTCTTTACTTAACTTGGATATTTTAGTAAGACCTTCAACAATTTTAGTAACACCCTTTCCGAAAAGTTTCTCTAACTCTACAGGTTTAAAATCGGTATCCTCCAATACATCATGCAATAAAGCCGAAGCAATTGATGTTGCATCCAAACCTATTTCATGTGCCACAATTTTAGCAACATTAATGGGGTGATGGATATAAGGTTCTCCTGTTTTTCTTCTCTGATTTCTGTGTGCATGAACAGCCGTATCAAATGCAGAGCGAATTAATTTTTTATCCTCTCCTGAAAGCCTTTGATAACTGATTTGCAAAAGTTCTTTATACTGTTTTGCTATCTGCTTGTTCTCTATTTCATCACTTACAATCATAAGCATAATAAAGGTACAGGAAACTTTTAATTCCTCAAAATCAATATTCTATGCAATGATATATCAAAACCCCTGCCGAAACAGATAAATTTAGAGAGTCGATTGGGAATTTTACAGGAATTTGTACTACTAGATCAGCTTTTTTCATCCAAATATTACTCAAACCTTTTTCCTCAGAGCCAAAAACTAATGCAAAAGGCTTTTCATATTTCACCCTTTTATAGTGTTTAGCTTTATTTACTAAAGCGGCAACGATTATATTAAAGTTATTTCTTTTTAAAAAGGAAATAACCTTATCAGAGGTTTCCATGGCTACTGGAATAGAAAATACTCCTCCGAGGCTATTTCTAATAATATGGGGATGATAAAGATCAGTTCTTGGATTGGATATGATTACTGCATCCATTCCTGCAGCAGCAGCGGTTCTCAACAAGGCACCAATATTTCCAGGTTTTTCGGGTGATTCCAGTACCAAAATTTTACTTTCTAGATTTACATCTAAGTTTTCCAAATCATGATTAATTGTTTTTACAATTGCTAAAACCTCCTCGGATCCTGATCGTATACTTATTCTATCAAAGAGTTTTGCAGAAACCTCGTAACAAGCATCAAAATCTTTATCAAATAATTCAATCCCAGTGTCCTCCCGGTAGAAAATAGTTTCCAAAGAATACCCCATTTCCAGTGCTCTAGATAATTCTCGTTTACCCTCTATAACAAAGCATTGCTGTTTTTTCCGCTCTCTAGATTTAGATTGAAGAACAATTAAACGTTTAATAATTTTATTACTACTACTGCTTATATATTTCAATGGAGAAGTTTTTCCAAAGATACAGGGTTTAGTGTAATAGTTTTGACTAAAATTCCTCTATGTTTTTGTGATAGTTGATCACTAGCCCAACCATTTGATCATAACTTTTTAAACCGCTTTGTTCTCCGTTAGCTTTTAAAAAAGTATCATAGATTTTTTCGAAGATCATCTCAAAAGGATTTTCATATTTTTTCCAAAAATCAGATGTTTCCTTAAAATTCTTTAAAACACCAGAGTTAATTTTTTTTGCTAGATGATTTGCTCTAAATCGATCAATAGAATTAAGTTCTGAAAAAAAGTATCTAAGTGCAAAGCTATATCCTGCATAACGTATATAAGGATTATCATTTTTTATGGCAGATTGATAAGCTATAAAATTAGCTTCTTTTTCAGATGCATAGCCCATTTGATGAGCAGTTTCATGAAGTGTGGTAGTAATTAAATTAAGTGTTGGTATTTTTGAATTAATTTGCGATTCAAGAGTAAAAGGATTCAGATATCCTGCATAACCCATGTAACTCAGAGGGATACTAAATAAAGATCGTTTTGCATACAATGATTCAAATGTTAGACTTGGGTTTGTTGGATGATATACAGTAGTAGATTTTAAAAAAAAGGATTTTGAATTATTTGGGATGACTGGAAGACTGTCCACTTTAACTAATTCTGTCTGTAATTGATTAACATTTACTATTAACTCTTTTATTCCTCCTGTAAGTTCTTCTAAATTATAATCAGTAGATATACCAAGTTGTTCACTTAATGCTAATCTGTGATAATTTAAACCCCAACTCAAATGAAAAATCCACAAAAAAAGAATCAAAACTACTCCCAAATCATTTAAAAATGACAAGGGTTTTAAATACCAATAATAACTTTTCCTTATGACTCGATTAATTATTAATAGGGCAAAAGTTAAGTACAGTATGTCACCAAATGAAAAAGGAAATTTATTAAAAAAAATCCGGTGAATTTCAAACACCCATGGGTATAATAATTTACTATAATATGCTTCTGTAAAAGAAGGGTTTTCCTTTGCATACTTAATAATAAACAATAAGGGAATTGCAGAAATCCATACAGTTAATTTTGAATTTTTTAGCATTTTCTCTCTCCCATAATCGGGGAATTATGTTTCATTATTCCACAAGAGAAACGACTTCAATTTCAAATATTAGATTTGAGCGTTCTGGAATCATTCGGTTGCCATCATCTCCATAGGCTAAATTATAGGGTAAAAAAAGCGTCGCCTTATCACCAACTTTTAATAGCCTGACCCCCTCTTTAAAACCTTCTATCATAGCTGCTTCTTTGTTAACATCAGCAGTAATTGGCTTATAAGCGTCAGCAGCTAGTCTATTTGGATCAACTCTTTCATAAGATTCTGCAATATTTAAAATACTTGTATCTAAAAGCACGCCGTCTTCAAAATAGACAGCATAATTTACATTAGCTAGATTAGTATTAGTAACATTTGGTCCATTCCCTTTTTCAGAAATGAAATACCTTAATCCAGATTCTGTTTTTGTAGCTTGAGCTCTATGATTTTCAAATCTTTCGAGTGTTTTCTTAATGATTGTTGCAGTTCTCTCAGCAGCTTTTTTAGCCAAATTTTCTTTTTCTTCAAAATAATTTGAGAAGATTTCTGGAGCATCAAATTTTTTGGCTTTACTCCCTTTTCGAATAATATTAACTTTGAAAATTGTATCGTTTTGAGCGATACTATCAACAACTACCTGACCCTTAACTACTTTACCAAAAACAGTATGTTTTCCATCGAGCCACGGGGTTTCCTTGTGTGTTATGAAAAACTGACTACCATTAGTGCCTGGTCCAGCATTTGCCATTGAAAGTATTCCAGGGCCACTATGAGATAGATCAGTAAACTCATCAGCAAATTGATAACCTGGACCACCTGAGCCAGTTCCTGTAGGATCTCCTCCCTGAATCATAAAATCATCTATAACCCTATGAAAAATTAATCCATCATAATATTTTTTATCACTAAATTCATCTGATACTTTTTCATTTCTTCCTTCAGCAAGTGATACAAAATTAGCAACAGTTACTGGTGTTTTTTCTATTTCTAATTGTAAAATAATTTCTCCTTTACTGGTTTGTAAATTTGCATATAACCCTTCATCTAGAGATGGATTTTTATCTGAACAGCCAAAAATTACAGCCAATAAGAGCAGAATATAGATTGTGATTTTTTTCATTTTATTTATTTTTTTCGATTTTTAGCATTTCAATAGTAAATCTGAGAGGTTGATTGATTCCAATTTTTTCACCATCTCCCTGATAACCATAACAAAGGTAGGAAGGAAAAAGAAATACGACAACATCTCCTTCAGTCATGTATTTCACTCCCTCTCTTAAAGCAGGAATTAAATCTTCCTGATCAACATGGAATGAAACAATACCTAATTGGTCCTCGTCGTATAGTAAGTTTTGATTAAGATCTTCAATTCGGTATTCAAAGGTGACTCGATCTCCTTTGATCGGTTTTTTGGCTGGAATTTCCCCTTTTTTTTTGAAAGCATACCAAAATCCTAGTGGACTAGAATAAAACTTCAGAGTTGTGTCTTTCTTTATAACTTGATCAAATAGATTCTGTTCAATATTTATTTTACTTCTGTTTCGTTTTGCCGATTCTTTAAGGAAAACCTGCTTTTGTTTATTAATAGGTCTTCTAGGTTCTGACTCTCCACATGAAGAAACCATTGATATTGTAAATAATATTAAAATAATTTTATGCATTAAGCTGTATCTTTATTTTATCCAATACAGATAGAAATTTAGATTCAGTTTCTTTTAATGATAGCCTAGAAACACCCCCAGCTGCATTCACGTGCCCTCCACCGTTAAAATATGTTTTGGCAAACTGATTAACGTCAAATCCGCCTTTCGATCTGAAAGACATTTTGATGATTTTGTCTTGTTGATTTTCTATCATAATAACGGCAAATAAAATACCTTTTAAATTTAAACCGTAATTCACAAAACCTTCAGTGTCTCCTTTTTTAAAATCATTTTGATTAAGCTCCTCATGAGAAAGAGTCATATATACAACAGGTAATGAATCGATTTTTTTTAGGTTTTTTAGAGCAGTTCCTAAAAGTTGCATTCGATTGAATGTATAACTGTCATAAATATGTTGGTGAATTTCACTATGATTAGCACCCTTTTCAATTAGTTTGGAAATAATTTGATGAGTTTTTGCAGTGGTAGAGGGGAATCTAAATGACCCAGAGTCGGTCATAATACCGGTATATAAACAGGTTGCTATTTTTTCATCAATAAGATCTTTATTTAACTCATAAATCAGGTTAAAAATCATTTCACATGTTGATCCGATTGATGAATCTGAATAGGTGATTTGGGCATAATTAGCAGGATTTTCGTGATGATCTATCATGATTTTAATAGCTTTACTATTTTTGACGAAAAGTTCCAATTCGTCTATCCTAGATAGATTATTGAAGTCTAAAGTAAAAATTAAATCAGCAGATTGAATTAGTGTTTTTGACTTTTTTTCTTCATCTGAAAATTTTATTATTTCTTCTTGTCCAGGCATCCATTTTAAAAAATCAG
>TARA_B100001057_G_scaffold498743_2_pt1 | contig 15462 bp, 28 predicted proteins | sample TARA_B100001057 | Tara Oceans TARA_B100001057 (sample SAMEA2621839) | marine metagenome | biome: marine biome (ENVO:00000447); feature: surface water layer (ENVO:00002042); material: "saline water (ENVO:00002010), including plankton (ENVO:xxxxxxxx)" | depth 5 m
TATGGAACCACATGGATGAACGTGGGGGTCGCGATACGCCATACCCCCCCCTATCTGCTTTCTATAGACACAAAAAAAAGGCTATCTTATAGAAGATAACCTTCGTAAGGTTGTTTTCAATTAATGTAAGTCGTTGTTTTCTGGTGGGTTTTCTTGTTCTACATCATCAATATCTGCAAAAAAGGTTGATGAATAGGTAGTTACCTCTTGTTTTTCTGGCGCATAAGCTCCATAAATCTTACCGAGAATCTCTAAAGCTCTTACCCTTGTTGAATCCCCGTTGTCCTTGTCGGTTGCTTCGCTTGTCAGCTTATCGGTAAGCCATGCTATTTTCTTCTCTGTATCACTCATTAATTCCGCCCTTTTAAGGTCAATATGGTGTTTTATACGATCATTTACTATCATGCGAAAACCATGCATATTGGGATTAGCGTAACCCGCTCGCCTTGCTGATTCGGTAGCGTTCCCCGTTTCTATGTATTCCAGAATAAATCTTTCTTGTCTTAGTGTTAATTGCTTACTACTACTAGATGATAATGAAGTGGGGGTTGATTTCATTTTTTCCCGCCTTTAAAAAAATTTGACTGCAAGCGCTACAGCTGAGGCAAACACTACCCAGAAAGCCCGTTCTAGCATTTGGGCTTTGTGGTTGTTGCTTGTTACGGTTTCAAGAATCTCGCCCAGTTTTTCCTCTAGTAGATCAAGTCTTACAGTATGGCGTTCGATTCTGTGATCCTGAGCTGTAACCCGTTCATCAACCCTCGCTAATTCCGCGACAATCTCAGATAATTTATCAACCTTTTTTTCTATTCTTTCAAGTCTCGCGGCAGTCATAAAAACGCCTTTTAAATATTATTTTGTTACTGTCTAGATTATATTTTACTTGACAAGTGATTTCTATATCTATAGTTTAATTAGTGAAATTCACAAACAGCCCTGAGGAGGGAAACATGAAAAGCAACAAGATAGACGCAGTAATCAAAGAGATCACGGACAAGGTAATCAGTAACCTTGAAAACCTACCCACTGACGCGAAATGGTCTAAGCCTTGGAGCAATAAGGGCGCAACATTCGGAGCACATTACAACCCAGTAACAGGCACAGTGTACAGCGGATTTAACTTTCTAATAACTAACCTATCCGGATTTGAGTGTAAGCAATGGGTGACGTTCAATCAGTTAAAAGATAAGTTCGGCATGAAGGATGCGTGTAAGTTTACCAAGGGAAACAAAACAACTCCGATTGTCCATTTTTCAATGGTTCCAGATTCAAGGGATCCATCTGGCGATACTTTGTATCCAAAACGCACATTATTCAGGCTTTACAACGTGTCACAGCTGAATGATTTTGATACCTCAGTTTTTGGCGGAGAAAATGAAGCGGGAGCGCCTGAAATTCCTACGGATGGAGTCAATCTTCTAGCTGACCAGCTAGGGGTCGATCTACGGTATCAGGGTAATATGGCTTGCTTTATCCCGTCAGTTGATAGAATCAATATGCCGACCGTTGAATCGTTCATTGAAGGTGGTACTTCACGCGATCATCACGACTCAACTTTACTCCATGAAATCACCCACTGGACGGGGCACGAGTCACGACTTAATAGAAAACTCAAAACTGGGTTCGGTTCTAAGGACTACGCTTTCGAAGAGTTGGTCGCTGAGTTAGGTTCAGCAATGGCGGGAGCTTTGATGGGTCTACCTTATGAGGGATTACAACACGCAGAGTATATCCAGTCTTGGATCAAGTCACTCAAAGATAATCCTAAAGCCTTGATTGATGCGTCTAAGCTCGCTAACAAAGCGGTGAGATATATGATCGACAATGGCGCTAGATTAATAGAACGAGAAATAACGATTAAACAGGTTGCTTAAATTCATGGGGGGAGGTCTGAGGATTTCCCCCGATTTTAAAAAATTTCTACCTGATGAGTGGTTGATTGTTACAACCCGAAACACTCCAAAAGAGTGTCGTAGAAAACTAAATTAAATTACCTGAGGAGGTATTGAAATGTTAAGAGAAAATCTACTCGAAAATGGAATAGCTGAGACTAGAATTGATGCTATCAAAGAAGCCATTTCAAAGCTATATGACGCAATTACTAGATGCGATAAAGGAAACTTAAGGATAGTGGCAAAACACTTGCCAGAAGCGCTTACATTAGCTAGAAAACACGTTCAGGGTTGCCCCTTGTCAAATCAACTTTTAGACAAAGATATCTGGGGGGAATGAAAATGGCGAATATAACTTATTACTCATTGTCCGATTATGTCGGCAGTACTTTGATTAGCAAAACATTTCAACTTGATGAAATAGATCACGATGAGCATTTACAACAAATATCAGACTGGTTGAAGTCTATAACAAAATCAAAAAAAGATGGTGAGATCAGAGAAGAATGGATCGTTTGTGATTCTGAAGACATTCCTAAAAACTATGTAGGTGAGTACCAGTTAGACCCAGAGTTTTTCGAATATCGAGATGTACTTAAAAATTCTTTTTTTGATAAAGAAATTTTTGAAGCGGGTCTGAACCACGGTTTAACTTTAGAACACATTAACGAGAATTATCTTGGTTATTTCAGAGATTATGAAGAACTAGGTGAGCATTTTGTTCACGGGTTAGGCTCAATCGATGTTCCAGAACATTTAAGAAATTACTTTGATTACGAATCATACGGGCGCGATCAGTCTTATTATCTAGCGGAGTGCGATGGGCATTACTTCTGGAATTAATTCCAACTGATGAGATCAGATAGTCACTGATCGAAACACCCTACGGGGTGTCTTGGAAAACTAACTAACCTGAGGAGGTTAAAAGATGAAAAGGGAAATGAATTTTATACACGATCAAAGAAAGATTTCAGTCTTGATTGATCTAGGATGGCGGGTCAAATGGAGATGGACTGATGCACCTAAAAAAGTGATCAGGAGCATTGAGTTTTTGGAGATTCCATGCGATTTCGCAAGGGAGGTGGCTTGATGAACAAAGAAAAGCTTCTTATCTGGTATGAGTTTTATATTTATGCTAAATCTGGCGAACAAGTTTGGCATTGGAATATAGATCAAATTGATAAAGTTCTAACAGATATAAAAGAGAATCAAAAAGATAATACTTTTTCTGTTGAGGTTCAACGGTGGTTCTCTGACGGGGATAGCGATTTAATAGAAATATTTCCTAACGACAATTCTCAATGTTTGCCAAAATATATCCAAAAATATACAACCATTCTTTTAAACAAAATAAAGAGGAGGTAGCGCAATGAGCAACAAGATTAAACTTGCGGGATTTCCTTTAAAAATTGATCAGAGAAAAGCTGATCACTTGATGACTCTTTACGATGCGATCTACTTTGTATCAGGTCAGATGGAGCAGTTCAGAAATGACCCAGAATTATATGAGGCGGAGAAGTATTTGGACGATGCTCACAATGCAATCAGCGAGTATTTAAAATCTAAAAATTGTTATCAGCATTTTGATAAGACTTTCAGATTTTCAAGCGTTCAAAAATACTTCGAAAACTTTGCATCAAACTCTGAAGTTTTAAGACAAAACAAGAAGAAGAACTAGCCTGATGATGGACATTGAGGAATGTCCGAAACTCCCCTACTTTGGGGAGTCGCTAGACCTAAACAAACTATTACCTGAGGAGGTAAACATGAGTAGAAAAAAAGCAAAAATAATAAGTGGTGATTCCATTTATTACACATATAGAGACTCAAAAGGAATGTATTCTTTAAGAGAGCATCAAATTTCACCAAGCAATCAAGAGGAAGCTGATCAAATTTATAACGATTTAAACGGTTATTTATGCGATGAATGCCTCTATGAGGATGGCGAGTTATCAGCCTCGGAAGCTGAGGAAAAATTTATATTTTATATGGCGAAAGCTAGAAGAGCTGAAAGATTCGGTTATCTACCAACTGAAGATGGCGAGCGGTGGAGAGCGGGAGATCGTCCAAGTTTAATAAAGTGGGGGGATTGATTATGGATCCTAAACAGGCATTTGAATCTGATTTTTTTGGTAATTTAGATCAAGTATTAGGTGATTTTTTTGGTGTTGACTGGTCATATAAATGGACAGCAGAAGAAGGAGGATATTCTATTAAAATCGAAACTTGGGGACTTGAAGAGGAGGAGGAATGATGCAGATGACTGTTCAAGAATTGATTGATCAATTACAAGAAGGAATTAAGGAAGACTTAACTAAACCTGACGATATGATTCTAATTTGTTCATTTGATGAAGACGGAGAATATTATCACACAAATAATATTGATTTTGATTTCACTCCAGATCGAGGTATCTGTGAAATAAATGTGCGTCCTGAACCAGAGTTTATTTGGCGGTGCGTTCCTAATGTTAATTATTATTTGGAAATTGAAGCGGCTGATGAAGACGAAGCCTTAATGGAATTTGAATCCTTAATTGGAGACTATCAAAGTGATCTATATTCTCAATTACTTGATCTTGGCTTTATGGAGTTAGGTTGTAATTGGAATTTTGCTGAACAAACATCACTTGGGAGAGGTTTTTTAAGACCAGACGATTTTGATTGTTATCCATGCATTGATCTTTCAATAGACATTAAAGCAAATACTGAAGAAGAAGCATTAAAGAAAATGGGAGATTTAATAAAACCATTTATGGATTCATTTCAGAAAAAGTTAGTCGATCTTGATTTTCAAAAGATAGATTATCCAGTAGGTTTCTGTACAGATAGTTGGAAAGAGGGGGAGGAGGAATGAAACACTTTAAAATCTTGCATGATGAAGATGGAAGATTTGAGGGAGTCTTAGTAACTCGAAAAGCGTACACGTTGTTAAATCTTACAACGGTTATATTAACGGCATTAATTTTTATCATTATCACCTGAGGAGGTAACAATGAATATTAATAATTTAAAGCAGCATTTGGAGGAAGCCAGAAAGATTGCGGTTGAGTTGGACATGAAAAGAGTCGAGAAATCAATCCTTAAAACAAAAGGAATTGTCCCTAACGAAATTGCTAGAAAAAAATGCATGAATCAGTTTATTCAAATCGGACTTATCCCTGATCCTGATGCGGAGAAAACGAAAGATATTTTATTTAAAAAATGGGGTGCAAGTAGGAGCAAAATGTATGACAGATAAAGAAAAAGCTAACAGGACACAACAACTTATATATCTTAAAGGTAAATACAGTTTATCTAATACAGATATAGCGAAGATTTGTAGTGTCAGTATTCACACAGTTAACGAATGGTTTAGAAGCCCCAAAGAGTTTAAAAATGTGGCGATTTCTGAACCATTATTAGAACTGCTAACAATCAAATTAGCTATGCGAGAAGCTAACAAGGGGGTGAGTGATGGATAAATCGTACTCTTGGTTAGAGATAGCTAATATGCCGATATGTTGCATATGTTGCGGCAGTAGAAATGTATATGAGTCAGAAAATAAATGTTTATCTTGTGGGTCTACCGAAGGATTATGGGCTGACGAAAGAACAGAACTCACAGAAGAATAAACACCATAGAGCCACCTCGAATATCAAATCGAGTACACGTTTTTGAGGTGGTTCTTTAGTGTTAATTCCGACACTAAACTAAAATCCTGAGGAGGATATTATGAAGAATGAAGAAGATGCAAATCAGTGCTTTGCGAAAAATGACAATCTAGCATTCAATCTTATGACTGATGCAATGAATCAATATGCTAACAAGTGCGAGTTTGATGAGGATAAAGGCATGATGGATCCATTACAGGGAACCTATTTCCTTATTAATAATCTAGCAACGGCTTTGTTTTATAAGTCTGAAGGTCATATGGATTTATGCGAAGACATCATATTAGAAGCGGTTGAAGATGCTTTCGAAACAGTAGAGAACACCCGCCAGAAAACTAAAAAGTTGGAGGTGGTGAAATGACAAATTTAATTAAATTGAATGATGATCAACTGTTATTGTTAATTGATATCGTACACAGAGCAAATGATTTTGATGAACATATGTACGGAGAAACTGAATTAGAAGGTTACGTTTCTGTAGTAATGCTACAAATGCATTCCAAATTAGAACGACTCGAAAAAATATTAAAATCTTCACATCAAAAAAAGATTGAATTTTGTGTTGCTACACAGTCATATCAATTTGAGGAAAATATTGGATGGGAGGTGGTGAAATGAGTAAAACAATTATTATTACAGAAACAAGACTTGATACGGTAAACCACTATTATGAATTTGAAGGTACAATCGAACAAGCAAAAGAATGGTTTCAAGAACATGGTCATTACGATGAAACTAGTATTGAGGTTGAGACTACTAATTCACAGATACTTGAAGTTGATTATGAGGAGTGGCAGAAATGAGCGAACCTAGACACGCGATGGTTTTTAAATGCGCAAAAACTGATGAATGGTTTTTAGAAATAAATCACGAGCCGTATAAATGGATTCCAAGAAAAAGCGGAGGATATTATAGAGCTGATGATTCAATGAGGTACAGAGGCATTCATACTCAAACAGTTGGTTCATTTGATTCAGCAGAAGAAGCACAAGAATTTGGGTATTCTAATTTTCAAAACACTGGATATGAAATACCGATAATTTGGCAGTTGGAATTTATCATAGCGCAAGACGCTATTGATCCAAACAATGCGGAGTATTGGAAATAGCTATAGTGTTAACAATGTCAATAGATGGCGGTGATATTACTTTCTCAGTATTGAATCGTCATCTAACGACAAAAAAGCAACGAGAAGTATTCGATCAATATTATGTCGAGCACGAGTTTTTATATCAAATGAAACGATCATGCGCGACAAAAGCTGCAAGACTTTATTTTTTTGAAACGAGCGACAAGATTGCTGAGTGCTGTAGATGGTTTGAAGATCAAGCTGTTTATAGTTCTGGGCGATCCTGAGGAGGGTTAGGAGGCATCAGCCCCCTATCGCCCAGAAGCTACATGATATCAAAGTGGTTTGAGCCTATCAATTTTATAATGACAAACAATTTCAACATCATCCGAATCCCGTCTAGTCTTTCCAGTTCTACCACCCACTTCAAACGAATCAGGTGACTCATTAAAGTCTATGTATTTTATGCAATCATCAAACTTGACAACAAAAAAACTTGGTACAAGTAACTCTCTTGATAAGGATCTTGCTGTCAATCTTTTCATTGCCGAAACAATAATAGTTTTATATGTGTTACTCCTAAAATTTCTAACTCTTATTTCGCTCATTGCTTTTAATTTATTATCTCTTATCAAAGCAAAATCTAATCTATACTGGATGGGCAGTTTTATATATTTACAGTGCCATCTGTCGGCTACTTTTTCTATAATTGAATTTTCTCTTTGTAGGTCTTCTTTTGTCTCGAACATTTGTCTGGACATTTCTAGCTCTCCAAAGTCGGAGAATCGTGTACCTGACAAACTCTTTTAAGTGAGGAACTTCATCACCCTCTGGTAGCAAATCAAGCGCACGTTTTCTTTCTTCTCTTGAGTTCAAATCCATGATTCTACTTACTAAAAAATACTGAAGCAGACCCTTAGCTAAAGGGTGAAATTGTTTATCTAAATGCTTATCTAAATACCCTACAATATCTGGGTAAAATATACGGTCAGCCGCTTGTTCAACAATCTTTCTCAATTCAGCTGGCTTCACTGATAACTTCTCTCATTATCAGCATGGCTTCATTAATGCCTACTGTAAATGTTTCGTTATCTCTCCTGATAAAATCTCCTACTACGAATAAAGGAAATACAAACTTAATTGGTTGACGGTCAAATCTATATACAAGGAGGGGAATATATTTTTTTCCCGCAGATTTTAAAACTTGACTCCACCACTCGTCTTTATGCCAATGACCTTTTGCATATCGTTTGCATTCAACACAAAACGGATGCAACAAAATATCTCCATGATCTTTTTCGGCATACTGATCTAAGTTTCTTTTGCAATAACCTAATTCATCTTTGAAGAGATTTACTATCTCCCTTTCAAATGAATGACCTTTTGTTCTGCTATTTGTCACTCGTATGCTCCTGAATTAATTTTTCTAAATACCATTTTGCTTTTCTTAAATCTTCGACTGGCTTTCCCTTATAAGGATGACGATGAATGTATTTAATAATTGAACCAAATAAATAACTTTTAAACTCATCACCTAACCTATCTTTAATATAATTAATACACTCAATATCACCTTGGTTGTAATGCTTTGGTCTCAATACCAAATCATAAACAAGATCATCACTCGAATTGCTGTCTAGTCCAGTTGAGAAGACTTGACTCTGTTCCGTATCTTTTTTCAAATTCTCTTTTGAATGGGTGTCTGCTGACGTATCTATCATTATTCACTCCTTCTCTGTGGTGTCTGTAACATAATCCTATTGTCTTTAGATGTGCTTCTGGCTTTGTCTTACCGTCAATGTGGTGAATTTCTGTAGGCGTATGAACGTCATACTCACGCCAACAAACACAACATCCCAGTTCTGTTAACTTAGCCATCCATGCAGTCTCAACTTTAGTCGGACTGCGTGATTTCATCCTCCGTATACTCTCCTTTCAAATCTTAAATCTGCTTGTTTGCTTTGCCATATTTTGAACTCAGCCTCTACAGCCATAACCTCACATCGAGCGGCCTCAAGATTTCCTTTTGCAACACCGAGGTCAATTCGTGCATTGAATACAGATTCTTGTTCATCAGCCCAACGATCTTGAGCGGCATTAGACTTGAGGTTTCTTTGTTCACTAGCAATCACTTTCTGTATAGCAATCTCTCTCTTCAGCGTTGCCTCAGCTGTATGTATTTGTATTTGAGCTTGCCGAACCATCTTTCCAGCCGCTCTTAAATTGTCTGCTAACTTTTCTTGTTTATCGTGCATATTTAATATCGAAATCTATGTATTTTTTTACAGACTCTCCTCGACTTTGAACGTACTGAAAACAATCAGTCTTAAATTCAAATCCAACCGATCCTTCAAACTGACCCGCTCTGTTTTTCATAATCCCTATATATATATCCCATTGATTTAAAACATCAGGATCAGGTTCTTCACCTAACATATCTTGATATTGAATATGTTCGAGTTTCTTTTTGTTTTTCCAAACCGATATACAGCTGTCTGCCAAGTCAGTGATAGATCCACTACCCTTAACATCGTATTTACCAGTTCTTGAATTTTCTGTTTCACCTTTCCGAACATGGGTTACTAAAAATACTGTCACGGGAAAGTTCAGTTTGAACTGCACAAGAGACTCTATAAATTCTTGTTGCGCTCCGTAGTCATCTTGTCTGACTATGTTTGTCAACGAATCTACGACAAATACGTTTATACCGTAACGCCTATATGCGTACTCAAAACACGCTAAGAGTTCTTTGGGTTTAGGTGTGAGCGTATCGACATAAAGCCAAAAGTTAGGTAACAACCACTCAAGCAAAGCATCTCTATATTCTGAAGTAGGATTAAAAACACCCGCTGCTTGTTTCATCATTCGTCCCGCTGTCTGACTGGGTATCATTTCAAATGAACCAACTAAAACTTTCTGACCCTGATGAATTGCATTTAAGCAAACTTGTGATAACCACATTGATTTACCATGACCATTAGCACCACTTACCGTAACAAGCTCATGGGTTCTTAACGTAATATCTTCCTCATCTAATTTACTCCACCCAAATCCAAAACCATTTTTATCCTTTTCATCGAAATCAAAATACTGATCAATTTCTTCTTTAAATTCACTGATGTTCCTAAGCGTTGGAGGGTCTTTATAGATTGCTGATTCAATAGCCTGATCGAGCATGAATTTACTTTTTTCATAACCATATTTTTTGACAAGATCATTGATGTCCTTGCAAGGTATTTCAACGCGATAACATTTATCTCCAAGTCGTTTACTTACCTTCCTCCACATATCATCACCCGCCTCATCCATATCAGAACAAATTAGAATGCGGTCAAATCTCTCAAGGTTAGGCATTTCATGTTCAATCCAGTTGAGATTTTGCGCTCCCATAGGAACACTCAAAGCGTTAAAACCTAATTCATTAGCCATAACCTGATCAAACTCACCTTCTACGATTAGAATCCATCGTGCTTTGTCATCAACCGTTAACCATCCGAACAAAATTGGCTTTAATAATTTCTGTGTGAACGGGGATGCCTCGCCAGTAATCGGTTTAATTTTGATAAAGATTAATTGGTTATCAGCAGAGTAATATGGAAACACGACTGCCCTATCTAACGCATCGAGTTTTGTTTCATAGATACCAGAATTGTTTAGGACATCATCTGTGTTTTTAAATGCTCTACCCTTAAGATATTCATGTATTATTTCTGTATCTTTGGGAGGTAGAATTGGGGTGTTATATTTTTTACCCCCGATATTTTTAATTTTTTTCTGAACTTTTTCCGTTAGCCCAAACCGTTTTTTTACCCAATTCATCGCCTCAACAATAGAAAGCGATTCCTTAGAACAGATTAGATCAAGAACATCTCCAGTCTCACCAGTAGCAAAATCAACCCACTGTCCTACTTGATCGCCACTTAAGAACACTGACATACTTCTGCCCTTCTCGCCTTGAACTGAGCCAATTTTAAAATTACCTCCTTCAATTCTTCCTTCAGGATAAAACTCCCTAAGTAATGTTGATACATGAGGAGCAAGCCTCATTTTAAGTTCCTTTACGTCCATGTTATTTCACCAAATGTAATGTATTTTTTTTGAACTGATTGCACTGCACATAAACTATTCCTTCACTATCAACGGGCAATCCTCTCCATTGATTGTCAATCGTTAATAAAATGCAGTCCTTTAGTTTGTGCGTTTTACTGATGTGCTTCATTGTGTTAATTGTTTTTGTGATCTGTGCCTTTGCGGGAACTTTTGTTTGCTTTTTGTATTTCCACCAAAGAACCCATACATCGACAGGTATTCCAGTAGGAGGATTTTGTAAAAAAGTTTGAAATAAAGACGGCTTAGGCTTTTCTTTATTAATAGTATTTCTTTTACTAATAGTATTATTAGTACCCTCATCTACCAGATCTGGTTTTTCCTTGATCTGGTTTTTTGGCAAACCGCCAATCGGTTTAACTTCCTCTTGATAAAAATTATTTTTTTCATCTGTTATAATCCAGTCCCAACTTTTGACTCGACCACTTGTTCTATGAAGTAAGCGTTTAGCATATCCAGCTGCTTCTAATTCTCTTGTTATCTTAGTAACTTTTTCTTTAGTAATTCTAAAGAATTTCGACAGTTGACTATTTGTAATATTCCAATCATTTTTGTGAGATAATAAATACACGAGCACACCTAATGATTCAGGACTTAAACCGTCTTCTCTGCCAGAACTCGCGGTGTCAGAGCCGCCCCTTAAAAGTTTGTTTGGGATGACTGTGTAATTCTTTTCTTTGTATGCGGGACGAAAAATCAATGCCTCTCCATGAAAATAACTGATATAGTAAATTTTAATCTGTATAGATACTAATATAACATTTAAGCAAGTGTAAAGGGTATTTGTGTAACTGTATAGATTTGATTTTATCATACAGAATGATAAACTACGTGTATGTGTTTACATGGATGTAGATTATGAGCAACAAAAAATCACTGTTTCAAACTGCTTACGAAATAGATTTAACTTCATTTTTAAAAGAATCTGACAAACCTACTCACGATGGCAAAACCATAATGTTATTGCCTTGGGCTACAGCGCACAGACTTATGCAAGACGTTGACCCTAATTATTTTTGGGAGTTTGAAAGAGATTCTGATGGGAATGAATGTCATTACTATAGGAATGGTACAGCTGAAGTCAGAATAAAAATGACTGTTGGCAATAAAACAATACATCGTTCATACCCTGTTCACTCGAACTGGGAATCAATAAAAAATCCTACTGCAACGGAAATACACACTGCTAAACAAAGATGTCGAGTCGCAACAATGGCTGAATTTGGTTTGAATCTAAAAAATTATGAAGAGATTGATATTGTTGAGGATGAAACTGATATTGATAAAGAACCCGTTGTTAAAAAGAAAGAGCTTTCTGTCGAGCAACATATTGAAAACATATGGATTGAATCTGGAATAAATGATGCCACTACATATGAGGCCGCGCAGAAAATATATAACAGGTTTAAAAGAACATTGGTCAATATAAGTCTGAAAGATCACGATGAAGATAGGTTTATAAAGTTTATCGCAACCAAAGGTTTTAATAAGCCTGAGTCAAGGGTTGCTTAATGTCTAGTGCTCAACCTTATGCATCATTAGAGCAAGGCTCTATTGAATGGCGCAAAGCGAGAGCTGGGAAAATTACCGCTACAGAAACATCTGTGATTGAAGGCAAAAATGCTTTCGAAAAACTTGATGATCTAATTAGAAAGAAAGTAAGAGCATTAGCTGAAGCAGAAGACGAATTTGTTACCAATGCCGCTGTTGAACATGGTTCTAAAATCGAACCAATAGCAAGAGATTATTTCGAAAGTAGAACAGGGAAAAAAGTTTTTGAAACTGGGCTTTTAGTACATGAGAATTACCCTTTCTTAGCCGCATCACCCGATGGATTAGTTGGAACAGATGCGGGTCTTGAAATCAAATGTCCTTACTATGCCAAAGAACCCTATTCTGTGTTTGATAAAGAATATTATGAGATGCAATGCCGAACAATTATGGAAGTCGCTGACTTAGATAAGATGCACTTTCTTTGTTATAAGGTAATTAATCCTGAAGATAAGCCTTACACAATACTTGAAGAAATTGCCCGAACAGATAATTGGTTAGATGAGAAAGTATCAGCAAAATTATTACCCAATCCTCAGAGTGGATTAATAAAAAGAATTGATCTTTACAAAGCAGTTGCAGAGTTTATCAAAGAAGAATTTGAAGATCCTGAGCGCAGACAAAAACATTTAGACCCTTTAAAAACGTCAAAGGATTATGAGTTTATAGAGGATGATTCTTTAGCAAAGCTAACAACAATACAAAAAAGAATTGCTGAAATTAAGTTAGACAACGATGATTTATTTTCAGAGTTATCTGATTTAGAAAAAAAATCAAATGAGTTTAAAAATCTTATTGCTGATAAATATGGAAAGAGTGTTGGTAATGCCGAGACAGTAGTACAGATCATGCATAAGAAAGCCCCGATTGATTTTAGGAAAGCATTTACCGAAATTGATGGTGAGGCTTTGTTAATTCAAAAAGAAAAGTCACTTGAAGACTTTAGAAGACTAACAGGAACCAGACAAGTTTCAATTAAATATGGAGATGTTTTATGAGTAATTTTGAAGTACAAGCTGGCAATGCCAGATTGTTTAAGTTGGATGCAGAAAAAAAGCAAAGGGAGTTAACAAGGCTTAAGGGTCTGAGGGAAACTGGTCAAGCATGGGCGACAGATGACCAATGCCATGACTATGATGGCTTTATTAAAATTGATCAGCAAGTAATTGATTACCTTTCATTTTCTTTAGAGCATGGTCAAGACAGGATTAATTGGAAAGGGAAGATTGCAAAAAAGCTAGATGGCTCCCCTATGCTTAAGATTGGTGATCTATGGGTCGGTGGAGAAGTGCCTAGTTTTAAAAAATTTAAAGATTCTGTTCCTCCAAGTGCTCCAGCTAAACCTCCTGCTGAGGCAGTTAAACCTCCTACTGAGGCAGTTGTTACAGAAGATTTTGATGATGATATCCCTTTTTAAATTTGCAATATTTTCACATGGATGTGATTACTTTTGTGAGGAAAATATGAATGGCATTAAGAGTAACAAGGCCAGTGAACAGTGTGCTTTATGGTGGATGTAATTTAGATGCCGATAATCTTGAGGGTTCTTATTCTCACAAAATTTGGATTAGGAAAGTGAGAAGTACAAAACATCATCAAGATTGTATTGCAAATATAGCAAGCGCTGATGGAGTAGAAGAAAGAATTTTATCGGTCAATGACCCACATCCTATTTATCTTGAGCCAAATGTGATTATCAATATGTCAGGTGTCGGAGAACATTGGACTTATAAAAGCGAATACTGTGAACACTGTGGCAGAGGAGATCGATCTGAGAAAATGATACCTCAGGCAAAACTTTCAATCTCTGCCCCTAAAAAATACAAATTAGTCAGAAACGAAGCGAGGAAAAAAACGTGAGCAGAAAAAACAGTAAAGATGAAAGTCAGGAAATAATTAACATTGATGGAAAGTCCTATTACAGGAATGAATTGTCAAAAAACTGCATGGAACTACTTGGATCTGTTCAAGTGAGTAATCAGGCACTTGAATTATTTTCTGTATTACTCGGTATGGCGAGGATGGGTATAGAGCAACAATCAAATGATGCAAGGAAGTTGCTGCCCGATCCCATTGAGACTGAAGAAGAAGTTGTTGAAGAACCAACGATAGTTAATTAATTGTGTACCCCCTAAGCTGATAGCATATATCAGCACTTTCCAGATCGCCTATGATTTGTTATTGTTCATAGGCTGATCTGGGTTTTTTAACATGGAGACTATGTATGGAAAACTCAATTCGTGAAATAGCCGATGATTGGTTGGATGAACCATCTAAGAATGAGAGGCAGAATAAACATCCTAATGAGATTTATAGGTGTAATGTTATTACCAGTTATTTTGGTAATAGAAAATTTAGTGAGCTTGAAAGGCGAGATGCTCACGAATTTAAAAAACATCTAAAAAATTCGTTAGGTCTTTCTGAATCTACAATTCAAAGATATATATCCACCTTCAACGCGATAATGAATTTTGGTTTAGAGAGCGGTTTGTCTGGGACTAAAATTCAAATTAAGACTAAGCAAGTTAAGGGAAAAGAAATTTACCTTGAGCCTGATGAATTACAAAAATTTATAGGCCAACTTGATACATTGAGAGCTAACATTGCTGAGTTCTTGACGTTGACAGGACAGAGAAAGTCTAACGTCATAAGTTTAAAATGGTCTGCTTTATCGGATGATTTTAAAGAATGGACTCAATCAAGTGTTGAGATGAAGAATGCCGAACCAAATGTTCTTGGCATTGGAGAGTCTGCTAGAAATGTATTAAAGAGAATGTGGGAGAGAAAAGAGAAGATTGAACAGTCTCGCCCCTATTTGAGAGGTAAAGTTGAATATGTTTTTGTTCAGGATAATGGAAAGCCTTTTGTGGCTACATCATTAGGAAATAAAAGCTGGAAAAAAGCAGTTCAAAAAAGTGGTGTTAATAAAAACATTACTCCACACACTCTTCGACATACATTTGCCACGTTGTTAGCAAAAGATGGAGTTGATATTTATCAAATCAAAGAAGCTGGGGGGTGGAAAGATTTGAAGAGTGTGACGAGATATGCTCACGTTAACACCAGTAAAAAAAGGGAAATTGTAGGTAGATTAGATGCGGTGCTTTTTTGACCAATTAGGTTGAGAGTACAACCTTCCGAGGAGGGCTATTTTTCTAGTGAATTTCACTAGGATAAATGTTTTTAGGAA
>TARA_B100001057_G_scaffold147765_1_pt1 | contig 15433 bp, 38 predicted proteins | sample TARA_B100001057 | Tara Oceans TARA_B100001057 (sample SAMEA2621839) | marine metagenome | biome: marine biome (ENVO:00000447); feature: surface water layer (ENVO:00002042); material: "saline water (ENVO:00002010), including plankton (ENVO:xxxxxxxx)" | depth 5 m
AGTTCTGCCCTCTATCTTCCAAAATCCCCTGTCGTTACCTTGATATATCATCTCTAAGACTGCTGCTTCTATTGCGGTTCTTGTCGCATAGGTAACACTCTCATTTTCTGATACACCATCTTCCAACTCTACCAGTTTGGTGTCCATGTCTATAAATTTGAACACATCAACGCCTCCACCTACTGATAGTATAGTCTTTCGACTTTGTACGTTCAACAATACCTCTCCTGTGAGTGTGCTAACTGCCCTTAGACTTATCACTACAGAGTCTCTCCTGTATTGTCTCGTAAATCCTATTCCTAAGTATCTTGCTCCCTTACCCCCAGTTTCTATGTTGGTATCGTAGCCTATAATACCTCCTTCTATTATCATTCCAGCAAATAGTAATGGTTGTATATTTGCCTTCGGACTATCTTCTGACTGATGTTTCTTTCTTGTAGAGAGTATTATCTGTCTTTCTCTCACCAGATGATCTATACCATTTCTCTCTACAACCCGAAACCATCTACCTTTCCCTGCAGTCTTGAGCGCATCTATTAACATCTCTGTTGCGCCCTGAGTAACCGCTGTCGAGAAAGATGCGACATTATCCTGTCTCTTTCTTTGCCCTGTCTTGTCTGCGAAGTTATATACTGCGACAATAGGCATTTTCTCTGCTGGAGGCAAGTTCAGAAGCTTCTGATAACTAGGAAGTTTAACAACTTCCGGTTCCTCCACGCACTCCAGAAAATCCATCTTTCGCCATTCCCCTTCCTGATTCTTGAAGGGGGCCAACTTACACCCCAATCCCTCTTTGGTAAAAAGAGGAAGACTAGAACATCCCATCAGAAGAATGGACATTATGAGCAATGCCGCTATCTTCATTAGAAACCTCCGGTGCCTATAGGTATTTCTATAACAGTTTCTGTCCCATCATCGTCTACAATTGTCATTCTAATGACTTCGCTTCCATCCTCACTAGTAACCACTTCGTAAGTGACCATATTACCTTCTAGTGCGAATGATCCAAACCTAGCACCTTCTTCGTTGTTAAACATATTATCCACTAATTGTTTGGATAATTGTGCGTAGATTCTACTCTCCAAGTTCCTTATAAACTTAGCGAGGGTAGTATTGTCTGCTTCTCTCTCAGCTGACCTTTGGGCCGACTCTAGAGATTCTTCTATATCTTGTTTTCTACTAAACTGTTGGTTCTCTATCGTAAGATAGTGTGAACCAGTTCCTCTCCCAGAGAACGATGGAGACTTAAATTGATGTACAATTTCGTCTCCGTGTACTTCCACAGAAATAGGCATTGTCAGAAATCCGACAATTAAAACTAATACTACCTTGGATATTGCAGTATCCATACCAAACTCCTCTCTCCCCTAAAAATTATTCAGTATCTTTTTCTAATAATTCTAAGGCTCTTTTTTCTTTTTGATCTCTGATTATCGCTTCTTTCTCACGATACTCTAAGACTACATTTACCTTTTGTTGTAATCGAATAAGGTCTTGATCCATCATTCTAGTTTGATCAATAACCCTAATCAATGCCTTATGCATTGTTCCTAGTGAGACGTTTATCTTATTATTGATAAACCACCACACATAGTAAACAAAATAACCCATTCCTACTGCCATGATTATGGGAAACCCAAAATCAGATACAGCAGTAGACAACATCTTCATATCCATAAATCTATCCGTTATCTAAATCTTCTATCACCACCACTAATCATCAACCTCTTTGTTGCACATTTAGAACAAAGTGTTTTATTCCATATAAAGGCCATTTCTAAGACAGTTCCCTTGAACTTACAATCGTGACATTTAAGTAAATCGCTCACGACTCTTACCTCCTAAAAAATGTTAATCTCTCCTTACGTCGAGTTTCTCATCCTCTATGAAATTTTCTGCCCTAGCAACTCTGTCTATGTCTGGTTTTAATTCTAGTGCGCTACTTACTAATAAATCAATCTTCAATATTTCATTACTCATCACTCTCGCTCTATTCTCAAGCGATTCCGCAAAACTAGTCAGAGTTCCCAAAGTAGAAATAATTCCGTCCATCAATTGTTTCAGTACTAACATGATAAAGACACCCATCACCAGAGCCCCGGCGATAGGTATACCCACATCTTTTGCAAATATTAAAAATGCTTCCATTATGTCTCTTCCATTACATACGTCACACTATTTATAAAAAAACACATAAATAATTGACAAATCCTCGTTTATTTGATATGGTATACGGTAATATGGAAATGAGTAAAGAAGATCTGTTGAAACTCCTCTGGTTACAACAGAAGAAAATAGAACTACTTGAGAAAGAAAAGGGTAGGGATGATGGTTTGGATTATACTGCTAAGATTGCACATGATCCGAATACAGTGGAATCTAATGAGTCGGTTGAAGTAATTGGAGAGGTTCATGAGCCGGATAGCAAATCTTGAGAAATCAAGAAAATTGATTGATGATATAAAGAGAAACCATGATCTCTTGAGGGCCATGGTTGCATTGGAAGAAGTGAGGTTCAGTACTTCTGAAATACTCAAACAAGAGACTGAGATGATAGGTTCTGTCAAGAATCTATATGATCATTTGGGGAAGAAATAATGTCAGAATCCCTATATAATAGAAGAATTGGTGCTGCATTGCGTCTTGCAATGAAGAGTAAAGAGGGTACTTGGGCAAACGAGTACTGGAATAGAGTTGTAGAACAACTCAAGAAGAACAAAAATGCCGAGTGATGATGATATTGTGACTCTGAGAAGACTCTTAACGCAACAAACTGCTGTTGTGGAATTGTCTGACGAAAGAAGAATGCGAGTTCTTATGATGTTACTATCTATTATCAGAAAAAATAATATACAGTTGAGGGTATAATATGGAACGAGATATGGAACAATTCTGTGCTAAACTTGATGCGGTTGCCAGTAAGGCCCAACAAATTAAAGATTTACTCGCGAAAGGTAAAGAGGCCTCCAATGTCAATTTTGCGATTGATGATCTACATCAATTATCAACCGAACTCAAACATTCTAAGATAGATGATAGTTCCGCCGGTTAATCCAGTCTATATGATGTCCGATAGGATACGAAAGTATAGATTTAACGTCTATACTACGGACATCCGCACTCACCAAAAACCATTCCGACAAAAAGTACTTGACATATTGGTCTAAATTTAGTATCATGTGTAACATGAAAAAAATAATCCTAACAGCACTTCTGGTGCCTGTCATCGCACACTCGCAAGAACCTTACTGTGACTACGAGAATAATGTCAAGACATTCTATGAAAATAGAATACAGTCTGTGTCTATGGTTAAGAAGTCGGTTACACCGTATATAGACGATCTTAGAATGTGTCATATATCTGCAAAGATAAAGTTAAATGAAGAATGGCACTGGGCTGATGGTAAATACGCATTTAATACTGATATGTCAGAAGAGGATGCGTGTAGTCGAGCACTCCATAAAGCGAAAGAACAAGTCATGAGAGAGAAATCTCTTGAATTTATAACATCTAACTCCGACATGATGTGTAAGAACACACAATCTATTGCTGTAAATTATAATAACAGTGGTAGAATGTCATGTCGAAAAAACCACAATGGAGTGTATTTTTGTAGGTAATTATGAAAAAATTATTAATCGGATTTGTTCTGGGTATGATCGTATCGGCGTATTATCCAAACATAGGGTCAGATTTGGTTCAAGCAACTAGAGATAGGTTTGTTGAGACTGGTCTGAAAGACAGAATCATTAATAAACTTGAGGAAATATAATGATGAAACGCGAAATTCTTGCAGCGGCGGCTGTATCACTCTTTGTACTTGGCGGTTGTGCTAGTAACTCCGCGAAGGTTGCAAAGGCAAACTACAAACAGGCAGTCAAGTCTACTAAATCGGTAATGAAGAGTATCCCTAGTTGGTATGTTGATTTACCCAAAGATGAAGTTTCAGTATACTCTTCTGGTTCTGCAACTTCTCCTGATTTGCAGATGTCAGTTGATATTGCAATAATGAACGCAAAGAGAACTCTTGCGGATCGTCTGAATGGCAAATTGCGGTCACAGACAAAATCTTATTTGTCTAGTGTAGGTAATTCTGCAGAGAATGTCAATCTTCTTACAAATATTGAGAGAACATCTAAGAACTTAATTGCAGATACAGTCGTATCGGGTTATACTGTAGATAAGACTGAGATTATACAAGAAGGCCCACGATATCGTGTATATGTTCTTCTTAAGTATAATGATGCCCGATTGAGCATGGCACTAAACAGTGGCCAGGGTAGTGCAGAACTGCTTGCGTCTAGTTCTTTTGATGAATTGGATTCTAGTGTAGAAGGGGGTCAATAATGAAACGAATGAGTGCTGCTCAACGGACTCGACATATCGCAAACGCGAAAAGGAGTCTCAAAGAAACTCGTAGGCGCAAAATTACCCTACGAAAAAATAGAAATGAACTATTCTTTTCTAAAAAACGTATCAGAGACCAGATAAAAGGACTTCAGGCACTACATGATGCTGGATTTACTGATGAACAAATTGCAGAGTTATTCTCTGGAAATAAACGACAGGCTGTAGAGGATAAAGTCCGTGATGACTATAACTCTACCTATGTTACTCCAGAGGATTCTGAAGGAGTATCTGATGCTGAATTTACGGAAGAACCTATTGAGGAAAAGTAATGGAATTATTCTTGGGAGTAACCTGTGTAATCATAGGAGTTGCCTACACATCATACAGAACTGGACTACATAGAGGGGCAGAATGGACTTTGCAGTCTTTACATGAAAGGAAAATCATCATCTTTGATCGATGGGGAAATCCAGAACCAAACTTTATGTTGATCAATAAGGATACATTCCAAGAAACGCCCCCCGATTAACGAATAATTGAGGTAAAATGGAAAAACAATTGAGATATATAGTATGTCGGTAAAAATTGTGACAAACTTTTGACATCGGCGAGAGAAACTAAGGAGAAAACTTATGAAAATCTCAACAAAACTTGTTGTGCTATTTGGATTGTTATTCGGTTCAGTATCCGCCAACGCAGTGGAAATGTCCACAACAATCGGACTTGGGTCTGATTACTTCTGGAGAGGCGTATCCCAAAACTCAGGTAACCCAGCATTAAGTGGTGGCACAGAAATCTCTCAAGGAGGATTCTATGTCGGCGTGTGGGGTAGTCAAGTTGATTTTGGTGACGATGCGTCATATGAATACGATCTATACGGCGGATATGGAGTTTCTTTAACAGAAGAAATATCTGTAGGCGTAGGAATGGTTCGATATATGTATGACCATAGTTACGATGCGGCTGAGGAAGTTTTTGTAACTGGCTCGTACAGATCACTTGATGTTGAATATTACAGAAATCGTGATCGTTCACTGTCGGATTTGGACTACTTTTCAGTAAGTACAGTCTTGCCTGGCATTTCTGTGGTAGATGTATCAGTACAATATGGACAATTTGGAGATGGCACAGACCATAAAGGAGTTACATTATCTAAGTCTTTGACTGATAAGGTTGATGTATCTCTCTTGGTAAGATCTACAGTTAGATCTGACCAATTCTGGGATGACGCCGCAGTGAGTATCTCGTATACTTTCTAAAATATGATTTTATGTTTGTGGGCCTTCGGGCCCATAAACATATTTTTATAAGGTAGATAATGATAGAAAAGAAACGCAATAGATGGGTTTACACCGATGAAACTACTGGTGCAAGATTTCGACTGTCAAAAGAAGAACTGCATAATCATTCAATAGCATTAAGACCTTCTCACATATATATAGTAGAGAATCCTAATAAGATTCCTACATCAGAGCTCAAAGAACAACTCATAGAAAGTTGGTTTGGTTCTGAGAATGAAATGTATAAGAAGGTGAAAAATGAAAAGTAAAGTTATTCACGATCCGATATTCGATACGCAAATGATTTGCGATTATTATACAGAGAAAGATGGTGCAAAGGTAATGTATGTTTGTACTACAGACTTCTCTGTTCCTAATGTTCCAGTGGATGTATTCTATCGAAGGAGAAAGGTTAAAGGCCTTTCAAGATATTTTGGTTTGTTTATTAATCCAGAAACCGAAGGATTGATGGTCACAGACCTAGATGATCTCATGGACTTTGAAATCCCTATGGTCAAGGATGACGAAGGCGATTACAGATATTCGCGTCAAGAATCAGATAATAAAGAATTCAGAAATGGTAATTTTGTCGCTGGTGGCAGAATTACTACAAGATGGGGCCCAAGGGGCATCATATGTAATGTGGAAAAGGGTAAATTCTCACTGATAAAGTTCCCCGATCAAGATGAAGAGCACAATGATTGTGGAACAGATGATTGTTGTGGTGAATGTGTGGATGATGTCCTAGATAATCTTGCCGCATCTAGAAGTGAACCAGAAGAAATAGTATCTGTTGCCTCCCTTGCAACTGACGCAAAGTAATGTTGGTGTTGATACAAGTAGTAATACAAGCAATTATGTTTGGAGTACATGAATTATGGAAGGGATTGACATTAACTGGATCGGCATTCTTGTATTTGCTGGGACTAGTATTGGCTCTATTATTTTTATCTTTTTTGCTACCTTTCTCCTTGTTGAAAGAAAAAATCCACTGGACTATTTTAGAAAAAAGGATGTTAAGAAGGTAAACTCTGGAGCCAAATTTGGATAATAAACGGCTGAAACAAAAAATCAATAGATTCAAGAGAGATATGGAGAATCATTCCAAGGAATTAATGGATCGATCTGAAGACTGGTGGCAAAATGCATCAGATGAGGAACGAGAAGATGCATTTCTTGCAGTCATGTCCAGATTGTATGATGGTGCGATAGTAGATAAAAAGTCTATATCCGATACATTGTCTGATATATTTGAGTTTGATTATCATATGGAAGTTTTTTGTATGGTATGTGGATTCGATGAATTATATGAAAAAATGGAGAATTGATTATGTTATTATCTGAATATTTTAGTGATGAAACTAATTCTAGTGGAAATCGTCTGCGAACAGCAGAAGTAAAAAAGAACATAAATGGTTATTACATCGATTGTTATGAGAATGGACATAAGGTTCTTTCTAGTAAATTGTATGAACACTCCGAATCATATGCAGAAGATGCCGCGGAAAATTGGGTATTAGGAATACTCAAGTTATGAGAGCTGTAATATTCCTTTTATTATTTGGATTATTATTTGTAGCAGTATCTGGTTGCGCGACGAATGATCCTTCAGTATCTGAAGTTCTAACAGAAACCAAAACGAAACGACAATCAGAAGTCAATTGTCCAAGAGGAACCATTAAGGCCTGCATTGGGCCACCAAGAGAATGCGCCTGTTATAAGAGAGACTAATGAAACTAAAAGATATCACAAATATTTTATGGGGCAAAAAAACAACGCAGGAAGAAGATGATAAATCTCTTTCAATAGACAACGCATATAAAACCAGATGGGTATGGTATCATACAATCCTAGGCATAGAATTATTGATAGTAATTTTAGTGCAATTATCAATTCTTGTCCTTCTTGCGGTCAAGTTATAGTTAAGTTTTAGACCATAAAAAGTTGGACAACGCACCTAAATAGTGTTATAATATTGGACATAATATGGAATTTCCCGAAGATATACATTTAAGAAAGATGGAAAAATCTCTCGCTAAAATTGAGAGAATGATTTGGGGATTGTATATTATTATACCGTTGTTCTATTTTGCTAGTACATTATAGTTCCAATAATTAATTTGTAGGAATATAAAGAAATGAAAAATGCATTAATTTGGTTTTATTACTCTTGGGATAGTATTATGAATCTAAAATATAATCCCATAAGCTATATCAGAGATGTAAGTCTCCAGATGTACTTCATGATTGCTCTGTCTCTTTTATGGACACTGACTTTCTGTGGATTAATTGCTGGGTGGGCCAATGTGATACCACTGGTGTATGGTCACGTTGGATTTGTCTTCGCGATATTTATGACATATGGAGTGTTTAAAGACGCTGAGAGAGATAGACCAAACTGGTTTGAGAAATGGAACACCGAATATCTTGCGGATCGTGCATTTAAGAACAGAGACAAAACCAAAAACTCTTGTCAGTGGAATTTGGAGATCGAAGCATAAGATATAAATAATTATAATTTCTTATAAGAGGATATTATAATGGAAAAACTGTCTTATTGGTGGAATTTTAGGGAAGGCAAAGAGTCAACAATTGTAATTATTATGTCTTTTGTGATCGGGAGTGTTGGTTTTCTTTTAGCAAGCCAACCAGAAGAACCAAAAGATCCAGACATTTGTACATCTTTTTGTATTAGAGACATAAACGATGTTCCCAGACATCCGCATTTTTTCGAAGATAATCCAGATCTAATGCCCGAAAAGTTGAAAAAAGAACTTAGAGGTTAAATGGAAACTATATCTCGACCAGAGATACAAGAATCTGATATCGTTGCCTGTATGAAAATGGTTTACGATCCTGAGATTCCTGTCAACATTTATGATCTTGGTCTTATATACGAAATAAACATATTCCAAGTAGCATCAGCGGTACATATAGTAATGACTCTGACTAGTGCTGGTTGTCCGGTTGCAGGAGAAATGCCAGAATGGGTTAAGAGTGCAGCATTAATGGCTCATGGAGTGGAAAAGGTAGACGTAGAATTAGTATTCGATCCGCCTTGGGATCTTACCATGATGTCAGATGAAGCAAAATTAGAACTAAACGTATACGGTTATTAATGAAAGTAAGTTTATACAGATACAATCCAGACATAGACGAAGTTCCGTATATGGAAGATTTTGAGTTTGCTCGCCCAGAGAAAGATATATTTGTACTTGATCTTTTGCATACGTTAAAGGAACGTGACTCTACTATAACCTATAGAAGAAGTTGCAGGGAAGGTGTGTGCGGTTCTGATGGTCTAAACATGAATGGCAAGAACGGACTTGCCTGTATAACTCCTCTGTCACAAGTAGTAAAGCGGAATAAACTGGTATTAAGACCATTGCCGGGCTTACCTGTTATCCGTGATCTTGTGATAGACATGACACAATTTTACGAGCAATATGAAAAAGTTACACCCTACCTCATCAACAAAGAACCGCCTCCAGAGAAGGAGAGATTACAATCACCAGAAGATAGAGAAAAGCTGGACGGACTCTATGAGTGTATATTGTGCGCTTGTTGTTCTACAAGCTGTCCTTCTTTTTGGTGGAATCCAGATAAATTCATCGGCCCAGCAGGATTACTCGCAAGTTATCGATTCCTCGCTGACACTAGAGATACAGCGACAGATCAAAGATTAGACGCACTAGATGATCCATTTAGTGTATTTCGATGTAGAGGTATTATGAATTGTGTCAGTGTCTGTCCTAAAGGACTTAATCCAACCAGAGCAATCGGAAAGATTCGTTCTATGTTAATATCTAGGCCAAAACGAAAAACAGTAAATGAATAAAATATCAAATTGGGTCGCAATGTCAATGACTAGGTTCTTTCGCCTTGTCGCAGACACCTTTTTTGCGAAAAGATATGGTCATAGGGCAGTAGTTTTAGAGACAATTGCGGGTGTGCCGGGCATGGTTGCCGGAATGTGGGTTCATTTACGCAGTTTGCGACAAATGAAGACCGGATATGGGCCTATGATAAGAGAACTTCTTGCAGAGGCCGAGAATGAAAGAATGCATTTGATGTTCTTCGTTGAGATAACTAAACCAAATCTATTTGAGAGACTCTTAGTGTTGCTCGCTCAGGGGTCATTCTGGATGTTTTATTTTGTTCTATATGTGATCTTTCCCAAGACTGCACATAAAATGATACACTATTTTGAGGAAGAGGCAGTAAAGAGTTATACGGAATACCTAAAAATGGTAGAATCTGGAGAAGTAGAGAATATCCCAGCACCAGAAATCGCAATTGAGTACTATGGAATGGATTCCGATGCAAAATTATCAGATCTCATCATCAATGTAAGAGCAGATGAGGCAAAACACAGCGAAGTGAACCTAAGATATGCAGAAACCGACTGAAACAGCCGACCAAGAACGAATAAAAGAGTGGCATGAAGAAGACTATTGGATGAAAATGGACTTTAGTCCTACATGGATCTTTATTCTTCCAAGCATTATGTTAATCTCTGTTCTGGGTATCGCATTGTTCATAGGAAGTGTGCTAATCGCCTCCGCAACATCATAAAAAAAGCAAAATCATTGACAAATGTTTCCTAAAAGACTATAATATAGGGATATTTTTTTAGGAAATATTATGAAAAATGAACTGAAGTATCGTACAGTTGACGGAGAACCGGAATTGGTTAATAAACCGGCCGGAGTAGATTCATTAATGAATGGTTTACTTTCTCCTTTTAAGGAAATTGCACCAACAATAACCAACTCTTGGTGGTCTCGGTCGAGCGGAATGACGAAATATAGTTGGAATAGTATTACATCAATACAGGGACGGATCGTTGAAAAATTTTTCAACGATCTCCTACAAGAAGCCGGCGTCTGTCTGAAATATAAACTCAAGGACAAAAAACACGGCGGTTCCATTAGAATTAAGAATGGCGAGGTGAAACAAGTTGATATCTTGTTCAAGTCTAAACGAGGTAAAGTAATTTATCATGAATGCAAACTCAATCTTGATCTTGACTCTGGGAAGAGAAAAAAGTCTAACGAAACAATTATGGCAATAACAGAGGAATTGAAACCTGATCTTAGTGGTTATTTTGTGCCACTCACCCGAGCTGAAATTCAAAAAGCCGGATGGTTCAATAGTTATAAGAAGCAAGGAATTGTTGTTTATCCTATAGAATGGTTGATAGATCAATTCGATTGCCCATTCACTCTAAACGATTGGTGTGATTTTTGGAAGACTGATGAAGCTACGGAACTCTCCAAATCTTGGGGATATCGTTGAAACCAGTAGTTAAGTATCAGGGCGGAAAGGGAAGGGAATTACTCAGTATCAAGAAAAGAATGCCTTCTATTTTTGATGGTTTCAATATAGATAGAGTTGTTGAACCGTTTTGCGGTGGCGCAGCGTTATCTTTTGATCAAGAAAGACCAGCAATTTTGAATGATGTCAATCATCAAGTCATTAACTTATATAAAGTGATTGCAGATAGACAACAGTATTCTCAACTGAAATCTCAAATAGATCAATATAAAGAGTATGATCATGATAAGTTGTCGGATTTATTTTATCGATCCAGAGATATTATCAATCAACAAAAGACAGAAAACGGTTGTCTAGAAAAGGCAATCGCATATATTATAGTAAGACAACTCTGTTTTTCTGGAATGGAAAGATATAATTCTCTGGGCGAATTCAATGTTCCGTTTGGTCATTATAAAAAACTAACGTGCAATTTGTCTGACGGGCATCATAAATTCCTACAAAGATGTGATATAAGAGAGGGATCTTTTGTTGATGTATTTGAAGAATTAGCAGAAGAAGATTTTGTGTTCATCGATCCGCCTTATCTTGATCGACTTGGCTACATAACTGGTGATGGTGGCGACAGGCTGCATGAAGATTTGTTGGAGTGTTGTAAGAATACTAAATCAAATTGGATGATTGTTCATTCGGATCATGAGTTTTATCGAGACTCATACAAAGATTTTAATATAATTTGCGAAGATTTCTCGTATAGTCAAATATTTGGGAAAAATAGAGATCATTCTAATGCCAAAGTCAAGCATCTCTACATAACTAATTATTCTGTAACAATTTGATACAAAATAATTGTAAAAAAATGTTGACAAGTCCCTTATAATCCCCTATACTATAAGAGAATCAAAAAACAAGAGATAAATATGGTAATAGGAGAAACAGAAGTCACCGTAACTGAGTCTGGTACTTACACTGGTGTTCCTTCAGAGCAAATCCGTCATGCCTTCTACGAGTATATGTACTTTGACCGCATTGGACACATCCGCCAACGCAAGTGCAAGTTAGTTCCTCACGCAGAGTGGCTCGCTGACTTTGTGACCGAAGGTCTGATTGACGGCATGACCGCCGAGATCTCTCTCAATGCGCTAGAATCAGAACGCAACCCTGCTGTCCGTCGATACGCAGAAGTGTCCGGAATGTTTGAAGAGCCCGTTAGACTGTCTTTGGTAGTTTAATGGGATACTGGGTTTTAGAAAGAGATACAAGAGGAAAAATTATGGCTCGTAAATTACCACTTTGGGAACAAAAGATTAATAAGTTCGAATCGATTTTTTGGGATACTCACACTCTAGACGATCTAGTTGAAGCAGTGAATAAGGAACTGCCTTCTTCTGGTGCAAGTGAAATTCCTGAGTTAGAAGAATGGCGTCTGGCTCAGAATTTACTCTACGATATTTACAACAATGGAGGCGCTAATTGCATTGATCTCGCTGGATCTAATTCCAAGGAACAGTTTGGTGTTGGTAAGGCTCGTGCAAGTCAGCTACGAGGATCACCAGAAGAACTTGAGAACCGAACTCTGAAAGCACTTGAAACTGCTGCTGAGTTTCTAGGTCTTGAGGATGAGTTGGTCGCAATACAGCCTAGTTAAAAAAGGAAAAAAAACATGGGACAGGTAGTAGATCTCAGCTCTGGAGAGGTTCTAGAGCAAGAAGGCAAGGTGCCCATAACCATCTGCTTCGCTGGCACTAAGACTGTGTGGGTAGAAAAGGAGAAGCTCAATAGCGATGAAATTGGAATTCTCTGTGCAGAGGCTTCAGAAGCAACTACAGATAACATCAATGAAGGTTCAGTCACGGTTGGTTTTTATTCTCCAGATGTGGACTTTATCAATGTTCTACAAGCAGTCTGTGAGTTAGGCCCCCAAACTCTGACGTTTTGTGATCCTGAGATCGCAAAGATGCTGGAAGATATGCCTAATTGGGGCGATATGAAGGATATGTCCTTCATGGACGAAGATGAAGATGAGTGAACGAAAGGAAACTTATTTACCTCTTCCCAAAGAATTGACAATCAGTTCTAGTCCAATTCATGGTCTGGGACTTTTTGCAACTGAGGATATAGATGCTGCGCTATATATTGGCACAACACATATCCAATACCGTGGAGACTGGGTAAGGACTCCGTTAGGTGGATTCATTAATCACAATGAAAATCCTAATGCAGTTATTATTGAATGCTCTACAGACATGGAACGTCAACTCTTCACGATAAAGCCCATTAGTGCTGGTCAGGAATTGACAATATATTATACACTCTATAAAGTGTCTCAAAAATATGAAAGGATTGGTTAATGGACAAAAATCGGGAAATCAAAATCAAGGGTGCAGTCACTGAGATTGCTAATTCACTTTTACGGATTGATGCGGAACGTGATCTCATAAAAGAGATTGTCGATAAACTGGCCGCCGAGGAAGATCTGAACAAGAAAACTCTTCGTAAGTTAGGGCGGACTTACTATAAACAAAATTATGGTGAAGAGCAACAGTCCTTTGATGAATTCTCTGATCTTTATGAATCGGTCTTTGAGACAACTTCAACTAATCCACTAGAAGAGGCCGCTAACGCACTATGAGAATTCTAATATTGTTGGTGGTGATGTATAGTATGATGGGCTGTGCATCTCTCAAAGGACATCTTACGGAGCCAAGGAACAAAAACTACTATGAACAGTTCGGCCCCGATGATGTTCATTGTCACTCTCGAGCGGAAATGAAGGTGTGCCGCCAGTACGGAATATATCTCATATGTGAGTGCTACTCTAAGAAAAGACTCTAAGAATTAATGTTACGCGAAAGACTAAAATAAAAAATAAGGAAATATATTATGAATAATGTCGCACAAATAAAAACAAACACGCAATCTCTAGCAATAGGAGAAGGAATACTAGATATTGCTAATAAAATCAAAGATGGTTCATGGCCCCGAGTGGAGGAAAAGATGGATCTGTCACAATTTGTGAAAACAGCGATTGCCTCGTATATTCTGCGTACAGAAAAACAGTTGCAGTCAAGAACCAGATCTATTAACATGGATTTTTGTGGTATGATGATTTCGGGGATCGAAGAGAATCCAGAGCAAATAAAACATCTCAAAATGCCAGTTGTTGTTTGGTTCAAAAACGAGGTAGAATATGAAGGAGATATTTTCCCAGCAAACAGCTACGGTCTTTTGGACGGAAATCATGGTGTTGTCATTAAGACCAATGTTGGTATTATGCAGTATGATGCATATTGTGTTCATTTTGAATTAGATCTCAATGGCGAACTGGCAAATATTCAACTTCTTGGAAATTTTCTTAATATAGAAGAAGAGAGAACTGTCGGATTGGCCAAAGAAGATATTGCTAAGTCTTATTATGCAATGATTGATGGTGCAATTGCGAGAGGGGATAACGCTCCAAGCTTACTTGAGGATGAAATTTTCATTGCATCTTTCTCCAGTTATGGAATAAACAATCGTACTGTGGGACAATGGAGATCAAATCATGAGGATGGTGCAAGATCTAAAAAGTCTATTAAAGAATACGACAAAGAAATGCTAGAAGCAGAGTTGGAAAGAATTAAAAATATGAAGGCATATAAAGATGTTGGTTGGGCTGTTATGGCTCCATCTACTATACCAGCATATAATGGTGCTGCACTGGGTAATATGTTGAAAAACCTCACACAGCAAGACGTATATAAGTGCGTCATGATATTCTATGCTGCGGATGATAGACAAAAAATAGGCATGGACACAAACGACAAGGTTTACGGTTATACTCATGTCAAAAAGTTTTTTGATAATGTACAGGACTGGTTCGGCAATGGTTGCAAAATCGAAGTTATATACCTCGCCACGTCTTAGGATTATATATGAACCATCCCGAAGACTTAGATATTATCGTAATTGTGCTCGTCCTGCTCGCTCTCGCATCTTATCTTGCAACCAATTAGAGAGTATCGGAGATACGCGGCTGAGAAACGCCCTAATTTTTTTAAGGAAAACACTATGCAAAGAAACGCAAAGACACATTCTACTGGAGTGAAAGCAGATTCAATCAACCTCATGTCACTCACAATATTCTTTAAGGAAACAAGGACAGTATTGGAAAAACGTGGCGAGTATCGTGAAGCTTTCTACTTTGAACAACTGGAATCGCATCTACGCGAAGGTGGGTCTCTCAGTTCATCGCCCAAGGATATTGCGAGGATACTTGGATTATGAAATACACTCTGTTTAAGGATAATGAAGCTGGATGCACAGAGGCCAAACATTATCTCATATCAATCGGGAAATGGAGTAATGACATCGAACGCCGCGATGGCTGGGAAATTGTTTCTATAGCAAACAAAGAAATACAAAATCATAATGATCTACAGGATTTCGATACACTGTCTAATGGTGAATGGGGAAGTCTTATAGATGATAGTGAGGATTGGAAGCCATACAATGACATATAAAGTATACGATGCAAGAGAGTTTT
>TARA_B100001057_G_scaffold490395_1_pt1 | contig 15431 bp, 17 predicted proteins | sample TARA_B100001057 | Tara Oceans TARA_B100001057 (sample SAMEA2621839) | marine metagenome | biome: marine biome (ENVO:00000447); feature: surface water layer (ENVO:00002042); material: "saline water (ENVO:00002010), including plankton (ENVO:xxxxxxxx)" | depth 5 m
CTGACTGTTAATCAGAGGGTCCTTGGTTCGAGCCCAAGAGGAAGAGCAAAAAAAGAGGTCAATGACCTCTTTTTTTATGCGGTAAACCTTCACTTCAATTGAATATTGTAATTTTGTAAAAAACCAAAACTCATGAAAATACTTTCTACGCTACTCCTCATTTTTACCTCAACACTTTTATTTGCGCAACAAACACAGAGCATCACCATCAATTCAGGTGGCGTTGATCGTGATTTCTTTTTATATGTTCCGGACATTTATGACGAAAGCACCCCTGCCCCACTCGTTTTTTGCCTGCATGGATACGGAAGCTCAGCCAGCGCCAATATATCTTATACTGGATTTAGACCTGTTGCCGATACGGCTGGATTTATTTTAATTCATCCTCAAGGAACACAAGATTTCTTCGGTACACCTCATTGGAATGTGGGTTGGGGATCAAGTAGCGTTGATGATGTTGCATTCGTTGAAGACATGATAGACTATGTCAACGATAATTACAATCTAAATAATGACAGAATATACTCTACTGGAATGTCCAATGGTGGATTCATGAGCTACCTTTTGGCTTGCCAGCTTAGTGATAAAATTGCTGCGATTGCCTCCGTTACAGGGTCTATGTCCCCTTCAACTTTTGGTTCTTGCAGCCCTAACCATCCTACCCCTGTTCTACAAATTCACGGTACTAATGACGGCACTGTTCCCTACGCGGGCGGGCCATTTGCTGAGGGCATCGATAATGTACTCAACTATTGGGTAAACTATAATAACTGTAACACAATCCCATCGCAGACGCCAATACCCGATATAAACTCAGGAGATGGAACAACTGTAGACCATTTCGTATATGATGGCGGAACAAATGGAACCACGGTTGAGCTTTTCAAAGTATATAACGGTGGGCATGACTGGCCAGGTGCTTTTGGTAATTATGATATAAGCTCGAATATTGAAATTTGGAAGTTCTTTTCAAGATACGACATCAATGGTTCAACAGCCTCTATAGAAGAACAAGATATCACAAAAGAATTCAGCCTAACACCTAACCCTGTAAGTGAAAACTTAATCGTTCATCGGGCAAACAGCAAAATGAGCTCTTTTAAAATCTTAACCATGGACGGCAAGGAAGTTTTGTCTGGCATATTGAACGGAACAGTAGATTCTGTTAATTTAAAAAGCCTTAGATCAGGAGCATATCTTCTGATAAGTGGTTATTCTTCTCAAAAATTTATCATTGAATAGAAAATAGCATAAAAAAGCTCTATCAAAAGGAAATTGATTGTCTGCCTAATTTTTCGAATGACATGAGTCTTAATTTTTCATTAAAACTGTTTTAAACATTTACTTGTCGATAAAAGCGTGTTAAAAAAAGCAAAAAATAGTACTTAAGGTCACTTAACCGTTAAAATTAAAGGAAGAAAAAGTTATATTTGTTCCGAATTATTTAAAAAAACATATTATGAAAAAGTTATTTGCTTTATTATTTGTTGCTGCGGCGTTTACATTTACGTCTTGTGGTGATGCTTCAGGTAATGCTTCAGAAGAGGCTGCTACGGAAGAAGGAATGGACGATGCTGCTGCTGAAGAAGAAGCGCCAGCTGAAGAAGCTGCTGAGGAAGCTCCTGCTGCTACTGAAGATGCTGCTGCTGAAGAAGCTCCTGCTGAGGATGCTGCTGAAGAAGCTGCTGAGTAAGATATTTCTCAAAGAAATTCAAAACCTCCCAATGGGAGGTTTTTTTTTACCCAAAAAACTCTTTAAAGTATCAGATTGACATCCTTAAGTTCGCAAAATAATTGATATTGATTTTTAGCTCGCAACAAATTATCATCATCATCCTTTATTTCATAATAAGTGTCACCCAATAGATAATCCGTGTAAAAGCGAATACATTGAACCAAGGATACGGCCTTGGCTGAAAGAAGCAGTGAATTGCGTTCAAGCTTGGTTAAAAAACAACCTGCGGAACTAATATATCCATCAACAAGAGATTGAAGTATTTCTTTGTTCAGAACTTTCGTATTATTTTTAACGGAGGTCGATTCATTATATCGATTAGAAAAAGAACGCACCATATCGCCAAAATCATACAAAATTGACCCTTGGCCTATGGTATCTAAATCGATGATTGCTAAAGTACTTTTTTCAGAAGCATCAAATATAAAATTTGATATTTTAGGATCACCATGAATTAGCCGCTTAGTAACCTGCCGCTCAATGGAACAATATTCTTCAATAATGTTTAAGTGATTGATTAACTCAGAGTGAAAACCCACTGTTTGATTTATTCTAGATTCAACACCTACCTTACGCGCACTCCTAAGATTGGACAGTCGAAATTGAAAATTGGTAAAATTCTCAATAGGATTTTTGAATTCCTCAATTGACATGTGCTCACCTAAATTATGAAATCTACCTAGCGCCATGGCGGCAGCTTTGGACATTTCACTATTTTTTGATTTCTCAAAAACTAGTCCTTGAATGTAAGGATACATCCTCCAAAATGTTGAATTATGTTGAATGATTAGCTTTTTTTCAAAACTTAAATAATCAGGAATAAGCAGTTTAATGTTCTGTAATTCAATACAAGCTTTTAGTCTTAATAAATTGTGAGAAAGGTCAAATGGATTCTTAAATACTTTTGTATTTATTTGTTGTAAAATATATAAATTGTTGTTATCATCTTCGACCAGAAATGTGTCATTAATTAATCCCTTGTTCACTTTTTCGATTGCATTCATAGAAGCACCGATGCTATTCAGAAATACGGATGCAATTTGTTGCTTGCTATTCATAATTATTCAATAATATTTTTGGGTATTCCCCCTCCTCTACCCTTCGCTTTAATTCCAGCTGACACCACTCTAAATCATTTGGATGTGTGAGACCAAACCACTTTGATTCATTTTTATAAACTTGATACTGCTGGCCGTTTTTAATTTGGGATTGAATAAAACTTGGCAATCCACATTCTACATTCGCATCCTTTGAAAATTGAGAATAAAATTGTTCAAAATACCTGCCTAAATCAAAAAATATATTCGAATGAAGAATCCAACAATTCATAGAAACCTGCGCATCTTGATCTAATTCGTCAATGGATTCATTTGATGTTATTTTGTTTTCAAACGAATTGATATTTGTGTGTTCAAAAACTGATACCAATCGATTTTGATCCATTTCACATAGTCCTCTTGAGACACCACCGTTATGAGATAATGTATTCTTGAGACAAAAAGTAATTAGACCAAACTTAGGCGCTTTTGCTTCTTTAAAAATATTACGCGCGATTTTAAAAGTTTCATACCCGTAAAAATCATCTGCATTTAAAACTAAAAAGTGTCCTTTAATTTCTTTTCGACAGGCCCATACCGCATGGGCTGTTCCCCAAGGTTTTTTGCGATAATTTGGATAATTTAAATCGTGTTCATACTGATTCACAAAATGAAATGATACCGTATTAAAGAGGTAAGAGAACTTTTGCTTAAGACCGGGGATAAATGCTGTAGATGACAGAACAATGATTTTTTTAAAACCATTATTTAATGCGTCATATATGGCATATTCCATAATGTATTCGCCATTTGGACCTACAGCTGATGTTTGTTTACCCCCTTTGTATCTGCGACCTAGGCCACCGGCAAGAATCAAAAGCGTGGACATGTCAAAATTTATGAGCGTTCCCAAATAAATTCAATCTTTGTCGCCATTGACCATTTGTAAAATCAGGTATATCTTGCGGAGCTCCCCCCTCTCGAATTGATTTTTCACTTAATGGCGTTATTGAATACCAAGAAGCAAGGTCGTAAACATCCAATGGAAATTCAATATTATTTTTTATACATTCTATAAATGCATTATCAACAAAGTAATCCATCCCTCCGTGACCAGATTTTTCGGCTGATTTGGCATTTCTTTTCCACAAAGGATGGTCATATTTCTCAAGCCATTCCTTGGTATTCTTCCATCTATGATCATGGTCCATTTTCTTTTCAAAATAGATTAATCCTTGTTCATTGTTTCCCCAACCAAAATCTTGCCATATTCCTTCTGTCCCTTGAACTCTGAAACCTAAATTATATGGGCGTTGTAAAGAGGTATCATGCGTAAGCATTAGGGTTTCCCCATTGGCACATTTTATTTGTGTCGTTACAATATCACCTTGGCTAAATGAAAGAAGTGCATTGGGATGTAGCTCTCCCCCCTTCTCATGCTCTAAAATATATTTGTGTAAGCCCACAGACTTACTTGACATAGATTGTAGATACATCATACGATTTCCTCGATTAAGCCCAAACATATTCGCTAAAGGGCCAATACCATGAGTCGGGTATAATTCACCATTTCTCTGAATATAGTGCTCAGTTCGCCACTTGGCTTCGCTGAATCCCTTCTCACCATATTCAACCCCAGAATTATAGGCTGTTTCACCGTCATTGAAAAGTACTCCGCGCAAGTCGTGTTCATAGCCTCCTTGTCCGTGAATGAGCTCACCAAAAAGTCCTTTTTTTACCATATTTAGTATGGCCATTACGTCTCTTCGGTAGCAGACATTTTCCATGATCATGATAGGGACTTTAGTTTCCTCGTATGTTTTAACGTATCCATAACATTCCTCCAATGTCGTAGCACCACAAACTTCCATTGCTACAATCTTACCTGCCTTCATTGCCTCAGTTCCGTGTCGATAGTGCCAGTTCCAGGGAGAAGACACAAAAACAGCATCAATATCATCTCGCGCCAGGAGTTTTCTGTATCCATAATCATCAGCACCGTATGTTTCACATTTACCTTTCGTCGTGGCAGCCAGTATAGCTAATGCCGATTCTATCATTCGTTTGTCTGGATCTGCAAGAGCAACAATTTCAACGTCATTACGTTTAACCATCTCATTCAAATGATTTTGACCTCTAAAACCAACGCCAATGAAACCGAGACGCACCTTCTTTCTCAGCATTGTCGATCGCGCAAACATCGAATTCGGTAGTATCAATGCCCCTGCACCCAAAACTGAGGTGTTTTTTATAAAATTTCTGCGGTTCATATTTAAATACGATTAATTCTTAACTTCTTTTTGTATTCCATTTAATCTATGGTAATTTAGAAATAATTCTAATGAAATCTCACAAGAAGCAAATATTGACACTATTCATCTCGATGACTTGTGGTTTACTCTCAAGCCAGAGCATTCTTGATGATTTCGCTATAGACTTGAATCAAGGTAAAGTTCTTTTAGCATGGACCATTAAATCTGGAAATGTATGTAACGGAATTCAAATCTATCGGAGTTCAAATGAGGACAGTATTAATTTTGAGCTTATTGAGGATATCCAAGGGGTCTGTGGTGATTTGATTAGCGCCGTCGCATACACCTATACAGATGAAACCCCAACACCAAATAAAGTAAATTACTATAAACTTTTGTTGGGTCAAGAATTTTCAGATGTACTAGGTATTGAAGTTTTATTCATCCCCTCCAGAAGTTATATGTTAAAACCACATCCTGTAAGGAATAGCTCAGCGTTATATTTTAACAATTCGAACAATCATAATTTCGAATTAAAAATATTTGATGACTTTGGGAGCATCGTATATCTTCATGAAACAAATAGCAATAGGTTTATACTAGACAGTACGATGGTCGCCTCAGGACTGTATTATTTTACTCTTGAAAACAAATCAGAGAAAAGCATCATCAATGGAAAGGCGCTCTTTGTAGATTAAGTTACCTTGTATATTATTCTGGAGTTTCTATTTGAATAATTTTCTTTATCTCATCCTCTGTTGCTTTTAACTTACTTTTGCAGTGCTCTGCAAGTTGATTCGCAAGCTTAACTTGATCCGTCAAATCATCTATAGACACCTCCTTGTTTTCTAGCTTCAACGATATAGCTTTGAGCATTGCCAGGGCCTCATCATATTTAAGATTTTTAATTTCTTGTTTTGTCATTTTGTTTTAATTATTTCTTTTATTGTGCTTCGGACATCATAACCACTCGAATGTGTTATCATTTCCTTTTGTAGAAGATCTTCTTTTATTTGATTAATATCCTTCCCGCCAATTGTTGATATCGTATATCCCTTTTTGAACAGCTCATTGGGATCTACTAAACCAAGTTTTTGCAAACAAAACGCCAAATAGTCCTGAGATGCGTCTAAAACAAATTGAACACGAATAAAAAGTAAATCGTTTATCTGCTGCAACTCTTTTGAACTAACATCTTTAACTAATATTTCAACATTCCTGCCGATAAAGGTTTTCATGGAATCAAGTTGCGAAAGCTCCATCTGAATGCTAGAAAAGACAAAATACTGCAGCGAACGAAGAGATTCGTTTAAAGTTTCTTTGGTATCTGAAAGGTAGGTTTTAAAGTCATATTGAATGGCTGCCACTTGTCTATTAAGGTGCGCATCATTTATTTGAATAATCTCATCTACTCGTTCGTATAATATTCCCGAATAAAACTGAAGCTCACCGGAGGATTGTGAAAGCAACTCTCTGATTTGTAGCTGTATGTGTTTACTGGTATTCGATAATTCAGAAGAGAAGACACCGATATTCATATAAAAAAGCTTAGCTGCCGCCGTAGGTGTTTTCATTGTTGTATGTGAAACTTCATCGATAAGGCAAGAATCCGTTTCATGACCGATACCAGTAACTATAGGGATTTTTGAGCATGCAGCGGCAGAGCATATGGAATAACTATTAAAAATATGAAGGTCCATTTTAGAGCCTCCACCGCGAACAACTGCTATGGCGTCTACATTATATAAATTTGCCTCCTTTATGGCATTCGTTATTTCATCTACTGCCTGACTAGACTGGACACCTACAGCAAAGATCTTCAGCTTAAAATTCGTATAAATATCGTTATGCTCTAGCTCATTGATGAAATCCTGAAAACCGGAAGTTCCGGGAGAACCTATTAATGCAATTCGCTTATTAATCGGCCCAAAGTAAAGCTCTTTCTGGAGGTGGTACAAACCTTCTTTTTCAAGACGCAATCGGGTTTCGGCCTTTTGTTTTTCGATATCGCCCAATAATGTGGATGGATCAATTTGACTGATCACAAGGCTCATTCCATATACTTTATGAAAATTAACCGTTACTAAACATTTTATTTCAAGACCTTCTTTTAATACATCAGTTGCATTTAAGTCAAAGCTAGCGAGCTGATTTTGTATAGAATCAAAGCTCGTCCTCCAAATCATTCCTTTGGCCTGAGCAGTTCTTACGCCATCTTTAGAATCTACTAGCTCAAGATAGTAATGCCCATTCTTTTCGTTTGCCTTGGCAATTTCACAAGTGATCCAGACTTGTTTTACGGAAAATGTTTTTCTGACCCAATTTTCTATTGAAATATGGAGCTGTGTTAATGTAAATGTCTTCGGCTCTGTGTTCATTAAATTGCTATACTTCTTCTTCGTGATCTATTGTATCATTCAGGCCATCATTTATAAACTTATCTGAATCTGCTGAAGGAAGCTCTTCAACCTTTTTAAGCTTAGAAAGCATCATTCGGGTTCTAGTACCAACAAGGTTATCTATTTCATTGTTTGCCTCATTTATTTTCTTCTGTGCTTTGGCTAAAACACCGCCAAATTTTCCAAATTCTGTTTTTACAGCTCCCAGGACATTCCATACCTCACTTGTTCTTTTTTGTATAGCAAGTGTTTTAAAGCCCATTTGAAGGCTATTTAGCATTGCTGCTAAGGTTGTTGGGCCCGTCACAATGATTTTGTATTCTCTCTGCAACAATGCGATCATATCGGGTTGTCGCGCAACCTCCGCGAAAAGTCCTTCTATTGGAAGAAACATAATCCCGAAATCTGTTGTATTTGGTGGGTCAAGGTATTTTCCCTTAATATCCTTTGCAAAAGCTTTAATAGAGCGCATTAGATCTCTATTTGCCGCTTCAATTGCAGAAACATCTCCTAAGTCATAGGCCGCCTGTAGACGAACAAAGTCTTCTTGCGGGAACTTTGCATCTATGGGCAAATATATTTCTTTTCCAGATGACGTATTTCCGGGAAGCTTGATGGCAAATTCAACATGGGCATCAGAACCAGACTTCGTTTTTACGTTTTGATCATATTGCTCAGGAGCCAATATTTGTTCCAAAATATTTCCTAGCTGAATTTCTCCAAGGACACCTCTTGTTTTCACATTACTTAATACCTTTTTAAGATCTCCAACCCCACTTGCCAAGTTCTGCATCTCACCCAATCCTTTTTGAACGGCTTCCAACCTTTCACTTACAATTTTAAAGGATTGGCCTAAACGCTCTTCTAGGGTTTTGTGAAGCTTTTCATCTACGGTTTCTCGCATTTTTTCCAAGCGCTCATTGGTAGAATCTACAAGTTTATCTTGCTTCAGTCCCATGTCGTTGAACTTTTGCTTTTGTAGCTCATTAAAATCCTTAACGCTTTGTGCAAAAGACTCTTTAAATTCTTTGAGTGCATTGGTCATAGCTTCTCGATCATCTTTTGCATTTGATTTAAGGGTTTCACCAAGCGAAGTAAACTTCTCATTTAATTTCTCTGTGAGTTTTTCTATTCCGAGCGAAAGCTCCTCTCGATTATCCTTTAACATACCTGAAAGCTCCTTACGGTTTTCGCGAAACTCATTGCTAACGAGCTCTTGAATTTGTTTTACCCCTGAGGTTGATTTCATGGAGCGGATTTGAACCAGAATAAACAAAACCAAAATAAGGGTTAAAAAGGGTAGAAAAGTTAGCATCGAAGAAATCATATAAATCTTTTTTTTAGTCTTGTTGGTGTGTGTCTCAAATATAAGTATTGTAGCATTACGTTGAGGTTACCGAAACAAAAATAAAAATCTACTTCGTAATTTTCTTATGACTATAAAAACTTTGAGTTCAGCTTTAAAATTGTATGTCGGAATAAAATATTTATCAATTTATAAACATCTTGAAAGTGAAAACTGTTATCTATGGCGTAGAGCGAAATTAATTTTTACTTACATTTGAAATCAATTATGATAGTCAATTTATGACCCTAAAAATCACTCAAAATTAAATCCGAAATATGTTTGGTAGATTATTTAACAAGGGAAAGGAAAAGAACAAGGAAACATCCAATAAAAATCAAAAAAGCTGGTCAAAAGACGAGGCTGAATATATATTTCTTCACGGATCGCAAACTGGAGGTACTGAAATGTTGGCAAAAACCTTCTTTAAAAGTTTAATTAAAGAGGGAAAAAAGGTTTTCATGGACGATCTAGATAGCTATACGACTTATGAAAAAGCGACCCATCTGATTATTTTTACATCCACCTATGGCTCTGGTGGACCGCCCGCTAATGCCTCTGACTTCGAGGATGCATTTGAAGATGTTGAACCGATTAACCCATTAAAATTCGCGGTAGTAGCCTTCGGGTCTACTTCCTTCCAAGATTTTTGTCAGTTCGGTGTAGATGTGGATGGCTGGCTAGAATCAAATACTCATTTTGAGCGTCTTTTACCCTTAGTAAAGGTTAATAATCAATCAGATTCTGATTTTCGAGGTTGGCTTTCGTTGTGGAACCGCACAAGTAATATGGACACACAAATTGAGTTAAAAAGTTCGAATAAGAGATCATCAAAAATCCAAGAGTTTACAATTCTAGAGAACCAAGAGATCAGTGGAGACGAAACACATCTTATAAAACTAAAACCTACGAAGGATGTAAATTTTCAGTCGGGTGATTTACTTAGCGTGCACAGTGAAGATGGGCAGCAACCCCGAATTTACTCTATTGCCAAAATTGGAAATGACATTCTGCTTAGTGTGCGTAAACATGAACAGGGTATTTGCTCAGTTTATCTTTGTAATCTTTCAAAGGATGACGTTGTTAGCGCCTCTATCGAGCAGAACAAAACATTTCATCTACCAGTTGATGCATCCTCAATCTGGATGATTTGTAATGGAACAGGACTGGCCCCATTTTTAGGAATGATGGAAGAAAATTCTACCTCCAAGCTAAACTTAATTTGGGGAGGCAGGCAAGAGTCATCATTCGGGCTTTATAAACCTTTAGTGGATAAATCGATTGAAAATGGTTTAATGGAGAAATATGAACTGGCCTTATCTCGAACCGGAGAAAAGCAGTATGTTCAAGACGTTCTTGCGCAAAAATCGGATGAGGTTTCAAAAGCCTTAGATTCTGGGAGTGTGTTTATGATCTGTGGTTCGATGAATATGCAAAATGCTGTCCTCGAGGTTCTTGATGAAATCACAAATAGCAAACTAAATCAACCACTAAGCTTTTTTCAAGATAATGGTCAGTTACTCAAAGATTGCTACTAAATATTCACCGCTAGCGATAATGATTGCCTTTGCACATCGCATCGTCATGTAAAATTTATAGTGAACTCTGTTGTGTGGACAATGCTCATATTGGATTGTTCCTATTCAAAGAAACCTTTTATTGCTCCCTTTTTACTATTTCGCTGTCAATCAATGCAATCAGTTTCTCTGATCCTCGAATTCGTCCTTTATACATTCTTATTGTTGGCTTCAACCAACCGATTCGATTGTTTAAATAGTTTATGTATTGTGAGTTTTTACTGAGCTCAGTGTAGTTTACAGGCTCTAAATCTGACCAAAAGTCAAACTTCTTGAAATAATCTCTGTAAATCGTTCGGTGGTCTTGCATTTGGGTCTCCCATTCTGCCTCATTCCAGTGCATCATAAAAGCGGAACTAGACTCGTAATGATGCGTAATTGCATTTCGTAATGAATCATTACTAATTATTCGGATCCCCTCATTATTCATACTATTATATGCATTTTCAGACATTAAGAACTTTGGAATCATAGGAACTTTCCCATAATGCTTATTTAGACTGTCATTGTATGGATAATCATTTTTAAATGATCTCAAAATAATATTGGCGGACTCAACACCTCTTTCGTGAAATCGGATATTTTCATTAATATCCTCAATATCGGAAAGTAAATTGCTCTTCATCTCTTTTAAGAGATTCAATTCTAATATCTCTTTTTTACGTTGTTCATTCCAATTGTCAATCTGCAGTGCCACTAGAATCCCGATCACAACAAGTAGAATTTCGCTTATAGTATAGATAAGATAATTAATTAATTTATTTTCTGAGAAGACATTTTGTGGAATATTTCTGAAGAATTTTGGCATTTCCGGTGATTAATTTGATTTGATTAAAAATAAACGAAAAAATTGAATACATCGGAGCGTGTGAATGTTTGAATCAATATGGAAATATAACCGAAAAGGATTTTATCAAAACAAAAAGCGGAGAACCAATCTATTTTGATCTATTCAACGCTAGAGTGACCTCGAAAGGATTTCCTTCACCTCGCCCGGGTCTTTCGCATCTAAGATACTCAGGTTAAACTAGGTTTTCATCCATTGAAAGTACCTAAATAAAAAAAGCCTCCTGAAAGGGAAGCTTTTTTTTTGTGACCTCGACAGGATTCAAACCTGTAACCTCCTGAGCCGTAATCAGGTGCGCTATTCAGTTGCGCCACGAGGCCTTTTTACTTGTGGTGCGCTACTACATACTTTTTGTATCAGTTACGCCACGAGTCCATTAGAGGTGCAAAGATAAATATATTTCAATAAATAATAATCTGAATATTGTCTTTAGTCGAAAATACATTAAATTTAATGAAGTGAAAATTGTTTTAATCTTTGTTTTCGGTGTCTGCTTTTCCTTACAAGCCCAGCAGAAAGTAAATAAAATACTAGATAAGGGAGATAAGAAGCTAGCAAAATTAGACACGATGGCGGCACTAAGTCTTTACGACAGGGCTTTGGACGTTGATAGTGCCTGCGCTGACGCTTATGCGAAAATTTCGGATGTATTTATTTCTAGAGGCAACTACAAGAATGCCATGGAGCTACTCAATGCGGGCATTAGAATTACTGCTGACATTCCAAAAGACAAAAAAACCATTTCACATCTCTACTCCATTCGATCCTTTATTCATTTTACGGAAGAAAGATTTCATCATGCCATTCAGGATTTGGACCAGGCGATTGTCCTCAACACTAAAAACCCCAATTACTTCTACATGCGTGCGCTTGTAAAAAGAATGAATGGTGATGAAAAAGGCTGCTGTAAAGACCTAAAAAAAGCAATTGCCTTGGGCTTGAAAGCCGCTGATGTTTACAGTCAAACTTATTGCAATTAAGTCATCGTAAGTATGTAAATTTGTGAAAAGCCTTTTTCATGAAATTTAACCTTTCCGAAGTCAATGATTTGATCCGAACCAGAAGATCTATACCCCCTGAGCATTTTACCAACAGAAAAGTGCAAAAGGACCAAATAGAATTGATGCTCAAAAATGCACAATGGGCACCTAATCATGGTAAGACCCAACCATGGAGATTCCAGGTATATCTATCAGATTCGGCTAGACAAGAATTAAGTCAGGCACTAGGTAAGTTATACCTAGAAACAACCCCTGATGATCAACAAAATGATACAAAGCTTGCAAAGCTAATTCGAAGACCACTAATTTCATCTGTTGTTATCCTTGTCAGCATGTCTCGACAATTAGAGGAAAAAATCCCCGAAATAGAGGAAATTGAAGCAGTTGCATGCTCAATTCTAAACCTTCAGCTGACGGCAACTGCCTATGGAATCGGTTCATTTTGGTCGTCACCAAAGCTTATTTACACTAAGGAAATGAATGAATTTCTTGGCATCACTGAAAAAGATAAATGCTTGGGTATAATCTATTTGGGTTACCCGAAAGGGGATTGGCCAAAATCTCATAGGAAGCCTATTGAATATAATACCGTATGGAAAACCCAATAGAGCATCTAGACCTTGGATTTGTAAACTTCACAAAGCATCCAGAAAACCCGAATTTCGTCGTTTACCGATTCACGGACCTAGAAAGAGCAAATTCCTTTAGAGCTGAATTAATTGCCCACAATATTTCTTTTGAGGAGGATACCGAAAAAAAAAGACAACTCTTGTACACCCTGTTTGCAATACATACGAAATATTACAAGCAAACAATGAAGATTAATATCAAGGTTGAAGGCAAACATAAAAAACCGCTCATCCCTTTCCGCATATTCCGCTGGGCGGTTCTTTTATTTGGTTTAGGTATACTACTTTTAGCGATTTTGAGTTATTCTAAACACATGTCTTATTTAAACGAGCAAACTGAGCAAATAAAATGAAAATACTGGTCATCCTTTTTTTACTTTTGAGCCTCAATAGTTTCTGCCAATCCCCAAAAGTACCATCCTACTTCGGCGTGCATTACAGAACTGTTTTGCCGAATAATTTTGTGGGTAGTAAATCCGTTACAATCAGTAATCAAGAATTTACAAGTACCTGCACCCAAAAAGCTGGATATTCCATAGGTGCAACTGTGAGAGCAGGAATTACGAAACTAATTGCATTTGAAACCGGGATTAATCTAATTCACAGGAACTTTTATCTCAATATGAGTGTCGCAGACTCTAATCAATATGCTGAACGAGATTTAGGATTTTTGACCTATGATATTCCGTTAAATTGCCTCATTTACATAAAACTAAATAAGTCCTGGTATGCAAATGCATCTCTCGGAATCGCAGCTTCTTACAAACCTTCAACCATAGGAGCCGTTGATAATACAGCAGACAACCACTCCTTCATTCACACTGGGTATGTAGATTATAAAAAGAAGTTTACGGCTGATTTTAATGGTAATATTGGATTTGAGTTCCGAAGTAAGAAGTCGGGATTCTTCTATTTAGGTGGCTCTGTACAAATCCCGCTGTCTACACTTTTTATCCTTGCAGGCATGTACAGGTATCAAGGATATGAACTTGTTTCAGCAAGCAATGTTAATGGGTCTTTTTTATCGCTAGACCTCAAATTTTTCTTTCCAAATACAAAAAGCAATGGAAGCTCTTTTAGGCCAGGACCAATCGAATAGAATAAAATCACTTATCGACACATTAAAATTGACGAAACACCCAGAGGGAGGCTTTTATACTGAAACCTATCGGTCTAAAACCAAGACAGCGAATAATGAAGGTGTATTAATGACATCGATTTATTTTCTACTAACCTCAGAGAATGTCTCGAATTTTCATAGAATTTCAAACGATGAATTGTGGTTTCACCACGAAGGAAGTCCTATCGTCATACACACACTAGAAGACGACATGCATCGAGAATATATTCTAGGAAAAACCTACAACGATGCTTGTAAACCCCAGCATTTAGTGAAAGGAAATACAATCTTTGGGAGTGCTGTTATAGAACCCCATTCATACGCACTTGTAAGCTGTGTTGTATCTCCTGGATTCGAATTTCAGGATTTTGAGCTATTCAGTTATGAAGAACTCATCGATAAATTCCCAAACGAGGGAGAAATAATTCAAAGATTGACGGCCTAAGGCTGACAAATAAGCGTATCACTTGTTGGAGAGAATCCTGCCCAAACCCCCAAAGCTCCTCCCACTATATTTGTTGGTATATTGGTTGGTGTTGCAAATGGGTTTCCTGCAGTATACATTTGATTGTATTTCTTTTCAAAGAAATTGAATTCAGCCTCCCCTATTTTTGAGAATGTTACCAGAATTGTATCTCCCTGAGGGTAATACCCTCGATAGTCCTGATCGACCTCTTCATCAAAAATATTAATCGGATTCTCGTAAGCAAATTCAAAAGTCAAGCCATCGAAAAATGAATCATCGAAATACGGACCAAAAGGTTTGTAGACAGTCGGATCTCTTGATCCATCAGGTAGCGTATTTAAACGTTGGACTTCCCATACATAGGCATCAAACGATCCGGGAGGATCAGAGAGGGTTGCCCACGACCAACCATGGTCCTCCAAAGGTGCTTCAGGTTTCCAATAAAGAGAATCTAATGCGGTTGGTTCAAGTATAGATGTAACAGAGGTATAAATTTCTCCATTGACTTGAACATCCAAACTATATGTTTTTCCTACCTCACCGACAATGAAAGAAGAGAAATAACCACAAAGATTCAAATTGATAAGCTCTTCAACTGGAAGCCCAAAAAATGCTGCTGCCAGTTCCTCTGTTCCTGGCGGCAGATTGTCCGTACATATTTCAACGAGAGTCTCGGTGATATTACCATCAGAAACAACAACAGTAGCACCAGAAATAAAACCACTTAAATAGGCCTCGAGGTTGGTTGGTGAATAAATATTGGCTGTAGTTGATAATAGAACAATTGCTGGCTGACCTGTCTTTATACTACCGTCAATTACGATTTGTTCCTCGTAACCTGGAATGGCAATTTCAACTTCTTTGGTGCAAGACACGCAAAATAAAAACAAGCTAATTGTATAGATAGATAATTTCATATTATAGTTCAAAGTTCCAAGTTACACTCGGGATTATGGGGAATAACGAAACCTGCTTAACTGTAAGCTGAAAGTCTCCGGCAAGGAAGTCACCATCATTGTCAAC
>TARA_B100001057_G_scaffold468590_1_pt1 | contig 15424 bp, 15 predicted proteins | sample TARA_B100001057 | Tara Oceans TARA_B100001057 (sample SAMEA2621839) | marine metagenome | biome: marine biome (ENVO:00000447); feature: surface water layer (ENVO:00002042); material: "saline water (ENVO:00002010), including plankton (ENVO:xxxxxxxx)" | depth 5 m
GATGGCCTTTTGAAATATAGTGATAATATAGCCTCTTTTGTGGTTGCCGCAATATACTCCTTCTAGGCAACGTAAACACATAAGGTTATTTGTTTGGTTTCCCCCAGCTTAATTGCTGGGGGTTTTTTTTATCTTTGATTATATTCTATATGATTTATAAAATGAAAAAATTATTTCTATTTCTTTCAACTTTTACATTTATTGTACTAAATGCTCAAAAATCATCTGAAGGACCTTTTAATCAATTAATTATAAGAGGTGTAACACTCATCAATGGTAACGGCTCACCACCAAGAGGACCAATGGACATAGTTATTGAAAAAGATAAAATAGTGGATATAGTAACAGTTGGTTATCCAGGAGTTCCTATTGATGATAAAAGAAGAGCAATCCTTAAAAAAGAAGGAAAAGAGATTAATGGAGAAGGAATGTTTTTACTTCCAGGATTCATTGACATGCACGGTCATATTGGAGGAGTTGCACAAGGTGCAGACTGGGAATATGTTTTCAAATTATGGCTTGCTCATGGGGTTACAACAGTCAGAGAGCCCAGTGGAAGTAGAGGTATTGATTACGCTCTTGATTTAAAAAGAAGAGCAAAAAATAATGAAATTATTGCACCAAGAATAATAGCATACAGTCGTTTTGGTGAAGGTTCAAAAAAAGAAATAAATTCTGTTGAACAAGCTATGGAGTGGGTTCAACTAAATAAGAAAAAAGGAGCAGATGGAATTAAATTTTTTGGGGCTGAGCCAAAAATAATGGCTGCAGCATTGAAAGAAAATAAAAGACTTGGATTGGGATCTGCGTGTCACCATGCTCAACTAAGCGTTGCTAGATGGAATGTATTACATTCAGCAAAAGCAGGATTGACTTCAATGGAACATTGGTATGGTTTGCCCGAAGCATTATTTGACAAACAAACTATCCAGAACTATCCGGCAGATTACAACTATCAAAATGAGCAACACAGATTTGAAGAAGCTGGTAAATTATGGAAACAATCAGCTACTCCTTATTCTGATCATTGGAATTCTGTAATGAATGAATTAATTGAGCTCGACTTTACTCTCGATCCAACATTCAATATATATGAGGCTAGTCGAGATCTGCATAGAGCAAGAAGAGCCGAGTGGCACGAAAAATATACCCTACCCTCTCTTTGGAGATTTTACGAGCCAAGTAAAGTATCGCATGGTTCTTATTGGCATTTCTGGGGTACTGAACAAGAAGTTGCATGGAAAGAAAATTTTAGATTATGGATGCAGTTCGTAAATGAATACAAGAATCGAGGCGGAAGAGTTACAGCTGGATCTGACTCAGGTTTTATATATCAACTATATGGGTTTGCCTATATTCGTGAACTTGAACTTTTAAGAGAAGCTGGATTTCACCCTTTAGAGATTATTATGTCCGCAACTTTAAATGGTGCTGAGGCCTTAAGAATGGATGACCAAATTGGATCAATTGAAGTTGGCAAACAAGCAGATTTAATTATTCTAGAAGAAAACCCTCTTAAAAATTTAAAGGTTTTATATGGGACCGGTGCAATAAAATTAGATGAAAATAATGAAGTTAGACGTGTGGGTGGTATTAAGTATACAATTAGTAACGGGGTCATATACGATGCAAAAAAACTTTTAAAAGAGGTAAAGCAAATTGTGGATATAGAAAAGAAGAAAGAAAATTTCACAATTAAACAACCAGGAGTTAAAGATTAATCTATTCAAGATTTACTCTTAATAAATGAAAGCATTTTATCATTAAATAAGGTAGGGTTTTCCACATTAACTACATGACCGCAATCAGGAATTACAAATAATTTTGAATTATTCTGCTCTTTAACTAATTTTCTGACAGGAGTTAAAAATAAATAATCTTCGGATCCCATGATGTACAACGTAGGGATTCTAACTTCTACTCGTCTAAAAATTTTAAGTAGTGGTATAATTTCAGTTGTTAATTTATACCACTTTAAAAACTCTTTTTTATATAATTTTTTTGCTTCTCGTACAAAAAGAAGTCTTGATTCTTTATGATTTGGATTCGGCATCACAATTAATGCAAAAAGTCTATATATCCACATATAAGGTAAAAAAGATTTTGTCCAATTTCCAAAGTACATCATTATTCTTGATCTGAAATTTAATTGTATTATAGCTCCTGCCATAGTCATTGTAATAACTCTTTCTGGCGAAAAATCTGCAAGTTTTCTTATCAATATTGTTCCTAATGAAATTCCAACGAAGTGTGATTTTAGAATCTTTTCATGATCTAAAACTTTAATTATATCATCTGTGATTACATCAAAGGTGTATTTTGACTGAAAAGGGTTTAACGTCAATCCTTTAGAATTACCATGACCTCTTAAATCAATTAATAATAAATTAAAAAATTTAGAAAAAAATCTAATTTGTTTGTGCCAAATTGAAGAACTCCCTCCTGCTCCATGTATAAAAGTAAGCCATGGTAATTCTTTTTTCTTATTTTGATATTTAGTGTAATGCAACATTATAAAATTCCTCTTATTATTAATTGTTTTTCCATAACTTTCTGAACCGTTTTTGCTTGGTTCTTTGCATGTTTGTAAAATTCTCGACCTGAATCAGCGTATATGATTTGTCTTGAGGAATTAATGATTAGCCCGCATTTATGAGTTAATCCATTCGAAATAACTTTTTCTATATCACCACCTTGCATCCCGATTCCTGGAACGAGAAAAAATGAATCTGGAAGTAAATCTCTGATTTTACTTATTTGATCTATTTGATTTGCTCCAACAACATACATTAATCTATTTGCATTCTCCCATTTTTTTGAAACTTCAATAACCCTATTAAAGAGGGGCTTATTTGGTGAGCCAAAGAACTGAAAATCGTTTGCACCAGAGTTGGAGGTAAGTGTTAATAAAATTGTATACTTATCTTCATAACTCAAAAAGGGCTCAACTGAATCACGTCCCATATAGGGGTTTACTGTTATAGAATCAAAGGATAAATTTTCAAAAAATGCCTTAGCATATTGAAATGCAGTATTTCCTATATCACCCCTTTTGGCGTCTGCTATTGAAAAAATATCTGGATATTTGGTAGACAGGTAACTACTTACCTTTTCAAGCGCCTTCCACCCCATTGATCCATATGACTCAAAAAAGGCAATATTTGGCTTGTATGCAATAGCATATTCACTTGTTGAATCGATAATTTCTTTACAGAAGGAAAATATTGGATCAGATTCAGTTAATAAATGAGATGGAATTTTTTTTAAATCCACATCTAGACCCACACATAAGAATGATCGTTTTTCCTTTATTTGCGCAAAAAGTTTTTTTTCATTCATATCAATTCTTCAGATTCTTTCAGTTTTTGAGTGTTTTGATGAAGTTGTAACTCATTTATCAATTTAGATATGTCGCCATTAACTATATTCTGGAGATCATATAAAGTAAGTCCTATTCTATGATCGGTCACCCTACCTTGAGGATAATTGTAAGTTCTGATTTTTGCTGATCTATCGCCAGATGAGACAAGGCTTGTTCTTTTTTCTGAATCAGCCTCTAATTTTTTATTTAACTCCAATTCATATAATCTTGATCTAAGAACTTTAAGAGCCTTATCTTTATTTTTGTGTTGAGACTTCTGATCTTGACATTGAGCAACAATTCCAGTTGGTTCATGAGTCAATCTGACAGCAGAGTATGTTGTATTTACCGATTGCCCTCCAGGACCTGAGGAGCAGAAATAATCAACCCTAACCTCATTCATATCAATCTCAATATCAAACTCCTCTGCCTCCGGAAGAACCATGACTGTGGCGGCAGAAGTATGAACCCGTCCTTGTGTCTCTGTTTGTGGGACTCTCTGAACCCTATGAACACCTGATTCATATTTTAATGTGCCGTAAACGTCTTGTCCAGATACTTCAAAAATTATCTCCTTAAAGCCTCCGGCAGTCCCTTCACTAGAATCAACCAAACTAGATTTCCATCCTTTATCTTGAGAATATTTTTGATACATCCTAAATAAATCACCTGCAAAAATACTTGCTTCATCCCCTCCAGTACCAGCTCGAATTTCAATAACAACATTTTTAGCATCTTCAGGATCTTTTGGGATTAATAAAAGTTTAATTTCCTCTTCCAGCTCTGGTAACTGACTTTTTGCATCTTCTATTTGACTTTTAGCCATCTCAATCATTTCAGAGTCTTTTTCTTCCTTAAGTATTAATTCAGCCTCTGTAACATTGGCAATTAAAGATAAGTAAACATCGCCTTTGTCCATAATTTTCTTCAAATCCTTGTACTCCTTATTAATTTTTATGTACTTGTTTTGATCTGAAACTATATCTGGTTGAATTATAAGATCTGTAACCTCATTAAATCTTTGTTTTATTGTATTAAGTTTATCAATCATTTTAATTTATGTTACAATATAATTAATACACAAATTCACCTTCATTGGTTTTGAGGGTTAGTTTTTTTATTGAAGAGGATTCTACCCTCCCCACAACTTTTGCGTTTACATTAAATTTCTTTGAAATTGAAATAATTTTATTTGCAATTGAAGGTTCAACATAAAATTCAAACCTATGACCCATATTGAAAACTTGATACATCTCTTTTATGGGTGTGTTCGACTCTTTTTGAATCATATCAAACAAAGGTGGAACAGGGAAAAAGTTATCCTTAACTACATGTAGATCATTTACAAAGTTTAAGATTTTAGTTTGAGCACCTCCACTACAATGAATCATTCCGTGAATATTTTCTCTTCCTAAGTCACTAAATATTTTTTTTACAATTGGTGCGTAAGTTCTTGTAGGAGATAACACCATCTTTCCAATATCCAAATCCAAATCATTAAATTTATCAGTTAGTTTTTTTGAGCCACAATAAACAATAGATGAATCTATAGCTGTATCATAACTTTCAGGATATTTTTTTGCAAGATATTTTGAAAAAACATCATGTCTAGCTGATGTCAAACCATTACTCCCCATCCCACTATTATATTTATTTTCGTAAGTTGCTTGCCCAAAGGACTCTAGACCTACAATCAAATCCCCAGCTTGTATATTTTTATTGTCAATCACATTAGCTCTTTTCATTCTGGTCATTATGGTAGAATCGACGACAATTGTCTTCACAAGATCACCAACATCAGCTGTTTCTCCACCTGAATTAAATATATTAATATTATGTTCTTTGAATTCCTCAATCAGTTCTTCTGTTCCACTTATTATTGCCGTTAGAACATCACTTGGTATTCTATTTTTGTTTCTCCCAATCGTTGAAGATAATATTATATTATTGTCAGCCCCTACACACAAAACATCATCAATATTCATAACTAATGAATCTTGAGCAATTCCTTTCCATACACTCAGATCACCAGTCTCCCTCCAGTATACATATGCCAAAGAAGATTTCGTTCCTGCACCATCGGCGTGCATTACTATACAATGCTCCTCACTCCCAGTAATATGATCTGGTATAATTTTACAAAATGCATCAGGGTAAAGACCTTTATCAATGTGCTTAATAGCCTCATGAACATCCTCTTTTTGAGGCGATACACCTCTTTGATCATAAAGTCTTTTTGACATGTTGTGTTTATTTATTACAAAAGTAATTTAACTGTATAAATTGACATTAAAATCTTTATTTAAATTATTAACTAATAAAAAAAAATCTTCATAATTTACACCAGATTTTGTGGATTTTTAAAATGTAAGATAAAAAAATTAGGATTTTCGCAAAAGTTTATAAATAATGATATTTAATTATTTGACCTTAGTGACTGGTATTAATAAATTATTAAATTGGTTTATTGTTTAAAACTAATAAAAAAAATAAAAATGAGTAAATCAAAACTAGAGTATATTTGGCTTGATGGATACAAGCCTACGGCAAATTTGAGAAGTAAAACTAAGGTTATTGAGAATTTCAGTGGAAAATTATCAGACTGTCCAGTATGGTCGTTTGACGGAAGTTCTACTTTGCAAGCTGAGGGTGGTTCTTCTGACTGCCTTCTAAAACCAGTTGCTATATATCCTGATCCGATGAGGTCAAATGGATTTTTAATTATGAATGAAGTTCTAAATGCAGATGGAACTGCCCATGAATCGAATGCAAGAGCAACAATAGATGATGATGACAATGATTTTTGGTTTGGTTTTGAACAAGAATATTTTATAATGGATACTGAAACGCAGCTACCTCTTGGATTCCCTGTTGGTGGATATCCAGGGCCTCAGGGACTATATTACTGCTCAGTTGGTGGAAGAAATACTCATGGAAGAGAATTTGTTGAAGACCACGCAGATTTGTGCATAGATGCTGGGTTAAATTTTGAAGGAATTAACCAAGAAGTTGCAAGTGGTCAATGGGAATTTCAGTTATTCGCAAAAGGAGCAAAAAAAGCGGGCGATGAAATATGGATTGCAAGATACCTATTAGACCGTCTAACAGAGCAATATGGCTACTATATAGAATATCATCCAAAACCAATAAAAGGAGATTGGAATGGATCAGGTATGCATGCAAACTTTTCCAACACAACATTAAGAACTTGTGGGGATAAAGCAACTTATGAAAAAATATGTGAGGCTTTTAGACCAGTAACTAAAGAACACATAGCTGTGTATGGGCATGATAATGATCAAAGATTAACAGGCCTCCATGAAACTGCTTCAATTAATGATTTTAGTTATGGTGTATCTGACAGGGGAGCATCAATTAGAATCCCAATTGGAACAGTTGAAAAAGGATGGAAAGGTTGGCTAGAAGATAGAAGACCCGCATCAAATGGTAATCCATATAAAATTGCTGCTAGAATTATAAAGACAGTTAAATCAGCTTAGATGATTTTTTTTGATAGTATCATAAAACTCCTTTTTGAAAATCAAGAAGGAGTTTTTTAAAATATTCTGCTTATAAAAGCTACATATATAGATATTAGAATTATCCCTTCAATTCTCCCAAAAATATACCTTTTGTTGATAAAAATTAAGGGAAGTATCAAGAAGGCAATAACCAACATCCAAATAAAGTCACTTTGGATAAGCTCCTGATCTACATTATTAATTGGTGCTATGATGGCAGTAATTCCCATGACCCCTAACATGTCAAAAATATTAGACCCTATTAAATTTCCTATTGAAATACCCTTTTCTTTATTCAAAATTGCAACTATTGAAGTAGATAACTCAGGGATACTAGTTCCAAATGCTACAATTGATATACTTATTATTCTCTCACTAATTCCAATTTGCGTAGCAAGCTCAACAGCCCCTTTTATCAGAACTTCAGAACCAAGCCAGAGAAAAAAACCTCCAAATATCAATTGAGAAAATATTCTTGAAAAAGTTATATCGTTTTGGTAATTCAGCAACGCGTCTTCCTCCGAATCATTTCTTTTGTAAAGTATTAGAAAAGTAAGATATATTAAAAGAGTAATTAACAAAACTATCCCTTCATTTGTGCTTAGGGAATTATCATTTTTAAATAACAAAAAAAACAATAGAGTTATTACCATCATGATTGGCCAATCAGTCTTGAAGAAAACTTTATCAACCTTTATTGGAGTTATTATAATTATAATACCAAGAACAAAGGCTACATTGGCAATATTGGAACCTACAATGTTTCCCAAAGCCAAATCAGGGTAGCCCATTATCGCAGCTTGAATACTTACAATTAATTCAGGAGCTGAGGTAGCGAATGATACTACGGTCATTCCCACTATGAACTTTGGAATTTTTAATTTTAGAGAAATTGCTATGGAACCATCAAAAAGTAACTCACCACCCTTGATTAATAAAATAATTCCAACAATTAAAGCTAAAAAGGCCATTCAATAATTTTTGCAAATATATGATTTAAGAAGCTTTTAAGCTTGTATTATATACAATATGTTTAATTAATGTTTGAATAATTATAGTTGAGTAATATAAATTTTATTACATTGATGAATAATCAAAAATTAATCAACATGAAATATAAATTTTTTACCATTGCAATTTGTTTCATCTTATTTCAAAAAAGTTATTCTCAAGAATATGAGTATAAAATTATATCTACTATAGAATCAGTTGTGAAAACAAAAAAACTTGGCCTAGGTGGTTTAATTGCTGAAAGGTCTAGAATGATTGCGGAGGCAGAAGGAGTAAATTTTAAGGAAACTACGACATTGAGACTCGCAGATCAAGAAGAAGAGAAAATACAAAAAAAGAAAAAGGGTGAAAATTTAGATAGAGGTGAAATAAGAACCAAGCAATATGAGGAAACCCTATTATTAAACTTTTACAATCAGTTTGGGATTAGGTTTCAAAATATAGCAACAAATGATGCAATAATAATTTCAAAAATTAATGATTTAGCATCGAAAGGATGGGAGCTTGCTTTTGTCTCAGGTTCTGCCGAGGCAATGAGTGGTTACGATGATCCCAACGGTATAATCTATACTAGGTACATTTTTAAAAGAAAAAAATAGTTTAAAAATTTATAAAATAAATAATTCAAAAAGAGAGTCAAGTATATAAAATATGTGTTTTGTGATTATAGATAATTTATCTAAGTTTAGAGTAATTTGAGATTTGTGGGAAATGAAATATAAAAAAAACCAAACACTATTTTGAAAGAAGAAAACAATTTAATTCATTTCCCAAAATCTACAAACCATACATATATTACTGAATAAATATAGCTTTAATACAAGTCAGCTTTGGTTGAATTCAATACTAAAAACTTATGTTGTAATAGATATTTACTATTATAAGTATTAAATAGTATAAGTTTATTCGATACAATAATAAGAATAATCAATTAATTAAACATAACTACAAATAAATTTTAAATGATATTTACCAATAATATCATGTAAATTGAGAGCTAGAGAAAATATCATTTTATGTTTTTGTGGAAAATCAGGAAGACTGAACAAGCACTGTGATGGAAGTGATTGGTCATGTGTAACTGACTTTCTAAGTAACGAAAAAAACAAAATATCCACAGAAATCACCAGATCTAAATGAGTGTATCGAAAGACCTATTTTTTTAATCTAGGAATTGACGATGAATTTAATCACAGATGCTAATAGATTCGAACCCGACGGCTTCTTGGGTAGTGCACTCGAATTACATATATTTGCCACAAATACTTTAAGAATGTTTTTAAAATATTATGGTTTATTTGAAACACAGGTGGAAACAAATATTTTAGGTCGTAACTTGAAACATTGCTAAAGTATTATGAACACTAATAACGGCCTCGTAGCATAACTGAATAGTGCACTTGATTACGGCTCAAGAGGTTGCAGGTTTGAATCCTGCCGAGGTCACAGATTTTGTAAAAGAATAAAACATAAGCTTCTAATTATCTACTTCTTCTTTACATAACAATAGAGACTCTTTATTTGATTTCAAGACATCATTTAATTGTCTCTTGTACATATTAGAGTATAATTTTGCCTGAGACAAAATTCCATAAAAATCCTTTGACATATAAAATTCACTATCAAACTCAAAACTAGTTAGGCTTCTAGTACCATAAAATTCTCCTTCCAATAAATTGTAGTCGAATCTAATTTTAAATCTAGAATAAGGCAAGTTTCTAAATTTTAAATTGAATTCATCAATTTCTTTAGAAGTTGCGAAATTTCTTTCTTTTTGATGATTATACATTTCAAGAAGATTCATTTTTAAATCTTTGTTTTTGATCAATTCAAAAGTTCCAGTTGCAATCATCTGATTAAATATTCCATCTTTCGGGAAAAAGGAAAAGCCCACTTCTATGTCTATCAACTTATTAATAACGTCATTATCAGACAGTAACTTGTGTTTTGAGTCAATATCATTTTGAATTGAATTAATAAACTTTTCCGATTTATTGAGCTGATCCATTAATTTTTCAATTTGAAAAATATCTTGATTTAATGTTTCCATTAGATCATACACGTACTGCTGTTTTTTTTCAAAATTTGCTTTTCTTTCATTCAAATTTCCGACATAAAGGGACAAAAAAACACTAAAAAAAATAACTAGTCCTTCAAAGAAGTATTTTTTGTAGGATTGAATATTCAAAATTTAGTTATTTTTTGATCAATCGAATCAATTCTTTTTTCTAGTTTTTCTAGTTTTTCGATAATCTGCTTAAAATAATTTCTCGCCTCGATTGGACATTTTTCTTTGAAGTATGATAAATCAAATAGTTTCATAAAAATTTTATTTATTGTTAATAGAAAATTCAACTCTTCTATTCATGGCTTTACCATTAGATGTTTGGTTTGTCATTGATGGATTATCTTCTCCAAAAAAACTGACATTCAGTCTTGAAGAATCTATTCCGAGTTTTATCAGAGTATTTTCTACCATTTTGGCTCTTTTCTGGGACAATATCATGTTATAGTCAGAGGGTCCATCGCTTGATGTATGACCAATAATATTTATGTTTATGTCAGAATATGATTCAAGAAGTTTTTTAATTTCATTTAATTTACTTGTTTCGCCTGGATTAATATTATACAAGTTAAGATCAAAATAAATTCTTGATGATATCACATTATCAATATCTGATTTTCTACGATCCTCTTCACTTGCATCATTTACGGTGTTTGCTTTAATGTTTTTCTCAATAATTTCTTCTTTTTCGTCAGTTTCATCAGGGCAACCTTCATTCTCCTCAGTTCCAAATTCTTTTGGACACTTATCGTTTTTATCAACTAATCCGTCACCATCTGTATCCAAAGTTTGTTCAATGATAATAGCTTTTATTGCCTCGTCTGTACAGTCCAAGAAAACTTCGTTAGGTACCTCATCTCCCTTTCTAATATTTATTGATTTTTTTCCACATCCCTGCTTTTGATAAGAAATAACTGCAGGAAGCGTCATTGTAGTTGACACTCGATATTTTCCATTTTCTTTTGTCATTGTTCCAGTCCAATAACCAGCACCTTTGTTGCTTATTGGTTTTAACTGAATCCTGACTTCTTCGAGGGGAGTTTTTGTTTTTTCATCTTTCACAACTCCAATAACTTCAATTTGAGCGTATGTTAGACTCCCAATTAGAAGGAATATTATTAGGGCTAATTTTGATTTCATATTTTTTTTTCTTTTCAAAGTAATTATTTTTAGTAAATTTTGCAATTAAATAAGTAAATGTGTTGAGCATACTTTAAATTCTAAATAATGATTCAAAAAAAAAATTTATTTATATTACTTTCCATCACTCTATTATCTTGCTATAATCGATCTTTTGAAAATTTTAATTTTGATTTATTGACTATTGATAAAAATGTAACTCAATTAAATACAAAGTTTATTGAGGGGCTTGATCCATTAAAATTTGAGGAGTTACTTGCTGACTGGAACTTTACAAGTAAAGACCAAAGCTTTTCTTCTGAAAAAATAATAAATAAAGAATTTATCAAAAAAAATTATGGTGTATTATACACAATTAACGTAGAGGGGAATTTAAAAATTAAATCACTTCAATTTACCATAGAATCTGAATCAGAAATTAATGAATCTAAATTAGATTTTCTGATTAAAGCCGTCTCAATAAGAATACCACAAGTAGATATTGATAAAATCAAAAACTGGACCAAGCAAAATATCCCAATAATCAACGAAAAATTTTCAAAAGCTACAATTTTATCAAATATTTACTATCGTTTACAAAAATCAGAAAAAAACAAATATTCTCTACACATAAAGAATTATGGATCTTGATTTAGATTCACACTGCCAATTTTATATAAGATATAAGCTTTTTTAGTATATTTGAATATAATTAAAATAAAAAATGAAAAAACACATTACTCTCGCAATAGCTTTATTCTCTTGGATTTTTACATCCAATAGTATTTTAGCTCAAACTGCCGAAAACCCATGGGCAATTGGCTTCGGTGCAAATATTGTCAGTATTGATGATGCAAATGATGGTTCGGGAACAGGTGTTCCTGCCCTAAGCCTTACCCGTTATTTAGGTGGAGGTTTTTCAATTGGTGCGCAATATTCTTCAAACAGCGTTGATAAATCTGCTGAGGAATACTACACAATTGACGGTATAATCAAATATAATATTGTTGAACAAGGAAACGTAATACCCTACCTATTTGCAGGTTATGGACTATCAAGATTTGGAGATGGAACAACCAAAGAAGGGATGTTTCCATCTGAAGAGTCTGCTCGAACCACACTTGGTGGAGCAGGAATTAATGTAAAGCTTAACGATAAATGGGCTGCTAATCTGAGTACGTCAATGCGTAATGCATCTGAAAAAGGTTCAGCCAATCAATTACAGCATGTGATTGGATTAACTTACATGTTTGGCTCCGGTGATTCTGATGGCGATGGTGTGTCAGACAAAAAAGATGTCTGTCCTGATGTTCCTGGGTTAAAAGAATTTGATGGTTGTCCAGACACGGATGGTGATGGAATTCCAGATAACAAAGATGCTTGCCCTGAAGAAGCTGGCTCAGCTGAAATGAATGGGTGTCCAGACTCAGACGGTGATGGAATAGCTGATGGAGACGACGCATGTCCGAATGCGGCTGGAACTGCCGAGATGAACGGATGTCCTGATAGTGACGGAGATAAAGTTGCAGACAAAGATGATAAATGCCCTGATGTTGCCGGTGAAATGGCTAATAACGGATGTCCATGGCCAGATACCGATGGTGATGGTGTACTGGATAAAGACGATTTATGTCCAGATGTAGCTGGTGTAGCAGAAAATGGGGGTTGTGCTGCAGAACCTACAAAATTAATTGACTTTATCGCAAATAGTGAATCAAAAATTTACTTTGGATCCTCAAGTGTTTATGTAGGAAAAAGTGGAAAAGAACTCGTCATGAAACTCAAAGATCTTTTGGACGAATACCCTGATGAAAATATAGTTATTCAAGGTCACGCTTCAGAAGATGGTTCAGCGAATTACAACATGAAATTATCAATCAAACGTGCTGAAAAAGTAAAAGCATTACTTGAGGCCGAAGGTGTTGAAAGTAACCGAATTACTGCCGAAGGTTTTGGTGAAACTAAACCTAAATCAGATAGAAAATCGAGTCGAAGAGTTGAATTTAGTAGAGGTAAATAATTATATATTTTCCTTTTTAATAAAAAAACCTCTCAAATGAGAGGTTTTTTTATTATGAGTTTATCCTAAATATTATTTCTTTCTTTTTTTAATTTGATACTTAAATGGATTGATTTTATTTTTCTTTACATATTTCTTGCTTGAAAATTTTCGGTTTTTTTTCCTTGATTTTGACTTTGTATTTCTTTTTGAATCAAATTTCTCAGTCACTGAGACCTCTATATCCCTATTATTTATATTTAAAAATTTAAAACCTTCTAATATTTTACTTTTTTCATCTGGGCCTGATGAAAAAAATGAAAAATTTCTCATTGTATCAACATGAAAGATTTCATCTCCATGAAAATTAAGAGATGATTTAATCAATTCTTTTAATGATCGCCAATCATAATTGTCCCTTTCCCCAATATTTATGTGATAGCGGATTTCATCTTTTCTATTTATTCTCTCTGTTGATTTTTTTTCATTTAATCCTTTTTTAGTTGTATCCAACTTTTTAGATTTATCGCTATAATAATTATAAAATCTATCAAGCTCAACAGTAATTAGCCTTTTTAGAATATCTTCTTTAGTCAAATTATTAAGTTCAGTTGTGAAATCGGGAATAAGTTTTTCAGCAGAAATAGAGGGCTCTACATTACTAATTTTTTTAGCCAAAAATAACATCTGTACTCTACAGATTTCATCTGTATCTGGAATAGATTTATGAATTATTTTTGATTGTATTAGTTTTTCTATAGATCGAATCTTACGTTTTTCACTTTGAGTAACGATAATTATTGAAACACCTTTATTTTCAGCTCTACCTGTTCTACCGCTCCTATGGGTATAAACCTCATTTTCGTCTGGTAATTGATAATTTATCACGTGAGTAATATTATCAACGTCTATTCCTCTCGCAGCAACGTCAGTTGCAACTAAAAGTTGAATCTGTTTCCTTCTAAAAGAATTCATCACGGTATCTCTTTGATTTTGACTTAAATCTCCATGCAAAGCAGAAGCATTATATCCTGATTCAATAAGATTTTCTGCAACTTTTTGAGTTTCGCGTTTTGTTCTACAAAATATACAACCAAATATTGTTGGGTTTGCGTCAACCAACCTCTTTAGTGCTTCGAATCTTTGTCTTCCACTGACTATGTAATATTCGTGAGAAACATTTTTTGCACCAGAATTTTTATTTCCAATTATTATCTCATTTGGCGAATTCATAAATTTTTCTGCAATCTTTGATACAGATAATGGCATTGTTGCTGAAAATAACCAAGTATTTTTTTTCTTGGGAGCTTTGGCTAATATTTTAGTTATATCATCATAAAAACCCATATTTAACATCTCATCTGCTTCGTCAAGTACACAATAATCTATTTGACTAATATTAACGATTTTTCTTCTTTGCATATCTTGCATTCTCCCGGGTGTTGCTACTATAATATGGGCACCTTTTTTTATTTTTTTTGACTGTTCTTGAATATTTGAACCACCATAAACTGCAACAATATTTACTTTTGGAAGATGTTTTGCGTAAGATTGAATTTCCTTAGTAATTTGAATGCAAAGCTCTCTTGTCGGGGAAAGAATCAAACCTTGAGTGTGATTAGAATTAATATTAATCTTTTGTAATAAAGGCATTCCAAAAGCAGCAGTTTTTCCTGTACCAGTTTGAGCCAAAGCAACAAGATCATTATCACTTTTTAAAAGTAGGGGTATACACTCTTTTTGAACATCAGTTGGTTTTTGAAAACCTAAATCTTCAATCGCATTAATTAAAAATGGCTTAAGACCAATATCTTTGAATGACAGCATATAAAGAATTAAGGCACAAAAGTAGCTTAATTAATATTGCTTGAGGGGTAATTTATAAATAAGTTATTGATTATTTATATATCACAAATTTGAATAGCCTCAGCCAAGCCGTTAATAAGGTCATCTTTTGTTGGTATAAATTCTTGAGCAACAACCCCATTATAACCGGTAGATACAATCGCTTTCATTATAGCAGGATAATATAGCTCTTGAGTTTGATCAATTTCATTTCTTCCTGGAACTCCAGCAGTATGATAGTGTCCTATATATTTGTAATTTTCTTGAATCGTTCTTATTACATCACCCTCCATAATTTGCATATGGTAGATATCGTAAAGTAATTTAAAGTTATTTGAATTCAATCTTTTGCATAATTCTACTCCCCATTTTGAGTTGTCACACATGTAATCTTGATGGTCAACCTTGGAGTTTAAAAGCTCCATTTGAATTACGACATTATGTTTTTCTGCAATAGGCAAAATTTTACTGAGACCCTCAATACAATTTATCAATCCTTGATC
>TARA_B100001057_G_scaffold424416_1_pt1 | contig 15423 bp, 12 predicted proteins | sample TARA_B100001057 | Tara Oceans TARA_B100001057 (sample SAMEA2621839) | marine metagenome | biome: marine biome (ENVO:00000447); feature: surface water layer (ENVO:00002042); material: "saline water (ENVO:00002010), including plankton (ENVO:xxxxxxxx)" | depth 5 m
ACTGCAAGAGCTTATGGCCTTATCTCAAAAAAAGTCCCAATTTAAAGGTGCTGTTGGCGCAGATTTGTCATTCTCCATAGCGACAGCTTTTACAAATCAAAATCAACCCTTTTTAATCGTTTTTGAATCTAAGGAAATTGCTGCTTTTCATCTCAATGACTTGGAGTTACTATTGCCCAAAGCAACAGTTCTTTTTTATCCAGGCAGTTACCGCAGACCTTATGAAATTGAGGAGACGGACAACGCCAATGTTTTGCTACGCTCTGAAGTGCTTAACCGTATTAATTCTCAAAAAAAATCAAGTGTTATTGTGACTTATCACGAAGCACTTTTTGAAAAAGTACTGTCCAAAAAAGAGCTGAACAAAAACACTTTAAAAATAAGTGTTGGCGATATGTTGAGTCTTGATTTTGTAAACAATATGCTTTTTGAGTACGAATTCAAGCGAGTAGATTTTGTCACTGATCCTGGGGAGTTTTCCATCCGTGGTGGCATTATAGATGTCTTTTCATTTGCCAATGATTCGCCTTATCGCATTGAGTTTTTTGGGGATGAGGTAGAAAGCATTCGTACTTTTGATATCGCTTCCCAACTTTCCATCAAACCCTGCACCAAATTTCAAATAATTCCAAATATTGAACATAAATCAAAGCGTGAAAATCGGATTGGATTTTTCCAGTACATTCCGAAAAATACCATTGTTTGGGCTCAAAACCTACCTGCTTTATTTCAAACTACTGACGTTCTTTTTGAAAAAGCAAAATCAGCCTATAAATTGTTGTCTGAGTCCATTCATTACAGCGATCCCGATGCCCTTTTTTGTACTTCAGATGATTTTAAGCAATCTCTACAGAAGTTTTCAATCTTTGAGCTGGGATCAGAGATATTTTACAACACTGGGCTAGAACACATTGTGGAAGTTAATGTAAGTCCTCAGCCTGCATTTAATAAGCAATTTAAACTTTTAATTGACGACCTCAATCAAAAACATGCTGGTGGATTTGAAAACTATATTTGTTGTGCAAATGCACAGCAAGCCCAACGCTTTCACGATATTTTTCAGGAGCATGAATCGGCAGTTCATTATAAAACTTTAGTACTTTCACTACACAAAGGCTTCGTCAATCAAGACTTGAAAATTGCATGTTATACCGACCACGAAATTTTTGAGCGCTATCACAAATTCAAGCTCAAGAATGGATTTTCCAAGAAGCAGGCCATCACGTTGAGAGAAATAAACAGTTTAGAGGTTGGGGACTATGTCACCCACATCGACCACGGTATTGGGAAGTTTGGAGGGCTTAAAAAGATTGACATTGAAGGCAAATCTCAAGAAGCCATAAAGTTATTTTATGGTGAACGCGATATTTTATATTTGAGTATTCATTCGCTGCACAAAATCACTAAGTTTAATGGGAAGGATGGCAAACCTCCCAAAATTTATAAGTTGGGGAGTAAGGCTTGGAAGACTTTAAAGCAAAAAACCAAGTCAAGGGTCAAAGCAATTGCCTTTAACTTAATAAAATTGTATGCCAAACGCAAATTGCAAAAAGGCTATCAATACCGCCCTGACAGTGCCATGCAATTGGAGTTGGAATCTTCATTTGTTTATGAAGACACCCCCGATCAAATAACATCCACCGCCGCCATAAAATCAGATATGGAAAGCGAACGACCCATGGACCGTTTGGTTTGTGGTGATGTTGGTTTTGGTAAAACGGAGGTGGCCATCCGTGCTGCATTTAAAGCTGTTGATAATGGAAAGCAAGTTGCCGTTTTGGTTCCAACGACCATTTTAGCCTTTCAGCATGCGAAGACTTTTGGTGAGCGCTTGAAAGCATTCCCTGTGACAGTTGGATATTTAAACCGTTTTAAAACAGCCAAACAAAAACGCGAAACGCTGGAGCAGTTAAGCACAGGCGCTTTAGATATTATTATTGGCACCCATCAATTGGTCAACAAATCAGTGCAGTTCAAGGACTTAGGGCTACTTATTGTAGATGAAGAACAAAAATTTGGAGTGGCTGTAAAGGACAAACTTAAAACCCTTAAAGATAATGTAGATGTTCTCACCTTAACTGCAACACCCATTCCTCGGACTTTGCAGTTCAGTCTTATGGCTGCCCGAGATTTATCTGTTATTACTACGGCTCCACCCAATCGATATCCCATTGAAAGTCATGTAATAAGACTGAGTGAAACCATTATTAGAGATGCTATCAGTTATGAGATTCAGCGTGCTGGACAAGTCTTTTTTATTCACAATCGTATCGAAAATATTCGGGAGGTAGCTGGTATGATTCAGCGCTTGGTACCAGATGCTAAAATTGCAGTTGGTCATGGACAATTGGAGGGCAAAAAATTAGAGCAACTCATGCTTAATTTTATGGAGGGCGCGTTTGATGTCTTGGTGAGCACTACAATTGTTGAAAGTGGGCTGGATGTTCCCAACGCCAATACGATTTTTATAAACAATGCCAATAATTTTGGTCTGAGTGACTTGCATCAAATGCGCGGTCGGGTGGGGCGAAGCAATAAAAAAGCGTTTTGTTACTTTATCACCCCGGACTATCATGCCATGACCAATGATGCCCGCAAGCGCATTTCCGCTTTGGAACAATATACCGCACTTGGCAGTGGCTTTAACATTGCAATGAAAGACCTAGAGATTAGAGGTGCTGGAGATTTATTGGGCGGGGAACAAAGTGGATTTATCAACGATATCGGATTTGAAACCTATCAAAAAATTCTCAATGAAGCCATCGATGAACTCAAAGAAAATGAATTTGAACATTTGTTCAGTAAAGATACTGAGCCTAAAATCTATGTCAAAGAATTGACAATTGATACGGATTTTTCATTGCTTTTTCCAGATGATTATGTGAATAATATTTCGGAGCGTTTGCGTCTCTACACCAAACTCAATGGATTAAAAACGCCGAAGGAACTTAAAACCTATGAATTAGAGTTGGTAGATCGTTTTGGCCCATTGCCCACGGAAGTTGTGGATTTATTAGACAGCGTAAAAATGAAGTGGTTAGGCATCGCACTAGGTCTTGAGAAAATATTAATGAAGCAGCATAAGTTTGTCGGATACTTCATCACCGACCAAAATAGCTCCTTTTTTGATTCACCACAATTTTTAAAAATTCTAAATCATGTTCAAAAGCATCCAAAGATTTGCTCATTAAAGGAGAAACAAACACGATCCGGGCTTCGTTTGTTATTGACTTTCAGTGATGTAAGCTCTGTCCAAAAAGGGCTGCAATGTTTAGAGGCCATTGTGGATTAATTTAGAAAATATTGAGATTCAATCATTTCTTTAAAAATGATAAAATGCATTTTTGAGATGTTTTATCTCAAAGCCATTACCGACTTTAATTAGGCTGACAATGTCAAATCGGACCTCTACGCCTAATTGATTTTCTTTAACATAAAAATCGATGGCCTCCACAATGCGCTGCTGCTGTTGCCGTTTTAAAAATGTTTCCGGAGCTCCGAAGAATCCAGTAGATCGCGTTTTAATTTCCACTGCAATCAATAGATTATCTTTAAGCGCAATTAGATCAACCTCTGCTTTTCTGTGGCGGTAATTTTTTTCTAGAATGCGGTAATTTTTTTGCTTTAAAAACGCCGCAGCCCTAGCCTCGCCTTGGCGACCCAGTTTGTAGGAAGTATTCATGTTTAGTAGGTTTTAAAAGCGTATTACAGTTTCAGATTTGGTAACATTAAGATCAATGGACCGCCCAAAAATTAAAGCACGATTTTCAGGCTTATGACCAGCAGGAATTCCAAAAGCAATCGGGAAGTCATAGGGGTCCAAAACATTTAGGATTAATTCTTCTATGCCAGTTCCCCAAGCCGGTGAATTGGCTTTAATATCCATCATGTCGCCCACAATAATCCCATTACAATGGTCAAAATAACCGGCGCGTTTGAGACTTTGCAACATGCGGTCAATGTGGTATTTATATTCTCCAATTTCTTCAATGAATAAAATTTTATTGCGCGTATCTAATTGCGATGCACTTCCAAGTTGTGCTGTCAAAAGCGTGAGGTTGCCACCCGTCAAAACGCCTTTGGCACCCCCTGGTCTATTGAATCTATTTGGTTTTATTCTGTGTTTAGCTAAAGCCCCAAATAGACCAGCTTTTAGGGATTTCAATGAAGTTTCAATGGCCTTGGCGTCTTCTTCCATATTAACGGGCATCATGGCGTGAAGCGTTTCATATCCCAAATTGTGAAGCTGATTGTGTAGGGCGGTAACGTCGGAGTAACCAACCAACCATTTAGGATTTTTCTTAAAGGCTTCAAAATTCAATTCATCCATAATTCGCATGCTGCCATAGCCACCGCGGGCACACCAAATTGCTTTAACATTGGGTGTGTCTAAGGCCCACTGTAGGTCTTTGAGCCTTTGCGTATCAGTGCCGGCGAAATGATGATTTTCAGAAAACAAATGTGGACCTAAAACCGGAACCAGCCCCCAGCTTTTTAAAAGGATTCGGGCGGCTTCAATAGTTTTTTTTCTGCTCTTTAAAATCCCTGCGGGTGCTACAATGGCAATTGTGTCTCCAACTTGAAGTATCGCTGGGCGAATGTATTTTTTTGACGCCATAGTTTGAGGAGTTTTAAAAGTAATTTTTGAAGATTTACTATACGTACAACTCATGAAAAGCAGCACGTAAAATAAAGATTTAAAATGCATTTCAAAGGGCTTTATGTAAAGATATAAAATTCTCTTGGGTTCTGTTCAGATTGCTGCTTTATTTGTGTATTTTTGTTATTACAATCTGAAAAATGTCAAAACGTTACACACTCACGGCCGCTTTACCCTACACCAATGGTCCTATTCATATCGGCCATTTAGCTGGGGTTTACATCCCCGCGGATATTTATGCGCGCTACCTGCGATTGCAGGGATGTGATGTGGCTTTTATATGTGGTAGTGACGAGCATGGTGTACCCATCACCCTAAAAGCTAAAAAAGAGGGGATAAGCCCGCAAGATGTAGTCGACCGCTATCACAAGATTATCAAAGACTCATTCAATGAATTTGGAATCTCGTTTGATAATTATTCAAGAACTTCAGCAGCAATTCACCACGAAACGGCTTCTAATTTTTTTAAAAAACTTCACGAAAAAGAGGCTTTTGTTGAAGAAACTTCAAATCAGTTATTCGATGCAGATGCTCAGCAGTTTTTAGCCGATCGGTTTGTAATTGGAACCTGTCCAAAATGTGGGAACACGGAAAGCTATGGCGATCAGTGTGAAGCTTGTGGAACCAGTCATAATGCTACGGATTTAATTGACCCAAAGTCAGCCATTTCAGGTAAAACTCCTGAGTTGAAATCTACCAAACATTGGTATTTGCCTCTTGATCAACACCAGGAATTTTTAAAAAATTGGATTGGAAATGAGCACAAAGATGACTGGAAGCCTAATGTGTATGGACAATGCCTCTCTTGGATCAATGATGGATTACGGCCTCGTGCTGTAACCCGAGATTTAGACTGGGGAATTCCCGTTCCTGTCAAAGGGGCTGAGGGTAAAGTCTTGTATGTATGGTTTGATGCTCCAATAGGTTATATTTCATCAACCAAAGAATGGGCACTTTCCCAAGGAAAAGACTGGGAACCCTACTGGAAGGCTAAAGATACTACCTTATTGCATTTCATAGGAAAAGACAATATCGTGTTTCATTGTATTATTTTTCCAGCGATGCTTAAAGCTGAGGGCAGTTATATATTACCTCAGAATGTGCCTGCAAATGAATTTTTGAACCTTGAAGGGAAAAAACTATCCACCTCAAAAAACTGGGCCGTTTGGCTGCCAGAATACCTTAAAGACTTTCCCGAGCAGCAGGACGTACTTCGTTATGTGCTCACAGCGACAGCTCCAGAAACCAAAGACAATGATTTTACTTGGAAGGATTTCCAGTCGCGAAACAATAATGAGTTGGTTGCTATTTATGGGAACTTTATCAATCGTGTTTTGGTGCTTACGCACAAATATTATGAAGGCAAAGTCCCTGAGCCAGTAGATTTGATTGGCGAGGATACTGCTGTTTTAGAAATGCTTCAAAATACACCAAAATCATTACAATCATCTCTAGACCGCTTCCGCTTCCGTGAGGCCAGTCAAATTTTGATGAATTTGGCTCGTACTGGAAATAAATATTTGGCCGATCAGGAGCCTTGGAAAGTCATTAAATCCGATCCGAAGCGAGTTCAAACCATTATGAATACTGCCTTACATATTGCTGCTGGGCTTGCAGTGTTGTCTGAACCCTTTTTACCCTTTACAGCTAAAAAATTACAGGGCATGCTGAAGTTTAACACGAAGCCCTCTTGGGAAGCGATTGAAGAGGGGCAAACTCTTCTAGTGGCGCAACATTGCATTGGAAAAGCCAATTTGTTGTTCACCAAAATTGAAGATATTCAAATTGAAGCGCAGCTTCAAAAACTAAAGGATAGCAAGGCAGAAAATAACAAGGAGCTTAATGTTGAAGCTCAAAAGCCAAATATCCCATTTAAAGATTTTTCTAAAATAGATCTTCGTGTTGGGACTGTTGTCGCAGCTGAAAAAATGCCTAAAACCAAAAAGTTATTGGTTTTAAAAGTAGACATTGGAGATGAGGTTCGTACCATTGTTTCTGGAATTGCAATGGATTACGCGGCAAGTGAAGTCTTAGGCCAAAAGGTTACAGTTCTCTGTAATTTAAAGCCACGTATATTACGAGGTATTGAAAGCCAAGGGATGATTTTGATGGGAAAATCAGCAAATGGAGCCCTGATCTTCATAGAGCCGGATTCTAGTCTTGAAACCATATCAGGATTGAATATCAGTTAAAGATTTTTTAGGCAGAAAAAAATTTTACTAAGTTTTAATTTTGTAATCAGAGCCTTCACTTATTCCTGAGTAACTATCATTTCTCCCGTTTATGACATCAATTTGCCCGTTTATTACACGAAATCCTTGGCAGGTTACATGGTACTTGTGTTTTTTGATAGTTTGTTTTTCCTTTGACTAAAATTCACAAACAGTTTTAGTGTTTTCGATAGAGTGTAAGATAGACCAATTAAATAAGTCGCATACAATTTTATGTCCCCATTTTTTTTATGGCAATTAAAAAACAATGCAGATAAAAGGCATTTATAAATTAGAATAAAACGCTGGGTTTTTAAAGATTTTGCTTATCTCTCTTAACGGTCCTTTCGGGGATATATGCTGTTGAAATATAAATTCTCTTGCCAGCACAATATACCGTGTGGCATCAGGGTTCGGGACAAGACCAGGTACCGTAGGCAAGAGAATACATGAGAACCGCTGCTGAACTTTGGATAGGTTTAGGACTAACCCTAAACTTTTATTGAGAGCTTCAAAGGCGGTTCGATATGTCACGTCCAATCATCTACTAGTTCAATCCATTGATTAATTTAAGAAGCTACATTAGATGAAATAAGATCTGTAGCCTAGTCATTATTTTTCAGAATTTTAACTGTATGTAATGAGTTTACCCCCTTCACTTATGTTTGTATTTTTTTGATTTTTAAATCAATGTACTGGGCCTTCTTTTTTGGATTTATAAAAAAACATATTTTATTTTATATAGCCCCTAAAATAATGGGGTTAAAATTATTAATTAAATAAAAATTATAAAAAATACCCTTTAAATTCACGGGTATTTGATGTAAAAATATATTTTTGGAACTTCTATTAACCAAAAAAAGTGCTTTAACTTTAACGTCACTTTTATAAAATAATTAAATTACTATGATCAATTCATTATTTACAAATCTCCCCCTTCTAATCCAAGATACCGCTTCTGTCGAAGGCGACATGGGAATGTTATGGATGCTTTTATCTGGTATCCTAGTATTCTTTATGCAGGCTGGATTTACCTTGGTTGAATCCGGTATGACTGCATCTAAAAATGCAGTCAATATTGCCATGAAAAATATGCTTGATATTTGTGTTGGTACAATCACTTATTGGCTTGTCGGTTACTCATTAATGTATGGTGAAACTTCAAACGGTTGGTTTTTCTGGTCTGGACTTTTTCAAGGTGATGGTGCAGATTTGTTTTTTCAAACCATGTTTGCAGCCACTGCCGCTACAATTGTTTCCGGAGCAATTGCAGGTCGTACAAAATTTTCAACATACGCAATCTTTACTGTTGTAATGACTGCAATCATATATCCAATTGCTGGTGGTTGGGAATGGAATGGTGGTTGGTTGAATAATACCGATGATTACTTTTTTAACGCTGAATTCATTGATTTCGCCGGTTCTTCTATTGTCCATGGTGTAGGTGGTTTTGCTGCATTAGTAGCTGCTTATATGGTAGGTCCTCGTATTGGTAAATATGTTGATGGAAAAGTAGTTCCTATTCCTGGTCACAATTTAACTTTAGCCACACTTGGTGTATTTATTCTTTGGTTGGGTTGGTTTGGATTTAATGGAGGTTCTCAATTAGCATGGGGAGGAGACGATGCCATTGGTGCATCAGCTGTTGTTGTAAGTACAAATATAGCTGCTGCTGCGGGTGCTCTAGGTGCCTTATTTACAACATGGATATACCTCGGTAAGCCAAATTTGTCACACACATTGAATGGTGCATTGGCTGGATTAGTCAGTATAACTGCAGGTTGTGGAAATATGACTGAGTTTGGAGCTATGATGGCTGGTTTAATTGGTGGTATAATCGTTGTTTTTTCAATTGAATTTGTTGAGAAAAAACTTAAAATTGATGATGCCATTGGTGCATTTTCTGTACATGGCGTCGCTGGTTTTTGGGGTACTATTGTGATAGGCCTCTGGGGTGTTGATGCTGATGGAGCCATAGGTATTTTCAATGGAGCTGGTGCTGATCAATTTGTGGTTCAATTAACAGGTGCAGTTTCATATGCATTATGGGCTGTTCTTCTTTCTTTTGTAGTTTTTGCAATTTTGAAAGCAACTATGGGCTTAAGAGTCAGTGAAGAAGAAGAGTTAGAAGGCCTAAGTATGTCTGAACATGGAGATTTACCATATGCTGGTAAAAGAAAAAGAGAATAAATTAACCCTAATTTTATGAATATTTTTTTTTAGTTTTGATTAAATATCAAATTCAAAAGCCTTAGTTTAATCCTAAGGCTTTTTTTTGTTTTATAATTTATGTTTACATAATTCATTTAAAAATATGATGTTTACTAATTATTTGATAAAATTTCTTTTTATGTTATGATTTCTGATGAAGTTGATTCATTTTTGAATACTTTTGAAAATTCAAAATTAAACAAACAAATTATGAAAAAAGTTGAAGCAATCATTAGAAAATCTAAGTTTTCTGTGGTTAAAAAAGCCCTCCATGAGGTTGGAGTAAATTTTTTTTCTTACTGGGATGTCACTGGTATAGGAAATGAAAAAGAAGGCCACGTGTACCGTGGTGTTTCATACAGCACAAGTGACATCCAACGTCGTTTTTTATCAATTGTAGTCAATGACAGTTTTTTAGAACCTACTGTTAATGCTATTTTGGGATCCGGTTCTACAGGTGAAGTTGGAGACGGTAAAATTTTTGTAAGCGATATTCAGGAAGCTTACCGAATAAGAACTGGAGAAAGTGGAGGAAATACTCTAAACTAATTAATTAACCAATACATTAAAATTAAGATATAAATTATGGAACTAACAACGAACAACGTATGGATGATGATTTGTACGGCGCTTGTATTTTTTATGCACATGGGATTTGCCTTTTTAGAAATCGGTTTGACTCGAAAGAAAAACACGATCAATATATTATTTAAAAATATATTCATTATTACTACGGGGCTATTACTCTATGGCATTGTGGGCTTCAATTTAATGTACCCAGGATTTGCGGAAGGCGCCCTAGGTGTTTTTGGTTTTGCAGGCTTTGGGCTCCAAGCACCATTAATTGAAGGCACCTTAGATTTGGCCTACAATGAAGGCTATACATATTGGACAGATTTTCTGTTTCAGGGCATGTTTGCGGCTACAGCTGCAACTATTGTCTCGGGTGCTGTGGCGGAGCGTATGAAAATTTTCCCATTCATGATTTTTACAGTTTTTTATGTTGGATTTGTTTATCCAATCCTAGGGTCTTGGAAGTGGGGTGGCGGTTTTTTACAACAACTTGAAACGCCTTTTTATGATTTTGCAGGATCTACTTTAGTACATTCTGTCGGGGGGTGGGCAGCCCTTGTGGCAGTCATTCTCCTAGGCGCCAGAATTGGTAAAATAAAAGAGGGTAAAGTTCAAGCCATTCCAGGTCATAACATTCCCCTAGCCACTGCAGGTGTTTTGATTCTTTGGTTAGGGTGGTTTGGATTTAATGGCGGATCTGTGCTTTCAGCCGACCCAGAATTAACCTCTTTGACTTTAGTAATGACTTCTATTGCCGCGGCAGCTGGAGGGGTATTTGCAGCAATTATTTCGACAATTGTTTTCAAAAATTTAGATTTAACAATGTTTTTAAATGGCATCCTAGGAGGTCTCGTTGGAATAACCGCTGGTGCTGACCAAATGAGCCCAACAGATGCTGTTTTAATTGGTGCTATTGCAGGTTTGTTAATCGTAGCTGCTGTTTCGTTTTTTGACCGTTTAAAATTAGATGATCCGGTTGGCGCCATTGCCGTTCACTTGGTCTGTGGTATTTGGGGAACATTGGCTGTAGGCCTTTTTGGTGCACTTGCATCCGCGGATCAATTTTTGAGTCAACTTACAGGGGTCGCAGCTTATGCGATTGCTTGTATTGTGGTATCGTTTTTGATCTTAGGAACCCTAAAAGTTACTCTGGGAATACGTGTGAGTGAGAAAGAGGAGTTGGAAGGTTTGGATATACATGAACATGGCATGAGCGCGTATTCGAATTAGGATTTCACCACACTGAAATTTTAAATTTAATTAAAGCGATACCCCAATTTTTAAAATTTATAATCTTAAAACTATGGCGAGCAGCAGGACAACTTTAAAAGAATTAGCGTCTATATTAGAACTTTCTATTTCTACAATTTCTAAGGCACTTAATGACAGTCATGAAATAAGTGATGCGACCAAAAAGCGCGTGGTTAAAATAGCAAAGTTGTACAACTATCGTCCTAATAAAATTGCATTGGGATTAAAATCAGGACGGACTAATACTATTGCGGTAATCATTCCTTCTGTTCAAAATAGTTTTTTTGCAAGAGCATTGTACGGCATAGAAAGTGTAATTTCAAAATCTGAGTACACCGCTATAGTCTGCTTTACTAGAGAGTCTCATAAAAAAGAAGTGGGAAATTTTGACATGTTGAGCAATGGTGTAGTCGATGGTTTTATTGTGGCTGTCTCTGAGGAAACACAAACAGTAAAAAACTTCAGTCATTATGAAGATGCAATGAATGAAGGAAAAAGCATTGTTATGTTTGACCGTGTTATTGATTCCATTCCTTGTACCAAAATAAAAACCAATGATTATACAGCAATTTCAGAAGCTACAAATAATCTCTTAAGATCTAAAAGAAATCAGATCATTTTAGTTTCTGCAATTAATAATTTAAATGTTGGTAAACAAAGAACAAAAGGGTACCAAAAAGCCATGGAAGAAGCAGGACTACCCTCCGTTGTTTTGAAAGCAAATCGCGATGAAATTGAAAATGTTTTGAAAGATTACGCACTGAACAATACTTTTGATGCTGTCATAGCACTGGACACTGATGCCTCTTTTGCAGCCTACAAAGTGGCCAGTGAATTAGGTAAAAACATCTCAAGAGACGTTGCAGTCATTGGATATATGAGTGAGCGCATTGCGCCCTATTTAACCCCAGCGCTCACGACCATTAATCAACACAGTTATACAATGGGTGAAACTGCAGCAAAAATGTTGTTAGCGCAACTTGAAAGTAAACAAAATACGGATCAAACGGTTTTGATTGACTCAACGTTGTCACAGCGCGTTTCGTCCTAAATTTCTATAAAAACAAAAAACCCACATTTCGTGGGTTTTTTGTTTTTAATTTACAGCAATAAAAGCTCATTGACTATCACTTCCGTGGTGTAGCGTTTCTCACCCTCCTTATCGTCATAACTTCTTGAGCTTAACTTTCCTTCAATTGCAATTTGCTTACCCTTTGTAACATACTGCTCAATCAAATCAGCTGTTTTATTCCATGCGATTAAATTGTGCCATTGTGTCTTGGATTGCTTTTCTCCATTTTTATCTTTGTAATGTTCATTGGTAGCCAGTGAAAATTTTGCTAATTTTTTACCATTGTCAAGGGTGACGATTTCTGGGTCATTCCCTAGGTTTCCAATTAACTGTACTTTATTTCTCAGTGTATTCATAATATATATTTTATAGATTTAACAGTTATTCTATCGAACGTTTCGACTTTGCAAACATACATTTGGACATTTGACTTAGTCGGTTGTTTGTTGTTTGCTTTCGTTTGTAATCGTTTGTTGTCGCTTATAATTTATTATTTTGTATGTTTATAAAAAAGATGAAATGCGAGAAAAACAGTGTCCAGAGTGTGGTGATAAAATTATTGGCCGAACAGATAAAAAATTCTGCAGTGATGGTTGTCGCAATACTTTTAACAACCGCATCAATAAAGATCAAAAGAATTTGATTCGTAATATCAATAATCGTTTGCGTAAAAATTGGCGCATTCTTGAACAACTCAATCCACAACAAAAAACAAAAAAACCGCGCGCCCAGCTTGTGGCATTAGGATTCGATTTTAGTTATTTCACTAGTATTTATACGACAAAGTCCGGGAATACCTATTTTTTTGTGTACGACCAAGGCTATTTGGCTCTCGAAAATGATTTTTATGCATTAGTGAAACGGGGATAATTAATTTCTTTTTTCCCCGCTTATTACGCCATGTGGCCGTTTATTACATTATGCGGCCGTTTATTACATGAGCCTTGTATAGTATGTGATTCGAATGTATTTTTACACCAGTAATATTTCTATTACATTTTTTTTAAAAGTTAAATTGGTTAATTTTGAAAAAGCACCCTGGAAGGGTGCTTTTTTTATGACTTTAATTAAAAAAAATCTTTTAAATTTGACTTTTTAATTAAAGGCTATGAAATTTAAAATTACGCTACTTTATATTTGTTTGCTTTGTTCCTCTCATTGGAGTTTTGCACAATCCGACTCAGAATTAATTGATCATTACAAGATGTATTATGCACAAATGCAAAAACAAGGGGATGTTCAAGGCATTATAAATGCCATGACACATCTTTTGGTTTTAGAGCCTAATATCGCTAGAAAGGACACGCTTGCAGCTTATTACATGAATGAAGGAAAATATTTACAAGCATTGAACCTTTTGGGAATTGAAAAAGACACATTAGATAGTAATATGGCATTAGAAGTTAAGGCGGTCTCTTTAAAGTCATTAAATGAGCCCGCTCGCGCACTTGAGCAGTATGAGCTGTTGTTTAAAAGACTACCCACTGCAAGTTTGGCTTATGAGTTGGCTGATTTAAAAATCTCAACCAATGACATTATGGGTGCTAACCTTAACATCACCTATGGTATTGCCAACAGTACGGAGCAGATGATGAAGCCTTATTACGAAACTCAAACACCCTACCAAGTTCCGCTTAAGGCAGGGTTTATGTATTTAAAAGCCATTGCTAAGTTCAAAGAAAATCCGGAGACAAATCACGAGGCCGCAATTGAATTATTAGATGCTACTCTAGCTGTAGTTCCTAATTTTAACTTAGCAACTTTGGCTAAAAATGCAATTGCCAGTCAAAAACCCGAAACAGATTCAGATTAGGACATTATGTTTCTTTAGCACAAATCATTTCAAAAAAAATGTCTAATTAATTGCTAATTTTATAAACTGATTGTATAGATTTTTCATACGTTTTATTTATTTGGTGAATTAGAATATCGTATGCGCGAAGGGTATTGTTTTTGGTTTCTTTAATTCGCCTGGATCCTTCTGGGTGATTTGTAGAGGCTTCATAGAATTGGTAGGCATTTGTTTCTAAAACTTTGATGCGTGCCCAAATGTTATTTGTATTTAACAAATTTGGCATATTGATTTCAAGGTTTATAAAAAGTTGCTTGATGTCATTTTTTTGTAATTCGAAAATAGACGTATTATCTTCTTTCAGTTTTATAATTTCATTTTTTAAGACGTATAGAGCCGTCCAATCTTCTATAATTTTTTCAGCTGTGTTATTGACTTCAAGAAGGGGTGTTTTTTTTACATCAAGATCTTTCGCCCCAGTCGAAGATTTCATGTCTCCTATAGTTGTTGAATCTTCATTGTTATTAGCAGTTGTTTCACATTTAGTGAAAAATGTAAAAATTAATGTACAAGCAAATAAAATTAACAGTTTTTTCAACATCTAAATAAAAATTTGAAGATTGCAGGTATTTACACAAATATGACAATAAAAAGATTAATTTGCTAAAGTGAATTGTTAATTTAAGTTTTAAAGACTTAATGGTTGAAGTTTTTTTTAAAAAAAATCCCATTCAATTGAATGGGATTGTGTGGTACCTCCAGGAATCGAACCAGGGACACACGGATTTTCAGTCCCGTTGCTCTACCAACTGAGCTAAGGTACCCCGCATAATGCAGCAGCAAATATAATGCAATTTTAGTATTCCCAAAGTAAATAATTAAAAAAATGGTTTTGTAAATTTACAGTCTAGAACATCTTATGAACTTAATTGTAGACATTGGAAATTCAAGTGTTAAATTAGCTGTTTTTGAAAAACAAACATTGATCTTTTTACGTCGTGAAAAAGCCAATGACTTGGAGCATTCTGTTTTAGAGATATTAAATCGTTTTCCAAAGATTAAGCAAATTTATGTAGCCTCAGTTGTGGCCTTTGACCGCAGTCATTTTAGTAAAATTTTCAGTTCCTATAAGCTATTTTTTTTAGACTCGAAAAGTAAGTTTCCTTTTGTAAACCTGTACCAAACCCCAGAATCACTCGGTCCAGACCGTATGGCGCTGGTTGCTGCAGCGGTATGTAAATACGCCAACCAAAATGTTTTAATTATAGATGCAGGGACTTGTATCACCTATGATTTTGTTGATGCCAAATCGAATTATCACGGGGGCGCTATCTCACCCGGGATCCAGATGCGCTATAAGGCACTGTATGAGAATACCGATCGTCTTCCTCTACTTGAGCCCACTATACCAACCCATATCGTCGGGGACACAACCCAAAGCGCTATTCATTCAGGCGTTGTTTTGGGCGTTGTTAATGAAATAGAAGGGGTTGTAGCATCATACAAATCTAAATATTCCGGTTTGAAAGTAATATTATCAGGAGGTGATGCGAATTTCTTGTGTAAACAATTTAAAATTAGCATATTTGCTGTCTCAAATTTTCTTTTAGAAGGACTTAATTTTTTATTAGAATATAACTCAAACAAATGATCA
>TARA_B100001057_G_scaffold460946_2_pt1 | contig 15420 bp, 10 predicted proteins | sample TARA_B100001057 | Tara Oceans TARA_B100001057 (sample SAMEA2621839) | marine metagenome | biome: marine biome (ENVO:00000447); feature: surface water layer (ENVO:00002042); material: "saline water (ENVO:00002010), including plankton (ENVO:xxxxxxxx)" | depth 5 m
GGCGAGACTGGTAGCACTAAAGTTGATGCTGCTAAAGCATTAGATGCTGTTGTAGATGCTGTGACAGGCGCACTTTCAAAAGGTGACTCTGTTTCACTAGTAGGATTTGGAACATTTTCTGTAAGACATAGAGCTGCAAGAGAAGGGATAAACCCACAGAATCCTTCACAAAAGATTCACATACCTGCAGCAAACGTACCCGTTTTTAAAGCAGGTAAAGCACTTAAAGCTTCAGTAAACTAAATATAACTGAGTGATCAGTTTCTTACGGGAGAGGCTACAAGGAATTGTAGCCTTTTCTTTTCTAGGTCTTGTTGCCCTAACGTTCGCGTTCCTGGGGCTGCCTACATTTACGCAAACTTTTAATACTAATAACTATGCTCAAATAGGTGACTACGGCATTTCCCAATCTGAATATTTCAGGACCAAATCACAAGTTGAGCAAAGTTTAAGAGATCAATTTGGAGCTGGTGTAAATTTTTCAGACCCAACAATAATAGATGCTGTCCAGAATTTAACGAATAATTCGTTAATAGAAAAATACACTCTTATTAACTTTTTTGACGATTTAGATTTAGATATTCCTCTTAATTATGTTGAGAATGAGCTTTCAAAACTTGAAGCATTTCAACTTGATGGAGAATTTAATCAAGATCTGTTTAAGAACTATCTTATAAATTTTAATTTAACAAAGGATGATTTAGTTGAGGACTTTGAATCTGACTTGAAATTAAATTTGGCTGTGCAACTTTTAAGTGCAACTTCAAGTTCTTATGACAAGCAAATAGATCAATATCTTGATTTACTTACAGAGAGAAGATCAATAACTTTTGCGAACTTAAATAATAAAAACATTTCTGATGATTTTGATATTACTGAGGAAGCTTTATCCTTTTTCTATAATGAAAACCTTTCGAATTATTTAATTCCTGAAAAAAGATCCTTTTTAACTCTAGATTTAGATATTAATACTCTAGATTTAATAATTGAAGAAGAGGATGTGCTGAATGCTTACAGTTTATTTTCTGAAAATACACCTGCACCTGAGAAACGAATATCTCATATTATGGTTATTGGTAGCAATTATGAAAATTCTGATGAATACCAGTCAAAAGTAAATGAAGTTGAAAGCTTGCTTGAAACCAATGATTTCTCAGAATTAGTAACTAACTATTCGGACGATTTGGGCACCATTGACGTAAATGGTGATCTAGGCTTTACAAACGGGGAAGTATTCCCAGAAGAATTCGAAAATATAATTTCAAGCCTTGAATTAGGAATGATTTCAAGTGCAATTTCTTTTGAAGGCAATAGCCACTTTTTGAAAGTCACAGAACTTAAAGGTGGTGAGACTATTTCGCTCGAAGATAAAAGATCTGAACTAACACAAGAATTAAAACAGATAAAGTTTGAAGACAAGGTCGCGCAAGTAGCAAGTAATCTTACTTTTTCAAATTTTACAAAAGAAGAGGCACTTTCTTATGCCGAAACTAATAGTATTGCTATGAATGACATTGTAGGAATTTCTATAGATAGTCTTCCATTTTCAGAAGAAAATTCAGCAGCTGTAATATCAACAGAAGTTGGTTCTTGGTCAAGTCCGCTTGAAGTTTCCTCTCAGAATTATAAGTTTGTTTATGTATATGAATCTGAAAATAGTTCATTTATTCCATTCGAAGAAGCTAAGGCTTCTGTTCAAAATTCCTTATTAGAAGAATTAAAATCAAATGCACTGGCAGATATCTACGCAAGCACAACGGAATTTGAGCTCAATGAAGATAGTCTTGCTCAAACATTAAATGTGGTTAACGTAAAAGTAGAGAATTTTAAAGGAATCAATCGATCAACATCATTATTATCGAATGCACTTGTGGGCGTAATCTTTAATGACCCAGATGTAGGTGTAATAAAGAAAGAGTTAACTCCAGAAGGTCTAATTATTTATATGGTTGAAGACAGAATGAAAGGAGATAGTGAGGATGTTTCAGAAGAAGATCGTTTATCAATTATTCAAGAATCAAGAAGATCAAATTTACAGCTGATTTTTAATGACTTGAGAGAAAAATATAACTTTGATGAGACGATATCAATTAGTAATCAATTTGCTAATCAAAACTCGTAGCCTGAATATTATAGCCGCCGTCAACATAAATAGTCTGACCTGTAATACCACTTGATAAATCACTCAACAAGAATGAAGCAGTATTTCCTACTTCTTCGGCAGTAATATTCCTCGCCAAAGGTGTATTTGTTCCATGTTTATTAAGCATAGATTTAAAACCTTTTATACCAGAAGCAGCTAAAGTTTTAATGGGACCAGCAGATATTGAATTTACTCTGATTCCTTTTGCTCCAAGTGTAGAAGAGAAATACCTTACGCTTGCTTCAAGACTAGCCTTAGCCATACCCATAACATTGTAATTTGGTGTCGCTTCCTGTGAGCCAATATATGTCAAAGTAATGATAGAGCTACTATCGCTCATATGTGGGTAAGCTTCTTTAATAAGCGCTGAAAAACTATATGAACTCACATCATGTGTAATTTGAAAACCCTCTCTAGTTATGCAGTCCTCAATATTTCCTGCTATTTGATCAGCTGGTGCAAAACCAACAGAGTGAACAATTCCATCAATTTGGCCCCACTCACTGACAGCTTTTTTAATAAGCTCTTCTATATCATCATCCTTTGAAAGATCGCATATTTGCGTGAATTTTCCATTATTTTCTGTTGAGAACTCATCTATAAATTTATCAAACCTCTCATTTTGATAGCTGAAACCGAGTTCTGCACCATTTTTAGCTAGGGAGTTTGAGATTGCAGCTGCAATTGAATATTTGTTTGCTAACCCTACAACGAGTATTTTTTTACCTTTAACCATGGGTGAATTATAGTTTATTTTTTGTATTTATAAAATTTTACAAAAACCCTTGAAACCCTTATTTTTTGCAAGAAAAATAAAATTTTACTGGATATTTAATGAAAAATGCCTTTTTTGTGACATTTATGTTGCTAAAAAGTATCTTAAAACCTCCAAATTCGGTATTATTTAAGCATATTAACTTTTTAAAAAGGTATTAATATGAATATATTCAAATATTTATTGAGCTTGCTCATGCTAGCTACTTTTTCCTTGGGTGTTGTTGCTCAAGAAGAAGATAGTGATGTAGAGGAAGTTGTTGTTACCGGTTCTAAGATTAAAAGTTCAGACCTTTATTCTTTTGCACCAGTGACAGAAATTACTGCAGAAGATATTGCAGTAACGGGTAAAGCCTCAATCGGTGAAATCCTTCTAGAATTACCTAGCCAAGGTTCTGGTCTATCCAGAACCTATAATAATGGTGGTTCTGGTGCGGTTAGGATCGATATGAGACATCTTGGTTCAGGTAGAAACTTGATCCTTGTTGATGGTAGGAGATGGGTGAACTCAGGTCAAGGAGCTAATGGTTCTGTAGATCTAAACTCAATACCTTCTGCTATGGTAGAAAGAGTTGAAATCCTGAGGGATGGTGCATCTGCTGTTTATGGCTCAGATGCGATTGCTGGTGTTATCAACATCATCACAAAAGATGATTACAGTGGTACAGATGCAACATACCAAATGGGAGAATACTTTGACGGTGGTGGTCAATCAGAAGTGATGACATTTACTGTTGGTGAATCCACTGGTTCAGGTTCGTATATAGCTGGTGTTTCAGTCGTTGACTTAATGAGTTTAGGTAATGGCGAGAGACCAGAAACAAATGCTCACCCTGCAGTTGGTTCTTCAGGAACACCTCAAGGTAGATTTGCTTATGGTGGAGTAGTTGGAGACTGTTCAAACTTTACAGTTGCTGAAGGAACTCCTGGTACAAATGCTGCAACTGATTTCAGATGTTGGGTAAATGGTACTGGTGATGACCCAGTAACAGGTGGAGATAGGTTTAACTATAACCCATATAATTACATTGAAACTCCAAGTAAAAGATTAAACGCATTTGCGAAAATGACCAGAGATTTAGATTCAGGTCAGACGCTTAGAATGGATTTCATGTATCAAAAAAGAGATTCTGATAGATTGCTTGCTCCAATGCCATTATTTTATGGTTTTGGAAGTTTTGGTGGTCGAGAAGGTATCGGTGCTAATCAACTTTATAACCCATTTGGAGTAGAATTCTGCGACTTGAGTGGCGGTTCACAAAATTATGCAGACTGTAGTGCTGCTGGAGATGGTGTAACAACAGTTAACGGTTGGTTCGGAAGAAGAATGCTTGAAACAGGTAACAGACTTTACACTGACGATATTGAAACTTACAGAGCTATGTTGTCTTTAGACGGTATGGTTATGGGTTTTGATTACACAGCATACTTCTCAAAAGCAACAAACAATGCATTAAATACTACAGACGGTTTGCTTGATTCAGGCGCTATTAAATTATCACTTGCTGATGACTGTGGTCCAGACGGCAATGGCGTTACTTGCTTGAACATCTTTGGTGGTCAGGGTCCAGACAGTGCATACGAAGGTAATGGTCTATGGTCGGGTTCAGGTTCTATTACACCTGAAATGGCTCAAGCTATTTCATTCCAAGCAAAAAGTTCTGGCGGAAACCAAATGACAAACTATGGTATCGACTTAACTGGAGAATTATTTGTAAATCCACAAGGTTTTAATGTGCCAGTTGCTTTTGGTTATGAGCATAGAGAAGAAGATGGTTTTAATTTCCCTGATGCCTTTATTGCAAAAGGTCTATCTACAGGTAATGCAAACCAACCAGTCTCTGGTGGATTTGAAGTTGATGAACTTTATGGAGAAATTGTTTATAAAGTTGCAAGCTTCCTAGAGTTTACTGCTGCTTCAAGATATTCAGATTACTCAACTTTTGGTAACACAACAAACTCCAAGTTTGGTATGTTGTTAACACCTGTCGAAGGTCTGAAAGTTAGAGCAACAGTTGCAGAAGGCTTTAGAGCCCCAAGTATTGGTGCTCTTTATAGTGGTAATGCAGATAGCTACCCAACATTACAAGATCCTTGTGATGTTAACAGCGCAAACTTTACTGGTAATGCAGATGGTACACAAGTTGGACAATGTTTAGCTGATGGTGTGCCTGCTGGCTTTACTCAGCCAAATGATCAGATCAGAATTACAGTTGGTGGTAACTTAAATGTGCAACCTGAAGAATCTGAAAGTTTCAACATGGGTGTTGTATGGCAGCCAGTTAACGTCCCAGGACTTAACATGTTTGCTGATTTCTATGAAATTGAAATTACAAATCTAATTAGTTCAATTGGGGCACAATTAATTCTTACAGGTTGTTATGATGGTACTAACCCGAATTATTGTAACTTGATTGATAGACTTTCAACTGGTTTTGTTGATGATTTAAGAGACACAACAAATAACGTTGGTATGCTTGAAACATCGGGTGTTGAAGTTGGTGGTTCTTATGATTGGGGAACATCAGTTGGTGATTTCACTTTAGGTGTTGATGCAAGAATGCTTGATAATTACGACAGAACATTAGCTAATGGCGATGTTCAGTATGCTGCAGGATATGTATTAGGTTCAGGAAGAAACAACTTTGTTGACTTCAAAATGAACGCAACATTGCAGTGGACAATGGGAGATATGTTTGCTTCTGCAACTTTACAACATTTTGGTGAAGGTAAAGGTGTAGCAAACAATCCACCTACAATGACTGTAGCAGGACTTGTAGAAGAAACAACAAGAGATATTGAGGCTATAACTTATTTAGACCTTCAATACGGTATGGTTCTTCCAGAGTACGATGCTGTTGTTAGAGTAGGTGTGGATAATGTTATGGACGAAAATCCAACATACTTCCCGGAAACCTTTGCTAATGACTTTGACCCTGCGTACAGAACATGGGGCTCAATGCATTGGTATGCAAATGTTTCTGTAAGCTTCTAATCGATTAGTTCGATGAATAAAGGGTTGCTTCGGCAACCCTTTTTTTTAGAAATTATCTTTTCTGATTCGCAGTTCTTTGAATTGGTCCAATTTTGATAATTTTTTAACATTATCTGGAACATTCATTAACAGAAAAGGATTAATCTTTCTTTCAGTTGAGAGTGATGTAGGGATAGTAATCAAATTTTTTTCTCTTTTCTTTTTTATACTTTCGTAGTAATTATTTACAAAAATGTCATCGAGCTCATGGGTGACAAATTTTAAATTAGATTCAGTATATTCGTGAGCACAATAAAGCATCGTTTTCTCATTTAACTTATTAATCATCTGTAAAGATTCATGCATTTGCTCATAAGTTCCTTCAAACAATCTGCCACAACCTGCAGAAAATAGAGTATCTCCACAGAATAAAACTAGGTCTTCATTATTATAAAAATTAATATGATCAAGTGTATGTCCAGGTGTTGCGAGAACTTCAAACTCGTAACCTAATGTTTCACAACTATCACCATGTTCAAGATGTATGTCTAATCCTTCTATATTTCCTTTAGGACCATAGGCTTTGCCTTGCATCTTTGATTTTAATGGCAACAGACCTCCAGTATGGTCAAAATGGTGATGTGTGATCAGAATATCCTGAAGGATAAATTCATTATTATCGAGAACTTCCAGCACAGGTTTTGAATCACCTGGATCAATCAATGACACATTATTACCTTTCTTGATGACCCAAATATAATTATCTGTATAAGCAGGTATATGAAAGATATGCATTAATTTATAATAAACATTAAATGTCTATAAAGGTATATACAGATGGAGCATGTAAAGGCAATCCTGGGCCAGGAGGATGGGGCGTTTATATTCAAAGTGATCTAGAAGAAAAAGAAATTTATGGTGGTGATCCAGAAACAACTAATAATCAGATGGAGATGCAAGCTGCTATTGAGGCACTTAAATATTTAGAAGGTGTAAATGAAGAAATAGAACTTTACACGGATTCAAATTATTTAAGACAAGGTATTACTGAATGGATCCATAAGTGGAAAGTCAACAACTGGAAGACAGCCTCAAAAAAACCTGTTGCGAACAGAGAATTATGGATTGAAATATCAAACTTGAATGAGAGAATGAATGTAAAATGGAATTGGATAAAAGGACACGCAGGCCATCCAGGTAATGAGAGAGCAGACCACCTTGCAAATTTAGGAACAGAAAATGTCTAATAGGTTAATATCATTTGATACAGAAACAACGGGCTTAGATTACAAAACAGGAGATAGGGTCGTTGAAATAGGTGCTGTAGAAATTTTAGGTAGAAACAAAACAGGCAAAGAATATCAAACTTATCTTAATCCAGATGGAAAGGAAATGAGTGAAGGCGCTGCTGAGATTACAAATATTTCAGATAAACAACTGAAATCAGCTCCTAAATTCAAGGAAATTGCTAATGAGTTCATAGATTTTGTTAAAGGCGCAGAATTAATTATTCATAATGCAGAATTTGACATAGGATTCATAAATAATGAGCTAAAACTCATAAAACATGAAGTCACTGATATCAGAGAAATCTGTAGTGTGTTTGATACATTGATTCATGCTAGAAAAGCTTTTCCAGGACAACGAAATAATCTTAATGCACTATCAATGCGCTTAGGTATTGCTGGATATGATAGAACATATCATGGTGCCTTATTAGATGCTCAAATATTAGCTGACACCTACTTAAATTTAACTGGTGGGCAAGTAACTTTTGATTTGTCTGAAACACAAACAGTTGAAGCAAAAGAAGATTCTGAAAATCAAGTACAAGATATTAAAGTTGTGTCTTTTCAATCATGTAAAGAAGATCAAGCTGAACATGAAAAATTTTTAGACATTTTAAGTAAAAAAACTAATAAACAAATTAATTGGTAAATATGAAAGTAATTACAAGATTTGCTCCCAGCCCTACAGGTTATTTACATATTGGAGGGGTAAGAACTGCATTATTTAATTTTGTGTTCGCAAAAAAAAATAATGGAACATTTTTAGTCCGAATTGAAGATACAGATAAAGAAAGATCTGAAGATAAGTATATTGATGCTATCAAAGAAGGGTTAGCCTGGATTGGATTAAATCCCGATGAAGAACCTATAAAACAAAGCGATAGGTTTGATGTATATATAAATGAAGCCAATCGATTGATTGAAGAAGGAAAAGCTTATTTAGATGAAGGGGCTATAAGGTTAAAGGTAAATAAAGAAGGCTCAACACTCGTGAAAGATCTTGTTTACGGAGATATTGAATTTGTAAATAAAGAGCTTGATGATCTTGTTATATTACGAAGTGATAGCTCACCAACTTATCACTTTTGCAATGTTATTGATGATAACTTTCAAAATGTAACTCACATTATCAGAGGGGAGGATCATTTGCCAAATACTCCGAAGCAAATACAAATTGTTAATGCTTTAGGTTACAAAGGTTTTGAATATGCTCATTTACCTCTTGTTCTTGGAGAGGATAAAAAAAGGTTATCAAAGAGACATGCTGCTACAGATCTGATGTCATATAAGGCTGATGGTTATTTACCCGAAGCTGTACTGAATATGTTAGCAAAGCTGGGATGGTCAAAAACAGAAGAGGATATATTTTCGCTAGCATTTCTTATAGATGTTTTTGAGATTGACCAAATTCAAAGATCAGGTTCTATTTTTGACATCGAACGTTTAAATTTTGTGAATCAAGCACATCTTTCACAAAAAACTGATGATGAGCTTTCAGATTTAATTAAGCCTTTCAATACATTAAATAAATTTTCACTAGATGATCATCACGACCCCGATCATTTGATAAGACTTTGTTTAGGGAGTGGAAATAATCTTAGAGAACTATCTAACTTTATTAAGCCTTTTGTAGCTGAATTTGAAGAATATAACGAACCTGATTTTTCAAAACATCTTTTAGGATCTGAGGCAGTACTAAAACACTTTATAGATGTCTTAAAAAATTTAGATGAATGGACTGAGGTGGCTATTGATCATCTTATTGAAGATGCAAAAGATATACTTCAATTACCGATGCCTAAGATTGGTTTACCTCTAAGAGTTGCTTTAATAGGCAGAGCAAAATCACCTCAATTGGGCTCAACCATTTACCTTATAAATAAAGAATTAGTTATAAAAAGATTAGAAAAAGCTTTAAAGATTCTTACTGAACACTAACTTTGGCGTTCGGTCTTCTTAAATCAGAAAATCCATATTTGACACCATCTTTAATATTGATGCTTTGAGTGCTCCCCATTGTGTCTGATAATTCAAGATTATGGCCATAAGATTCTAAAATTTTAAGTGAATCCTGACTCATAGTTTTTTCATAATAAAGAGTAAGGCTTTGAGAATCTTGATGTATTCTTGGACTCATTGTCGCTTCACCAATATCTAATCCAAAATCTATATTGTTTATAAGTACTTGCAAAATTGATCCAGGAATTTGAGAGCCTCCAGGTGAACCCGTTATAAGCTCTAGCTCATACTTATTATTAAATACCATCACAGGTGACATAGTGCTCATTGGACGTTTTAGAGGCTCTAGTTTATTTGCTGGAGAACTACTTCTGTAATATGAATCTATTAGTCCATAACTGTGTGCAAAATTGTTCATTTGATTATTTGTGAGAATTCCAGTACCCGGAATCGTGACTCCAGAACCAAATGAATAACCTAATGTATAGGTGACTGCAACAGCATTACCAAACTTATCCATAATTGAGTAATGTGTTGTATCTTTAGATTCTTGGTATTTTTCATTAATATCTGATCCAATGCGATCAATTAATTTTGGAGATAATTTTTCTCTCAATTTAATTTTTTTAGCCTTTTCTCTTGCTGTATCTTTTGATAACAACATTTCTAAAGGAACATCCGAAAATTTTCTATCTCCAACAAATTTAGCTCTATTTTGGTGTCCAAATTTCATAGCTTCAGCTATCAAGTGATATGCTTGTGCAGTATTTGCTTCAAGATGTGAAAGTTGAAATGTTTCAAGAATATTTAAAGCTGTCAATATAACTATACCTCCACCTGAAGGTGGACCCATTGCATAAACCCTTTTATCTCTATATTTTGTTCCTATTGGTGCATAAAGTTGAACTGTATAGCTTTCAAGATCTGATTTCCTTATCAGACCACCATTTAGTATCATTTGATCTTCTATTAGTTGAGCAATCTTTCCTTTATAGAAACCATCACGACCATCGATTTGTAAAACTTTCAGAGTATTAATGAGATCTGGATTTTTTAGCACTCCCCCGAGCTCAAGTTTTTCTTTAAAAATTTTATTTGATTCAGGATCATCTTTTATATATCTGCCTACATTGATAGCAAAATAGAGATCTTGTGTTACAGGAACGCCTGCTTCAAGCAATTCAATCGTAGGTTGAATAAGTTGAGCCATTGGTAACGTACCGTAAAGTTCATGAGCTCTAAATAAACCTGCAACTGTTCCTGGAACAGCAATTGCTTTGTAACCTTTTCTTGTCACATTATCATTATCTTCTATAGCATCTTGATAAAGCTCTCTAGTGGCCAATTTGGGAGCCATTGATCTAAAGTCAATTGTGAGAATTGTTTTATCTTCTTCAATGTATACCTGCATAAAACCTCCACCGCCAATATTTCCAGCGCGAGGCAATGTCGCAGTTAAAGAGAAACCAACTGCGATAGCAGCATCGACTGCGTTTCCACCTTTATTTAAAATTTCTAGACCTATATCAGAAGATAAGTAATTTTGTGTTACGACTATCCCTTTTTCAGTATATGCAGAGTGAAATGGGTGAGGGTAGTCAATTAAACTTGCTTGGGCAGACAAAAAATTTGCTGAAAAAAATAATAAAAATACCCTTAACATTTAGAAGATTAATGGTAACACATAAGCCGAGAATAAAGTTACGACTAAAATCCCAATTACATTCAAATAGAAGCCTGCTTTCATCATTTGTGCAATGGTAAATTTTTCAGAACCATAAACAATTGCATTGGGTGGGGTTGCAACTGGTAACATGAAAGCACAACTTGCTGCTAACGCAACAGGTATTGCTAATTGAGACACTAATCCAATATCAGAGCCTGCGATAGCAATCATAATTGGGACGAATGTTGCAGTTGTAGCCTGGTTGCTAGTTAACTCTGTCAAAAAAACAATCAAAGTTACAATTATGAATATAAGAAGTATTGCACTTATATCTGATGAAAAAAATGATCCAATCCAATCGCCAAGCATTGATGATTTTATAGCTCCCGCCATTGATAAACCACCACCAAAAAGCAGCAAAATTCCCCATGGTAAGTTTTTTGTTGTTTTCCAATCAATAAGGCCTTCTCCAGATGAAGATCTTGTTATGAATATAGCTAATGCCGCAAATATAGCTATACCATAATCAGTTAACCCTGTTAAAAATGGCAACTGGACTAGGAGTTTGCTAAACATCCATGCAAATGCTGTAAAAGCAAAGATAATCAGGACTCTTCGCTCATCTGATCTCATGTCGCCTAATTCTTTATACATATCATTAAGCGCATTAGATGTCTCAGGAGAACCTTTTATGTTTACAGGGAAAACTATATGTGTCAGTAGAAACCAACCACACAAAAGCATAATTGCTGACATTGGCGTAGCTAATAGCATCCAGTCACCAAAATAAACCTGAATGCCTTCATCTTCTAAAAAACTTTTAACTAGTACGTTTGGTCCTGTACCTATTGTTGTAGCCATACCTCCAATAGTTGCTGCATAAGCGACACCTAATAGCAATGATGTTTGAAAATTATTAAATTCTTCTTCACTTTTTGTTTCAGTTGTTTTGTGAATAACAGCGGCGATAGCAAGAGCGATTGGAAGTAACATTAATGTAGTGGACGTGTTCATTATCCACATGCTTATCACCGCACTGACAAGCATAAAACCACCTATTAAATATTTCGCATTAGTACCTACTAGAATTAACATGCTTAATGCCATTCTTTTATGTAGATTCACTTTTTCAATGCCTAAAGCCAGAATAAACCCACCCAGAAAAAGAAATATATTTGGGTGTGCATAGGGTTTAGCAGCCATTGTAAAGGCATCTTTTGCAGAAAAAATACCTTCCTCATATGGACCATAGATCTGAAATATTGGAAATAATGCCAGAGGAAGTAGTGCTGTAACTGGTAAAGGAATTGTTTCTGTAGCCCACCAGATTGCCATAAGCATTGATATACCAGCAACATGCCATGCTGCAACAGATAATCCTGCCGGTGGATTAGTAAGTAATGTTATAAGAAATATAGACAAACCAACAAAGAAACCAATTGATTTTATGTTGGAGAAGAATTTCATAAAAAAAGGCGCGAAATTAATCGCGCCTTATAAGACTTAACTTAGTATGTAAATCTAAGATCTAAGTAGAAGTTTCTTTGAAGATTATTATCTAAATCTTCGAAGTAACCCATTCTTGAAGAAGCTAGTGGAGCTCTTCTGTCGTGCCAATTGTTGACACCCATTCTAATTCTTAGATCACCATCATTGAATTTAGTGTAGTAATCACTGTAAACATTCATTGTTTTAAATGGTTTTACAGCCCACATTGATCCAGCACTACCAATTGTTCTGTCTTCGTAGACAGTACTTCTAGCATTCTGGTTAATACCAAGTGCCCATTTACCACTTCTAAATCTTAATGATGTGTATGCTTTTCTCTTTGGAGCACCATTTACAGCCAAGATATCACCAAAACCATCAATAGCTCTCACTGGTAAGAAACCATCAGCCATTGCTTGATCAAGTGTTGATAATGTTGGTCCATAGTTTTGCTCTCTTTTTGTAAGCATAGAAACTTGATGTTTGAATGAGAATTTACCAAACCATGTATCTATATCGTAATAAACACCAAGGTCAGTACCTTCAAGAGCTCTATCATTCAAGTTTGCATAGTTGTCTTCTACTCTTTCAGCCAAACCAAATGGACAAATACCTGCATCCAAGAAAGATTGTGGATTATCAGGTGCTTGTCTAACAACAGCTGAGTTTGTTACAACACCAGCACAATTGCTTAAATCATTTGACTGTAGCCTTAAGAATAGATCAAGTAGCATATGGTTTTCTTCACCAAACAAACCAATTGTGTTTGTTGAGTCAATAGACCATACATCATATGTAATAGTTAAATTCTCTGTTGGTTCCAGAACAATACCTACAGTAGTATTCTCAGATTCTTCAGCAGTTAATTTTGAACTACCAGAAGCTTGTCTCTGTACTGAATATCTTCCATCTGAATCGTCAGTATCAACGCCAAGGCCTGCAGCATAGATAGTTGCAGCATCATTTCTAGTATTATTTCTTACAACAATACCTTCATTGATAGTGATCATATTTGGTGCTCTGAAAGTGTCTTGCTGAGAACCTCTAATTTTTAGAATATCATTCACTCTCCAACCAAAAGCTACTCTTGGAACACCAGTTCCTTCAAAGTCTGTATAAGCTTCTTGTCTGTAAGCAAGCTGAAGATCAAATTGTTCTACAACAGGGATATTCATTTCTGGACTTACTAAAGGCACATCAAACTCAACATAAATTGAGTTAACATTTCTACTACCTGCGCTATCCGGTGTAGGGGAGCTATTAGCTAAGTCTGAAACATATGGGAATGTGTCGCCCGCACTTGTTGAAAGCTGACCAGAAGTCTTTCTCTCAGTGAAAACAATTGTTCCATCTAGACGAGGATCTCTGTCATCAACATAAGTCTCATCTCTAATTTCAAAACCAAATGCCATTCCGACATCACCACCTTTGATAGTTACCACATCAGGCTTTGACATTCTCAGATCAAGAGTTGTAAGGGTTCTCTCATTTGCTCTGAAAGCATCAACTAATGCTGGGCCTATTCCGCCTTCTGTATAATCAACTGGGTTGTGTGAAACAAAACCTGTTTGATACACACCACCACCATTAAAAGGGTTATAAGCAGAAGAGTCTGTTCTGTGAAGGAGGGCATCCATTAATGTATTTGATACTCTGTTGTGTGTGACATCAAATGCCTCTGCAATTGAGTAACTTACTGCTGATTCCCAATCCCAGCCTGTATCAGTAACACCTCTAACACCTACTAGGAATCTTGATGTCTCTTTGTCGTTGTCAACAATTCTTGCGCCTGCATCAACAAATCTGTAGTTATCCATCAATAAGGCCTTGCCTGTAAAGTTATATGGGTTTGTTGCAGGAACAACGAATTTAACTGAAGAGAAATGAGATACAGAGTGTCTGTTACCATTGTACTCACTCTTGTAAAGACCATATTCAGCGAACATTTCACTACCATTTCCTAAATCATGATTTAAGAAAACAAACATATTATGTCTTTGAACTGCACCAAGAATATCTCTTTGTCCGTTCCAGTTGTGTGTGTAGTTACCTGAAGAATCAGATGCTGCACAAACACCTCCACCGAGGTTCAATAGACAATTTGGATCACCAGCAGCTTTGATTAAAAACTCTCCGGAACCATCTGTATATGGAGCAGTACCACTCATATCAAATTGACCCCATGCTGAATTAGATGAACATCTGTAGAATGCACTATCGAACTCTGCTGGAACTAAATCACCATAATCACATCTTCCCATAATCTCATCTTCTGATGCTTTTACTCTATCTCTCTGGTAGTAACTGAAGTACATAGAAACATTAGTGTTTCCTCCATTGAAATCTTGTCCATATTTCATAGAGAATTTATGATCATCTCTATTGAAGTGCTCCCAATTTTGGAATCTTCCTCTCATTTGGAAGCCCACATAATTTGTATCAAGCACATTATTTACAACACCTGCGACAGCATCTGAACCATAAATAGCACCAGCACCATCTCTTAGTATTTCAACTCTATCTACAAGTGAAACAGGTATATTATTTGAGTTAACTGTTGCTACTGGAACAAAACTTCCACCAACTTCTTCAGTTTGGTAGGAAGGTGTTGAAATCATTCGTCTTCCATTTAGAAGTACTAGTGTATTACCTGTTCCTAATGATCTAATATCAAAAGCTCCAACGTCACCTCTGGATGCATTCACACCCCCACCATTTGAGCCTACATCATTGAACTGGTTAACACCTTGTTCTGTTAAAGTTGCAAGTAATTCATCACCTGAATTAACTCCTCTGTCATCGATATCATCTGCTGTGATAACGGTAACTGGAAGAGCTTCGTTAATTCTAGCACCCTTAATTTGAGTACCTGTAACGACTACTTCTTCTACGTCATTGCCATCGCTTACATCCTGTGCATTCACAGAGAAAGCAACCGCACATAATAAAAATATTAAATATTTTATCTTGGTCATATTGAGAACCCCCTCTCGTTATAGTTTATTTAACTAGAATTAATATATTTTTTCAAGTCTTAAAACATATTTTGAATCTGTGGAAAATATTTTAGAATAAGGGTTTCTGGGGCCATAGCTCAGCTGGGAGAGCGCAACACTGGCAGTGTTGA